>Ga0073934_10000302_pt1 | contig 146184 bp, 122 predicted proteins | sample LarsenN4metaG_FD_76834 | JGI IMG/M metagenome (GOLD analysis project Ga0073934, IMG submission 76834) | Hot spring sediment bacterial and archeal communities from British Columbia, Canada, to study Microbial Dark Matter (Phase II) - Larsen... ... | reverse complement strand
GATGGCCTCGGCCCAGGTGATGGCCTCGGCCCAGGTGATGGCCTCGGCCCAGGTGATGGCCTCGGCCCAGGTGATGGCCTCGGCCCAGGTGATGGCCTCGGCCCAGGTGATGGCCTCGGCCCACGTGATGGCCTCGGCCCACGTGATGGCCTCCGCCCAGGTGATGGCCTCCGCCCACGTAATCGCTCCGGGTCGTATGGTTTGGAAGGCGAATATCGTCCCATCGGCGGGAACAATTTCACCTGCAATTACGGTGTGAGCGTTTTCTTCACTAGATGGTGTTCTTGCAGCCTGAGCGACGTTAAGACTACCCGCGCCGGCCACGACGATGCCGTCGGGCATCGCCTGCGCACTCGATTGAACGATGGCGCGAAGCTGAAGCGGCGTTAGGGTCGGGCGAGATTCAAGGAGAAGTGCCACCGACCCAGAGCCGACGGCGGCGGCCATGCTCGTCCCCGACAACTGCAGCCGCTGTCCTGCGACCGTATCGATGACCAGTTCTGGATGCTCCCGTGCCAGCGATGCACCAGGCGCGAGCAAGCCGAGAATCTTGTTGCCGGGCGCGACGAGATCCGGCTTGATCAGCCCCTCGAACAGCGTCGGCCCGCGCGAGCTGTACGTGCACATCACGTCGTCGGACCGTTGCGCCGTCCCTTCCGTATTGATGCACCCGACGGTAATGGCAAACGGCGACGTGCCCGGCACAGTGATACCGCCGAACACCTCGGTGCCGTTATCGTCCTTGCCAACATTTCCGGCCGACGCGACGACGACCATCCCCGCGCGATAGGCGCGCTCCACCGCGTGACACAGCGGATCGACCGCGCAGGCCTGCAGCACAGGCCCGCCCAATGACAGATTGATGACGCGAATCTGGTACTGCTCGCGGTTGGCAATCGCCCAGTCGATCGCCTCGATCACGTCGCTCGCAAACCCCTCACCGTTCGCGTCGAGTACCTTCAGGTTGATGATGTGCGCCCCGGGCGCCACGCCACGCGCGCCGTCGCGGTCGCCGGCGGCCGCGATGATGCCCGCCACGTGCGTGCCGTGGCCATTGTCATCGCCGGCACGCCCGCGCACGCCGCCGTCCGAGCTTCCGCACGTCGAGCTGCGGCCCAGCCGCTGCCCGCCGCGTGTCGACGTCTCGGTGAAGTCGACGCTCACGACAATCCGGCCACGCAGTTCCGGGACGTCGGCCACACCAGTGTCGATGACCGCGACGCCAACGCCGGCGCCGGTCACGCCCTCCATGCCGTCCGCCCAGCCGTCTTCCCACACCTGGTCGGCACCAATCGCGACCGTCGTCACGGCCATCTGTCCGCGCAGACGGTAATTGGTCGACAGCGACACGCCGGCGGATCCGGCGAGTGCGTCCAGGCTGTCGGCCGACGCCTGCATCACCGCCGCGGAGCGGAGCCGCTTGTGGATGCGCAGCCCGTACTGCGCCGCCGTGCGCTCCAGCTGCGAGGGCGTGCCGGTGAGCAACACGCACGTGTCCGTTGCGGCACTTCGCACGCGTCCCTGCGCGGACGCCTCGGTCGGCGGCAGCAGGACGAGCACCGTCCCCAGAAACACGAACGCCCGCCGGCAGATGGACACGACGGACACGACGGACAGGGGGAACCGAACCACGGGGGATCCTCCGGAATCAGCCTCTGGGTGAACGAACCACGAAGGTGGCGGCCGACGCCGAGGCGGAAAACGCCTGCGGCCGGAAGCCAACGTTGTAAAGGGATTCGACGAGGACGCGCTGCGACCCGCCGATCGTCCGTATCGTCTGCAGACGCCCGTCCCGGATCCGGTAGTAGATCGTCCGCCGCGAGACGTTCAGCAGCTGGGCGGCCTGATCAATTGTGACGCTTCGGCCAAGACGCATGACACTCACGGGTTCGACGTGCGAGTCGATTGATATAGACACGGATCGCGAGCCTCCGGCGCCCTGCCCTGGCAGAGTCGGTGCCACGACCCGAACTTCACGTGCAGGCTCGGTGTAAGTCGATGACGGACCGACAGTTATGATGTGCAGGCCGCACGGGCCGCCACCGGCGATCTCGGCCGTCCCCGGCGACCGCTTGGCCGCCGGAGCGGCCCGGTCGGAGCGGTCGGCGCGTGCACGTTGCACAGTGATGTGCTGAAATCTGCACGGTACATGAAGGACGGCCAACAAATTGGCCATGGTGGCAGGAAACCGCAGATGCGACTCTCTCGTCTCGGACTGATTCTCGCGGGCGCGGGCGTGCTGGCGGCGGCAGTGGTCGTCCTCCGCTTCGGGTCGTCCGAGGCGCCGGCGCCGCCCGAGGCCCGTCGCGGCGGCCAGATCGTGGCGTCGCTGCGGTCGGAACCGCGCTCGTTCAATCGCCTCGTCTCACGCGACTACGCCACGGAGATTCTGAGTCTCCTCACGCAGGGGCGCCTGGTCCGCATCAACCGCGCGACGTTCGAGCTGGAGCCGTGGCTCGCCGAAGCGTGGGAGTCGAGCGTCGACGGCCGGACGCACACACTCCACCTGCGGCCGGACCTGACCTGGTCCGACGGCACGCCGTTCACCTCCGCCGACGTACTCTTCTCGCTGCAGGCCGTGTTCGACCCGAGGGCGAAGAGCGTGCTCGCCAGCACGCTGACCGTCGCGGGCCAGCCGATCACGGGCACCGCGCCCGACGCGCAGACGGTGGTGCTGAACTATGCGGGCCCGTCAGGGCCCGGCGTGCGGCTGCTCGACAACCTGCCGATCCTCCCGAAGCACAAACTCGAGGCGGCGCTCGCAGACGGCTCGTTTGCCTCCGCCTGGACCAACACGACGCCGCCGTCGGAGATCGTCGGCATGGGACCGTTCGTCCTGCGCGAGTATCAGCCCGGGCAGCGCGTCGTACTCGATCGCAATCCGCGTTATTGGCGGCGCGCCCGGGACGGCGGCGCGCTCCCGTATCTGGACCGTATCATTCTCGACATCGTTCCCGAGCAGAACGCGGAGCTGCTGCGGCTGCAGGCCGGCGATCTCGATCTCACCTCGAGCGAGCTGCGGCCGGAAGATTACGTGTCGGTTCGCGACGCCGAGGACCAGGGGCGGCTCCGCCTCATCGAGCTGGGCGTCGGCACCGATGCCGACGCGTTCTGGTTTTGTCTGAAGCCGGAGGTCAAAGGAAGGGATCCGCGCTTCAAGTACGTGCAGCGACCCGAGTTCCGGAAGGCAATTTCGCAGGCGGTCGACCGCCAAGCCTTCGCCGACCGGGTCTTCTTGGGTGCCGCCGTGCCGGTATGGGGTCCGATCACGCCTGGAAACATTCACTGGTTCTGGCCCGATGTGACACGGTATCCGCACGATGATCGCCAGGCACAGGCATGGCTCGGATCGATGGACGTGCACCCGCGCCGAGTCGACGGTGTGGCGGCGGACGCAGCTAACGTCGAGATGCGTTTCACCGTCCTGACCCAGCGCGGCATCAGCTGGTACGAGCGCGGCACCGCGGTGCTGCGGGAGGAGCTCGCCAAGATCGGGATCGTCCTCGACGTGGTGCCGCTCGAAGTCGGCGCGCTCATTCAGCGGCTGCTCGCGTGCGACTACGACGCGATCTACTACCGGCCGATCGCGACCGACCTCGACCCGGCAGGGAACATGGATTTCTGGCTCAGCTCCGGCTCGGCGCACTTCTGGAACATCGGGCAGAAGACACCCGCCACCGACTGGGAGCGGCGCATCGACACGCTGATGTTCGAGCAGGCGGCAGCGCTCGATCCCGAGCGGCGGCGCCAGCAGTTCAATCTCGTGCAGCAGATCTTCGCCGAGAACCTGCCGGTGCTGTACTTTGCGGCGCCGCGCCTGTACTATGCGCACAGCATGCGGCTCCGGGGGGTGGTGCCCTCCGTGCAGCGGCCGCCGGTGCTCTGGAACGCAGACAGCCTCAGCGTGGTCAATTGACGGCTTTCGTTGCGCGCCGCTTCCTGTTTGCCGTCGCCCTCGTCTTCGTCGTCTCGTCCGCGGCGCTTCTGTTGACGCGGCTGGCGCCGGCGGATGTCACAGCCGAACTCGCGCTGCTCGCGCCCGCGGAGGAAATCGCACGCACCCGCGCGCGGTTCGACCTCGATCGTCGCCCGCTCGAACAGTGGGGCATCTGGCTCGGTCGCGCCGGCCGCTTCGACTTCGGCGACTCGTATCTCTACAACCGCCCGGTGCGCGGGCTGGTGCTGGACGCGGCTGCCAATACCGCCGTGCTCGCCGTCGTGGCGCTCGCCGCCGCCACGGCCTTCGGCATTCCGCTCGGGATGCTGGCCGGCAGCCGCGGTGGCCTCGCCGCGGCGGCAATCCGCAGCGTCTCGCTCGTCTGCCTGTCGCTGCCGCCGCTCCTGACGTCGCTGCTGCTGGTCTACGTCGCGGCGACGACGCGCTGGTTCCCGGTAGGCGGAATGACCTCGGTCGGCGCGCTCGACGCGCGATGGTCGACGTGGCTGGCGGACGTGGCCGCGCATCTGCCGCTCCCGGCGCTCGCGCTGGCGCTCCCGATTGCGGCGACATTCGAACGGCTGCAGGCGCAGTCGATGACCGAAGCGCTGCACCAACCGTTTGTTGCGGCCGCGGCGGCGCGTGGCGTCGCGCCGTCCGATATCGTCGTGCGCCACGCGTGGCGCGTGTCACTCCGTCCCATTTGCGGTGTGTACGGAATCGCGATTGGCACGCTGCTGTCGGGATCCTTCGTCGTCGAATTCGTAACCGCCTGGCCGGGGTTGGGACGGCTGATGTACGAGGCGCTCCGCGCCCGCGACATCTACCTTGTCGCCGGGTGCGCGGCCATGGGCGGACTGGTGCTCGCGGCCGGCATGATGATCGGCGATCTGCTGCTGGCTGCGGCCGATCCGAGGGTTCGCGAACGGGGTGCGTGATGAGGAGAGTCGGCCTGACGCTCGTCGCGCTCGTCCTGCTCGTCGCGCTTGGTGCGCCGTGGCTGGCGCCGAATCCGCCCGACCGCAGCTTTCCCCAGTCGCTCTACGCGCCACCGACGGCCGTGCATCTGTTCGACGGCAGTCTTCGGGCGCCGTTCATCTATCAGCAGCGTCTCATCAGCCGCCTCGAGCGCCGCTTCGAGGACGACGAGAGTCGTCGCGTCGCACTGCGGTGGCTCTCTGACGGGCGGCTCGTTACGGTGCCAGAGGAGGAAGGCCCGCTGCTGCTGCTCGGTGCCGACGCCCTCGGGCGCGACATCTTCTCGCGGCTGGTGTACGGCGCGCGAGCCTCGCTCGCGCTGGCGCTCGTCGCGACGCTGGCCGCGCTCGTCGTCGGCGCGGTCGTAGGCGCCGTGGCCGGCTATGCGGGCGGCGTCGTCGACGATCTGCTGTCGCGCGTCACCGAGTTCGTGCTCGTCCTGCCCGCGATGTACGTGGCGCTGGCGCTTCGCGCGGCGCTGCCGCTCGTGCTGCCCCCGCCGGCGGTGTTCGCGCTGCTCGCCGTCATCTTCGCGCTGCTCGGGTGGCCGATCGTCGCGCGCGGCGTGCGCGCCATCATCGTGTCGGAGCGCGAGCGCGAGTACGTCGCCGCCGGTCATGCGCTCGGCGCCGGGCCATGGCGCATGCTGGCGTATCACCTGCTGCCGTCGACGACCGGCTATCTCATGGTCCAGGCGACGCTCCTGCTCCCGGCGTTCATCCTCGCCGAAGCCACGCTGTCGTACGTCGGCCTCGGCTTCCCCGACAGCGTGCCCACGTGGGGCACGATGCTGCAGGATGCCGCCAACGTCTCGCTCGTCGGACGGGCGCCGTGGATGCTGGCGCCTGCGGCCGCAATCTTCCTGGTCGTCCTGGGCGTTAACCTCGCGATACAGGGAAGAGGCCGCGCGCCTGTACAATTGGAACCATGAAGCGATTCGCCGGCGTGTACACCCCTATCGCCACGCCTTTCCGGAGCGACGACACGCTCGACGAGCAGGGCCTGCGCGCGAACGTCGCGCGCTGGATGCGCACTCCGCTCACGGGGCTGGTCGTTCTCGGCTCCAATGGCGAGGCGCCGCAGCTCGACGACGACGAGGCCGATCGCGTCGTCGAGATCGTCCGGGCGGGGATGCCGGCCGACCGGCCGATGATCGTCGGCACGGGGCGCGAATCGACGCGGGCGACCATCGCGGCCACGAAGCGTGCCGCCGCGGCGGGTGCCGACGCCGCGCTCGTGCGCACGCCCGCGTTCTTCAAGTCGCAGATGACCACCGACGTGTTCGTGCGCCACTACCTCGAGGTCGCCGAGGCGTCGCCCATTCCGGTGCTCCTGTACAACGTGACGATGTATACGGGCGTGAACCTGCTGCCGGACGCGGTTGCGACGCTCGCAACCCACACGAACATCATCGGCATGAAGGAATCGGGGAGCGACCTGGTTCAGATTGCCGACTACATCGCGCGGACGCCGGACGATTTCACGATCCTCGCGGGATCCGCGGCAACCTTGTTTCCGGCGCTCGCCGTTGGCTGCGACGGCGCGATCCTCGCGCTCGCGGCGCTGGCGCCCGACGCCTGCGTGCAGATGGTCGCGCTCGTGCGCGGGGGCCGCGTCGAGGAGGCGCGGGCGCTGCAGGCGCGGCTCACGCCGCTCGGTCGCGCCATCGGCGCGCAGCACGGGGTGCCGGGACTCAAGGCGGCGATGGACCTGCTGGGCTACGTCGGCGGGCCGCCGCGGCCGCCGCTGCGGCCCGTCGCGGCGCAGACGATGGAGGTGCTGCGCTCGCAGCTTGCGGCACTCGGCTTGCTCGAACAGGTGGTGAGCACGTAAACGACATGCGAGGCCCGCGGGCACCCGTCGCGATTCTCCTGCTGGCGCTGCTGACTGCCTGCGCCACGAATCCGGTGACCGGACGGCGCGAGCTCTCCTTCATGAGCGAGGCGCAGGAGATCTCGATCGCCAACGACAGCGATCCGCAGATCAAGGCCGAGATGGGGGTCTACAACGACCCCGAGCTCCAGCGCTACATCAGCGAGCTCGGCTGGCGGATGGCGAAGATTTCCGAGCGCGCGCACCTCCCGTGGCGCTTCACCGTCGTCGACGTCCCGGTCGTCAACGCGTTCGCGGTTCCGGGCGGAGGCATTTACATCACGCGCGGAATTCTGCCGTTTCTCGACAACGAAGCGGAGCTGGCGGGCGTCATCGGGCACGAGATCGGCCACGTGACGGCGCGACATTCCGCGCAGCAGTACACGCGGCAGGTGAGCGGCGTCGTCGGGCTGACGGCGCTGAGCATCTTCGTCCCCGCCGCGCGGCCGTTCGGCGATCTCACGGCACAGGCGCTTGGCGTGTTGTTCCTGAAGTACGGCCGCGACGACGAGGTGCAGTCCGACCAGCTCGGCGCCGGGTACGCGTCGCGGCTCGGGTGGGATCCCGCCGGTGTGCCGGCCTTCCTCTCGACCCTCGGCCGGCTCGACGAAGCCGCCGGCGATCGCCGCGGCATACCGGGCTGGCTGTCGACACACCCCGAACCGCTCTCGCGGGTGACAGACATTCAGCCGATCGTCCAGAAGCTGAAAGCGACGGGACAGTTCACGACCAACCGCGACGATTTCCTGAAGCGGATCGACGGCATCGTGTACGGCGACAACCCGGATCAGGGCATCGCGCGCGGCAGCGCATTTCTCCATCCCGTGCTGCGGTTCCGGATCGATTTCCCCAACGGCTGGGAGATCCAGAACAGCCCGCAGCAGGTGGTGGCGAAGGCGCCGGCTGCCGACGTTTTCATGCTGCTGCAGCTCGTCCAGCAGCCGCGCGGCCGCAACATCGAAGAGATTGCGCTGAACAGCATGGGGCAGGCCGGGTTTCGGCCCGTGCAGGGCGGCCGGACCACGATCAACGGGCTCGACGCCTTCGTGGGCGTCTACCAGGGGCAGATCGAAGGCCTTGGCGCCGTGGCGGCGCGTGCCGCGCACATCGCGCACGACAAGAACGTGTATCTGGTCGCCGGGCTCGTGGCGCCGCGGGCCTTCGAGCAGGCTGATGGGGCGTTTTCATCCAGCATCCGGTCGTTCCGGCCGCTCTCGGCCGCTGACGCCGAGGGGATCCGTCCGGATCGGGTCGACTTTTATGTGGTTCGGGAGGGCGATACGTGGGCGTCGATTGCCGAGCGGGGTGGCGGCGCGATCAAGCCGGCGACGCTGGCGGTGATGAATGGCGCCATGCCGGGATCGGCGCCGCAGGTCGGCAGCCGGATCAAGATCGTGGTCGCCGGTTAGTGGTTGGTGGTTGGTGGCCATGACGCACCCTCGACGGGTCGTGCGTCGCGCGCTGGCGATTGTCGCGGCGGCGGGATTCGGCATCTTCGTCTACGAATATCTGACGCTGCCCGACGTTCGTGTGCTGGCCAAGACGAACCCGTCCACGACCGCGTTCATGGAGCTGCGTGCCGCCGAAGCCGCTCGCGAGGGGCGGACCGTCCGGCGCGTGCAGCGGTGGGTGCCGTACTCGCAGATCTCGCCGGCGCTCAAGCGCGCGGTCCTCGTGGCCGAGGACGCCGCGTTCTGGGAGCACGAGGGGGTCGACTACGAGGAATTGCGCAAGTCGATGCAGGTGAACTGGGAGCAGGGACGGGCGGTACGGGGCGCGAGCACGATCACGCAGCAGCTCGGCAAGAATCTGTACCTTTCACCGTCGCGCAATCCGCTGCGCAAGCTGCGCGAGCTCGTGATCGCGCGCCGCCTCGAGGCGGCGCTTCCGAAGGCGCGCATCTTCGAGATCTATCTGAACGTCATCGAATGGGGCGACGGCATCTGGGGCGCGGAAGCGGCCGCCCGCACCTACTTCGGGCTGCCCGCGGCCAAGTTAAATGCCGAACAGGCGGCGCTGCTGGCGGGCGCCATCATCAACCCCCGTGTGCACAATCCTGCACGTCCGACGCCCCGGCTCCGGCGACGACAGCAGATCATCCTCAGCCGTATGGGCGAGGTGACGCCGCCGCCACTCGTGCCCGTCGTGGTTGCCGCTCCCGAAGCGGCGCCTATCGACGAAGCGCTGGCGCCGCCCGAAGCGGTCGCGAATCCCATCCCCGAGGCGGCTGAAGAAGCGGCAGGCGAGGAAGGCCTACCGGCCGAGTCGTTGCCGCCGCCGGCGGAACGACCGGCGCCGTAGCACGAAATTCTTTACTGTTGAGCCACAACCCGCCGCAATCGCTTATATAATTTCCCGGGCTCGTACCCTTCGTCACAACTGAACACGTCCGAGAAGACCGGCGGGAGCACGCAGGGTGTCTGTCCGTACGGGAGTTCGGGCCGGTACGCGTGCGCGGGCAGGCGGGATGATCAACTACACCGAGCGGCTTTCCGTTCTCATGCAGGACATCGTGGCCCGCGTGCCCACACTGTCATTCATCGATGTCCGCCGCCTGCTGGTGTTTGCGCGCTCCGGACGCACCACCGCCGAAGGCGCGTACGCCACGTGCCACTGCATCTGCCTGCCGGCGAGCGAACCCGGTTACTACTACTGGCGCGATCGCGACACGGGACGGCTCACGCGGCGCTCCGAGTGGTTCGTCACCAGGTCGCCGCAGGTGCGCGTCGGCGACGAGCCGATCGATTACATGCTGTCGTTCACGGTGCCGCGCTTCTGCGACCAGATGCTTGCGCGGACGCGGAAGCAGCAGCACTACCGGGGGCAGCCGAACTGGGTGGCCAAGCTCGATACGATCGTCCACGAGCTGTATCACATCGATCCCGAGCGTCCCGGCATCCGCCGAATGGAGCGCGCAGACGGCACCTACTCGGCCAACTGCCACGGCGACCGCTTCTTCGCCGATGTCGTCGCCATGGTGAAGCAGTATCTGGACACGAAGCCGGATCCCGCGGTGACCGATTTCCTGCGGTACACCTTCGACGAGCTCTCGAATCGGTTCGGCGGCGTGGTTGGCACGACGTTTCGCGGCTATCCGTCGTACCCGCAGCGCTACACGGAGGTACTGGTTCCCCAGCCGCCGTCGCCGTCCGGCGTCAACTGCCGTGTCGAGCCGCTGGCAGTGTCGCGCCCGACGACCGTGTATACCGAGCAGGATCTCGTGACGCGGGAGTTCCTCCGGACCGGGTCGCGGCGTTTCAGCATGTCGAGCGGGTCGAGCCGGGAAACACGCGCGGCCTGACGCCATCTGGGTACGTGGCGTCCGGCTTTAGCGGCGCTTTCGCGGGACATCATGATGGCGTGAGCCTATTTCTCCTAGAGCTCGAGCACGAGCGCGTGAGCCCGTCCCCGTCCTCGAACCCATGAAGTGGCGGCGATGTGGGGATGATTGAGCGACGCGAAGAGCTGCGCCTCGCGCGTGAAGCGGGCGAGGCACTCCGGGTCGGCCGCGAACAGCTCCGGCAGAATCTTGAGCGCGCCGTCGCGATGCAGCTTCGTGTCGCGCCCGCGGAGACCTCGCCCATTCCGCCGACGCCAATCAGCGCCGTGATCTCGTACGCACCGAGCCGGGTACCCGCCGCGAGCGCCATGGTCCTGAAGGCGGACGAGGCGAATTGTCGACTGCCAGCTCCGCACCTGCGTTGCGAGATTCCGGAGCAACTTGCGCTGGCTCTCGTTTGGCTCCGGGCCGATCGGGTAGGGCCGATGCTGCGATCGAATCGACGACGGCGGGCGGCGCTCAGCCTAATTCGTGGAGAACGGCCACGGAAAGCGCGCCACTCGCGCGATCGCGCCGCGTAGCGGCTATCGCGACGACTGAATCGCGCCGGGGAACACGCGCGGCCTGATCGGCGGTGCCGTCTCTGTTTCCACCGTTTCCACTTCTTCCACTTTGGCTACCCGCCGCGCGCCGACGAACCGCCGCGCCCAGTACGACGCCGTGTACGGCTCCACGCGCACCACGCCTCGCGAGCTCGGCGCGTGGACGAACCGCCCCTCGCCGAGCGCGATGCCGACGTGCGACGCGCCTCTCGCGACGGTTTCGAAGAAGAGGAGGTCGCCCTCGCGGACCTCTTCGAGATCGATCTTGGATCCGACCTGATATTGATCGCGCACCTCGCGCGGCAACGTGAGTCCGTGCCGTCCGAACACCCACTGCACGAAGCCGCTGCAGTCGAACCCCGAGGGATCGCTGCCGCCGTTGCGATACGGCACGCCGAGGAACTCCAGCGCGGTCCGAACGACGCTGCCGAAGGGGGCGACCGGCGCCGGAGCTGGCTCGGCCGCTGGTGCGGATGGCGGGTCCGGGGCCGGCGGCACCGCCGCCCCCGGAAACGGGCGCGGCGATCCGCCGCGCGCTGCGCAGGCGCCGCTCACGATGGCCAGCCAGACGATGAGCGCTCGAAGGATCACGCCGGTTGTATCGGCGTAACTTGCTGACATCACTAGTGTTCGGCGCCGTCCAACCTGGACAGCTCCGGCGGCAGCGGTTATCATAAATCGGGACTATGGAGCAGGCGCTCCTGCTAAACGCGTCGTACGAGCCTCTCAAGGTCGTCCACTGGCAGAAGGCGGTGACGCTCTGGTGCCAGGGGAAGGTAGAGGTGATCGCGGTCCACGACCGCGAGGTAAGGGCCGTCTCGTTCAGCTTCAAGCTGCCTTCGGTCATCCGCCTTCTCCGCTTCGTCAAAATCAAACGCCGGTTCGATTACGTCCCGTTTTCGCGCGCGAACATCTACGCCCGCGACAACTACACGTGCCAGTACTGCAACGACACGCTCCCGACCTCGGACCTGACGTTCGATCATGTGGTGCCGGTCGCCCAGGGCGGCCGCAAGGACTGGGAGAACATCGTCACCTGCTGCATCTCGTGCAACCGGAAGAAGGGTGGGCGGACGCCCGTCGAAGCCGGGATGAGGCTGCTGCGCACGCCGCGGCGGCCCGATTCTGCCCCGGCGATCCGGATCACCATCGGGCTGCGCAGCGCCCCCGAGAGCTGGCGCGATTACCTCTACTGGAACGTCGAGCTCGAGGACGATACGTAAGCGCAAGACTCAAAAGTCAAAACTCAAAGCGAAGAGCGTTTCATGTTCGAGCGAAGCGAGGGTTTGTGAGTTTTGCCCTTGAGTTTTGAATTTCCGTATGCCCACCATCACGTCCGTCTCTCCGCGGCGCGCGGTTGAAGGCGGACGGATCGCGATTCACGGCGCCGATTTCCCCCTGGACGCTCTCACGACGGTGACGCTTGGCGATGTCGCCGCGCGTGTTGCGTTTGCCTCCTCTACGCGTATTGTCGTCATCGTCCCCGGCGAGGTCGACGGCGGCCGTGCGGACATCAGCCTCTCCGGAATGCCGTTGGAGACCGTATACGTCACCGTGGGATCGCGGTGGGCGACGGGGCTGCACCAGGTCGACAATCCCGTCTTCGATCGCCGCGGCAATCTGTTCGTCACCTACAGCGGATCGCGCGGGCAGGAAGCGCCCGTCTCGATTTTCCGCGTCACGACCGGCGGCACCCGCGAATCGTTCGTCTCGGGGATCGTCAATGCCACGTCGCTCGCGTTCGGGCCCGACGGGTCTTTGTACGTCTCGAGCCGCTTCGAGGGGGCCGTCTACCGCGTGAAAGAGGACGGAGAGCACGAGCAGGTGGCGTCCGATCTTGGCGTCGCCTGCGGACTCGCCTTCGACGACGAGGGCTGGATGTACGTCGGGGACCGCTCGGGCACGATCTTCCGGGTTCGCGACGGCCGCGCGTCCCCATTCGCCACGCTTCCGCCGAGTGTGGCGGCCTTCCATCTCGCGATGAGCGCCGCCCAGGAGCTGTTCGTGACAGGCCCCACGCTCAACGCCTATGACTACGTGTATCGGATCGGCCGCGACGGCGAGGTGCGCACGCTCCCATGCCCGCTCGGGCGGCCGCAGGGTCTGTCCTTCGACGGCGACGGCACGCTCCATGTCGTCGATGCCCTGGCCGGAGCGAGCGGCGTCTATCGCTTCGCCGACCTCGAGCGCGCGCCGGAGATGGTGATTTCGGGAGCGGCGCTCGTCGGCGTCGCGTTCGGCCCGCGCGGCGAAACCGTTGTGACGTGGAACGACACGGCGTATCGATTCGATTAATTCGCCGACAGCAACCCATGTCGTTATTCGCCCGCAAGCCGATTGCCGATCTGCAGCCGCCGGCTGACGACGCACGCTCGCTGAAACGCGTGCTGGGTGCCGGCGATCTGGTCATGCTGGCGATCGGCGCCGTCATCGGCGCCGGCATCTTCGGCGCAATCGGGACCGCCGCCGCGGGGCAGGTCGGGCCCGACGGCGCGGTGATCCGCTACGGCGCGGGTCCGGCGTTGATCTTGTCGTTTCTCCTCCTCGGCGGCGCCTGCGCGCTGGCGGCGCTCTGTTACGCGGAGCTCGCTGCCATGATTCCGCAAGCCGGGAGCGCCTATGCCTACGCGTATGCGACGCTCGGCGAGCTGGTCGCCTGGATCATCGGCTGGGATTTGATCCTCGAATACGCCGTCGGCAACGTCGCGGTGGCCATCTCGTGGGGCGACTATTTCACGACGCTGCTGCGCGGCGTCGGCGTCGATCTGCCGGCGTGGCTGACCACCGGGTACCGCGCCGCCCTCCTCAGCGCCGATCCCGAAGTGCGTGGCCTTCTCGACACGGCGCCCCGTCTCCTCGGACTGCCGCTGCTCGTCAACCTGCCGGCGTTCGGGATCGTGATGCTGATCACGTGGCTGCTGCTGCGCGGCGCCCGCGAGAGCTCCACCGCCAACAACGTGATGGTCGTCGTCAAGCTCGCCGCGCTCGCCCTGTTCGTGGGCGTCGGCGTGACGAGCATCGACCCGGCGAATTACACGCCTTTTGCGCCCAACGGCTTCACCGGCGTCCATCAGGGCGCCGCCATCGTCTTCTTCGCCTACATCGGCTTCGACGCCATCTCGACGGCGGCCGAAGAAACGCGGAACCCGCAGCGGAATCTGCCGATCGGAATCATCGGCGGCCTGGCGGTCTGCACGGTGATCTACGTCGTCGTCGGCGCCGTGCTCACGGGCATGGTCCCCTCGTCCGAGCTGGCCGTTGCCGATCCGCTGGCGCGCGCGCTCGAGCTCGCCGGCTACGGCGGCGTCGGCTGGCTGGTCGCGCTCGGCGCCGTCGTCTCGATGTCCGCGGTGCTGCTGGTGTTTCAGTACGGCCAGCCGCGCATCTTCTTTGCGATGGCGCGCGACGGACTGCTCCCCGCGTGGGCGGCGCGTGTCGATCCAAAGACGCGTATTCCGTACACGACGACGCTGGTGACCGGCGTCGTGGTCGCGGTGGCGTCGCTCGTCGGCGACGCGGCTGAGACGTACGATCTCACCAACATCGGGACGCTGTTTGCGTTCGCGCTGGTGTGCACCGGCGTGCTGGTGCTCCGCGTCATCGAACCCGACCGGCCGCGGCCGTTCAAGGTGCCGCTCGTCTGGGTTGTGGCGCCGCTCGGTGTCGCTGCGTGCCTGTTCGTCATGGTCGGGCTGCCGCGCCAGGCGTGGGAGCGCTTCGGCGTCTGGCTCGTCATCGGCGCAGTCATCTACGCCGCCTACGGCCATCGAAGGAGCCGCCTGCGGTAGAATGGGAGTTTCGGTAACCCACGGAATTCCTGGCTGGAGGCATGGCGCACGACTGGATTGCGGTACGCGGCGCCCGCGTCCACAACCTCAAGAACATCGACGTCGATCTCCCGCGTGACCGCCTCGTCGTGATCACGGGGCTGTCGGGCTCCGGCAAGTCGTCGCTCGCCTTCGACACCATTTACGCCGAGGGGCAGCGGCGGTACGTGGAATCGCTCTCCGCCTACGCGCGCCAGTTCCTCGAGCAGATGGAGAAGCCCGACGTCGATCTGATCGAGGGCCTGTCGCCCGCGATCTCGATCGAGCAGAAGACCACCGGCTCGAATCCGCGCTCCACCGTCGGCACCGTCACGGAGATCTACGACTATTTGCGGCTGCTCTTCGCCAACATCGGCGTGCCGCACTGCTACAACTGCGGCCGCGAGATCGCCTCCCAGTCGCTCGAGCGGATCCTCGACCTGGTGATGCTCTACCCGCAGGACGCCCGCATCAACGTGCTCGCGCCGATCGTCCGCGGCCGCAAGGGCGAGTTCAAGAAGGAGCTGCAGGGGCTGCGGCAGCGCGGGTTCACGAAGGTACGGCTCGACGGCCAGTTCCGCTCGCTCGACGAGGACCTCAAGCTCGATCGGCGGCGCAACCATACGATCGAGGTCGTCGTCGATCGGCTGATCGTGCGATCGGGGATCGAGCGGCGGCTCGCCAGCTCGCTCGAGGTCGCGCTCAACCTCGCCGACGACGTGGTGGTCATCAACACCTACGAACAGGGCGATCGGCTCTTTTCGCGGCGGCTCGCGTGCGTGAACTGCGGCATCTCGATGCCGGAGATGACGCCTCGCGCCTTCTCGTTCAATTCGCCGCACGGCGCGTGCCCCGACTGCCAGGGGCTCGGCGCCACCTACGACTTCGACCCTCGGCTCGTCGTGCCCGACGAATCGAAGTCGCTGCTCGGGGGGGCCATCGCGTCGTGGGCGCGCGGCGATCGACGGCTGGTGCGCGAGGCGATTCTGGGGCTCGCGCGCACCTACGGGATCGATCCCGAGATGTCGTTTGCGAAGCTGCCGAAGAAGCATCGCGACCTCCTCCTGTATGGGCCCGGAGGGCGTTCCGCACGCGCCGTCGCGCGAGCGGTCGCGTCGGCGTCCGACGACGAGGACGATGGTGATCTCGAGTTTTCCGACGAGCGGCACCCTCGGCCTTTAGGCCTCCGGAATCGCCGACGAGACGCGGACCTCGATCCGTTCGGCAAGGACTTCGAAGGAATCGTTCCGAACCTGCGCCGCCGCTACGGAGAGGGCTCGTGGATCGTGCAGGAGGACCTGGAGCCGTACCGCACGCTGCGCGAGTGTCCGACGTGCCACGGGCAGCGCCTCAAGCCGCAAAGCCTCGCGGTGCGTGTCAAGGGACGCGGCATCGCCGAGTACGTCAGCCTGCCCGTAACCGAGGCGCTCGACGTGTTCGAGCGGTTCGAGCTGAGCGAGCGCGAAGAGCTGATCGCCAGCCGCGTGCTGCGCGAGATTCGGGAGCGCCTTCGGTTCCTGCACGACGTCGGCGTCGGCTACCTGACGCTGAACCGGAGCGCGGCGACGCTGTCGGGCGGCGAAGGGCAGCGGATCCGATTGGCGACGCAGATCGGCGCCAACCTGTCGGGTGTGCTCTACGTGCTCGATGAGCCGTCGATCGGGCTCCATCAGCGTGACAACCGCAAGCTGTTGTCGACGCTCTCGCGCCTGCGCGACCTCGGCAACACCGTCGTTGTCGTCGAGCACGACGAGGAGACGATCCGCACTGCCGATTACGTGGTCGATCTCGGTCCCGGCGCCGGCGAGCACGGCGGCCACGTCATCTTCCAGGGCCCGCCCGCCGAACTGCTCAACGACGGCCACGGATCGCTGACCGGCGCTTATCTGCGCGGCGAGCGGTCGATACCGACGCCGACCGCGCGGCGGCCGTCTCTCAGGGGGCAGATCGTCATGCGCGGCGCCCGCGCGAACAACCTGAAGAATATCGACGTCGCGATTCCGCTCGGTACCCTCACGGCGGTCACCGGGGTCAGCGGATCCGGGAAGTCGACGCTCGTCAACGACATCCTGTACCGATCGCTGGCGCGCACGATCTACAAGGCGTCGGCCGATCCCGGGCCGCACGACCGGATCGAAGGGGTCGAGCTCGTCGACAAGGTCATCGAGATCGATCAGTCGCCCATCGGGCGCACACCGCGGTCGAACCCGGCGACCTACACGGGGATGTTCACGTTCATCCGCGAGCTCTTCGCGATGATGCCCGAGGCGAAGGCGCGCGGATTCCGCCCCGGCCGCTTTTCGTTCAACGTCAAGGGGGGCCGCTGCGAGGCCTGCCAGGGCGACGGCGTCATCGCGATCGAGATGCACTTCCTGCCGGACGTCTACGTCACGTGCGAGCAGTGCAAGGGGCGGCGGTACAACCGCGAAACGCTGGAAGTGCACTACCGCGGCAAGTCAATTGCCGAAGTGCTGGAGCTGACCGTCGATCAGGCGCTGCCGCTGCTCGAGAACATCCCGCCGATCGCCTCCAAGCTCCGGACGCTGCAGGACGTCGGCCTCGGCTACATCGAGCTCGGGCAGTCGGCGACGACGCTGAGCGGCGGCGAGGCGCAGCGGGTGAAGCTGGCGCGCGAGCTGTCGCGGCGCAGCACCGGGCGGACCCTTTACATCCTCGACGAGCCGACGACCGGCCTGCACTTCGAGGATACGCGCAAGCTGCTCGACGTGTTGAACAAGCTGGTCGACCAGGGCAACACGGTCGTCGTCATCGAGCACAATCTCGACGTCGTCCGATCGGCTGACTATCTGATCGATCTTGGACCGGAAGGCGGCGCCGCGGGCGGATGCGTGGTCGCGACGGGTACCCCGGAGGAAGTCGCCAACAATCCGAAGTCGGTCACGGGCGCATTTCTCCGCGCGCTGTTGGATCGTTCGGACCGTGCGTGACGTTCGGATCGCTCGGCACGGCTCGGGCGTTCGAATTGTCCACGATGTGAACGCGCGCACGATCCTTCAGTGTGGTAAACTCGCCACAACCGTCGGCGATTGTGTTGTGGCTGCCTTGCAACATCGACTCGCCTCGAATCGATGATCGCGCGCTCGCTTGACTGCAAGGGTTTCACTGGCAAGCAGTTAAAAGGTTCGGCTCGTATTGTACAGCTCGGCACTGTGCTTGCTTCTTCCGGGCGAACCTCCACCGTCGGCCAGGGAGCCTGATGCACGCACAACGGACGCTTCGTCGATCGATCTCCTGCGCGGGAATCGGCCTCCACTCGGGCAACAAAGTCACACTCTCGCTTAGACCTGCGGCCGCCAACAGCGGCATTCGCTTCCGCCGATCCGATCTCGGCGGCCTCGAGGTGCCGGCGACGGTCAGTCATGTCGGCGGCATCAACCACGCGACCGGGCTGACGCGCGATGCGGTCACCGTCGACACGGTGGAGCATCTGCTGGCGGCCTTCGTCAGCCTCGGCGTCGACAACGCGATCGTCGAGCTGAACTCGCCCGAGGTGCCGATCATGGACGGCAGCGCGGCGCCGTTCGTCTACCTGATTCAGGAGGCGGGCATCAAGCAGCTCGGCGCGGCGCGGCAGTATCTGAAGGTGCTGCGGCCGGTCTCGATCTCGCGCGGCGACAAGCGCATCGCGCTCTATCCGTCGGATCACTTCAAGGTCACCTACAGCATCGCCTTCGATCATCCGCTGCTGCGCCACCAGTCGAGGACGATTCGCATCACCGAAGAGTCGTTCATCGAGGAGATCGCGCCCGCGCGCACGTTCGGCTTTCTCGAGGAAGTCGAGATGATGCGCCAGCAGGGGCTGGCGCTCGGCGGATCGCTCGAGAACGCGGTCGTCATCGGCGACACGGGCGTCCTCAACAACGCGCTGCGGTTCGAGGACGAGTTCGTCCGCCACAAGATCCTCGATGTGATCGGCGACATGGCGCTGGTGGGGCGCCCCATCATCGGGCACCTCATCGCCCACCGCGGCGGTCACGCGCTGCACACCGCCTTTGCCGCGCGCGTACTGGAAGACGCGGAGGCATGGACGCTCGTCGACGCGCCGGTCGTGCCGGCCGCGGCGGCGGCGCCCGTCATCCTGCCGGCGAAGAACGCGATCCGCGCGAACTAAGCAAAACTTCGAAGCGCCGACGCCTCGTCCGGGTGCACCTCCAGCGCCTCGTGCGCCCCCGTCATCGTCAGCATCGTCTCGACGCGCTTCTGCACGCCGGAGAGCTTCAGGACGCCGCCCGCTGCCGCCGCTTCATGGTAGAGGTCCATCAGGCAGCCGATCGTGGCGCTGTCGACGGCGGTGACGTGGGAGAGATCGAGCAGCAGCTTACGTTCGCCGGCGGTGATCAGCGAAGTGATGCTGCTGGAGAATTCCGAGAGGAGCGGATAGAGCAGCCGCGGTTCGTTGACGCGCACGATCGCCACTCCCTGCGCGCGATCGGTGACGAGATTCACGCCGGCATGCTGCGTGCGCGATGGGCTCTCGATGCGCGCATGATAACATGCCGACGTTCGTGTACCAATCGTTCACAGACGCCGCTGGTGAGCTCACGTGCGGACGCGTGAGCGTCGCTGAGCTCGTTGCACGCGTCGGTACTCCGGTCTACATCTACAGCGCGCAGGGCATTCGCGAGGCGTACCGCTGCATCGACGAGGCGTTCGCCTCGTGTCCGCACGCGATTCACTACGCGCTCAAGGCGAACTCGACGCTCGGCATCGTGCGTCTGCTGCGCGCGCTCGGCAGCCGCGTGGATGCGAACTCCGGCGGCGAGATTCAGGTCGCGCTGCGCGCCGGCTTCCATCCCGGCGATATCGTGTTCACCGGCGTCGGCAAGACGCGCGAGGAGCTGGAGTACGCCGTCGGACTCGGCGTCGGCGTGATCAATGCGGAATCGGCGGGCGAGCTCGATCGCATCGCCGATCTCGCGGCGGCACAGGGGCGCGAGGCGCGGGTCGCCGTGCGCGTGAACCCCGACATCGACGCGGGAAGCCATCCGAACATCTCCACCGGCCTGAAGATCAGCAAGTTCGGCGTGGCGCTGCAGGACGCGCGCAGCATCTACCGCGAGCGCCGATCGCGGCCCGGCCTGCGACTGGTCGGCGCCCACATTCATATCGGCTCGCAGATCACGACCGTCGACCCGCTGCGACGGGCCGCGCGGACGCTCGCCGCGCTCGCCTTCGAGCTCCGCGCCGACGGGATCGCCCTCGAGCACGTCGATGTCGGCGGGGGTCTCGGCATTCCCTACGAGGGGCGGCCGATCATCGGGCCGGCCGAGTACGCCGAGGCGGTCCTGCCCGAGCTGCGGCCGCTCGGGCTGCCAATCGTGCTCGAGCCCGGACGCGCGATTGTGGGACGCGCCGGAGCCCTCGTCGCGCGGGTCGTCGACACGAAGCAGTATCCCGACGGCCGACGGTTCGCCGTCCTCGATGCCGGCATGGCGCAGCTGCTCCGGCCGGCGTTGTACGGCTCGTACCACCGGATCGTGCCGGTGCGACCGCGGCGAGGGCCTGAGACCCCCTGGGACGTGGTCGGGCCGATCTGCGAAAGCAGCGACGTGTTTGCGCGCGAGCGGATGCTGCCGCCGCTCGAGGTGGATGACGCGGTGGCGATTCTCGATGCCGGCGCTTACGGCTCCGTCATGGCCTCGAATTACAACCGCCACCTGCTGCCGGCCGAAGTGCTCGTCGACGACCGCACGTGGACGGTCATCCGGCGCCGGCAGACGCTCGACGACATGCTGGCGCTCGAATCCTGATGCGAGGACTGCTCGTCGCGTTCGAGGGACTCGATCAGAGCGGCAAGCAGACGCAGGCCGAACAGCTGCGCGGTCGGCTGGCGGCGATCGCCCGCACCGTCCAGCTGCTGTCGTTTCCCGACTACACGACGGTGATTGGCGCGGAAATCGGCCGCGCCCTCCGGGGCGAGCGGACCTACACGCCCGATGTGATGCAGCTCCTGTACGTCGCGAACCGCTACGAGTGGAAGCACGAGATCGCCGCCGCCCGCGACCGCGGGACGATCGTCGTCTGCGATCGCTACCTCGCGTCGAGCGTCGCCTACGGGGAAGCCCAGGGGCTCGATCCCGCCTGGCTGGTGGCGATCCAGCGGTATCTTCCGCAGCCGGACATCACGATCCTGCTCGACATCCCTCCAGACGTCTCGGCGCGGCGCAAGCGCGACGGCCGCGATCGGTACGAGCAGGACCTGGCGCTGCTCGGGCGCGTGCGCGGCAGCTATCTGCGGCAGGCGGCCAACGCCTGGATCCGCATCGATGCCGATCGCGATCGCGATGCGGTGGCCGCCGACGTCTGGGCCGCCGTCGCCTCCTTTGTCACGTAGTGTCCGGCTTCAGCCGGACCGCCGCGGTTGGACGAGCGTGGCGCGCGCGACGGTGAGTGCGCGCACCTCGCGCGCGCCGGCCTCGAGCAAGACTGCGGCACACGCGTTCAGCGTCGCACCTGTCGTTCGTACGTCGTCCACCAGAACGACGATACCGTCGGCGAGCCTGCGTCGGCGCAAGCGGCGCGGCAGGAACGGCGACAGCCTGAACGCGCCTCGAACGTTGCGGCGGCGCGCCGCCGCGGTCAGACCGGCCTGAGCGCGCGTGGCCCGCGCGCGCCAAAGGGGGTGAATCACGCGCGGTCCGAGCTGCTGCGCCAGCGCGTCGGCCTGATTGAAGCCGCGGCGGAGCCGCCGCCACGGGTGCAGCGGCACGGGCACGACGCAGTCGGCATCGCCGAGCAGGCTCGCACCAGCCGCCCGCAGCAAGGCGCCGAGGCGGCCGGCGAGGCTGCGGCGGCCGTCGTACTTGAACGCGTGCAGGATGTCGCGCAGCGGGCCTTCGTACTCACCGGCCGCGCGGGCGGTCTGCACGAGCGGAGGGCGACGCCGGCAGCGCGGGCAGCATTCGAGGGCGGCGCTGATCACGCGCCAGGACGGCAGCGGATCACCGCAGGTGCGGCAGAACGGGGCGGCGCAGAGGCGAACGCCGCTCCAGCAGGCGTCACAGACAGGGCCGTCGAGCGGCCGATCGAGCGCCAGGCCGCAGGCGGCGCAGCACGGCGCCAGCGTGGCGGCGAGGACGGCGTCTAAGCCGGATCGGCAAATTCGTGCCGCGTGGCGTTTCCCCAGAGCCGTTCGAGGCCGTAGAACGCGCGGCACTCGCGGCTGAAGATGTGGACGACGAAATTGAAGTAGTCGAGCAGGATCCACTCCGACTTCTCGATCCCTTCCGCCAGGGCCGGCCGCTCGCCGAGGTCCTTCCGCAGGGCGTCGGTCACCGTGTCCGCGAGTGCCTGGATCTGCCGTGGATTCGTGCCCGTGCAGATCACGAAATAATCGGTGAAGCCGCCCGCTTTCCTGAGATCGAGGACGACGACATCGATCCCCTTCTTGTCGCGGATGGCGTTCACGGCGCCCATGACGGCCGCGGGCAGCTTCGTCCGCGCGCGCGGCGCAGTCTTTCCGGCAGCCGTGGGCTTACGTGCCCGGGACGTTTTGCTCGTGACCATGCAAGTTGCTTTCCACGTACAAACGGTGCGCGGCGATATGCCGCGCAACGGCTGACGGTACCAGATCGTCGATCGGCTGCCGCGCCACGAGACGCGCCCGGATGGTCGTCGCCGAGACGTCGCGCGTGCGAGCCTCGACGAGAAAAATCGCGGTCGATCCTGTGGATCCAGCCACGCTCCCGGCTGGTCGCACCCGCGGCCGCAGCGCAGGCGTGCGGGCCAAAGCGGCATCGACCGGCATGCCGGGACGCGCCACGACGACGAAATGCGCGCCGTCGAGCACGCCGGGGAACTCGCGCCAGGTGGCAATTTCTGCAAACGCGTCGGCGCCGAGGACGAAGTACAGCTCCCAGGGGCGCCAGCCTGCGGCGTGCAGGCTGCGCAGCGTATCGGCCGTGTACGAGCGCCCCGATCGGCGCACCTCGAGGTCGGACACACGGCAGGCCGCGCGCCCATCGATTGCGAGCGCCACGAGCGCGAACCGGTGGAACGCGGTGGCGTGCGGGCGATCAGGACGGTGCGGCGGATCGTGCGAGGGAACGAACAGCACCTCGTCGAGCGCCAGGGCGGATCGCGCGGCGTCCGCGGCATCCAGGTGGCCGAAATGAACCGGATCGAAAGTGCCCCCCAGCACGCCGAGCCGTCGTGTCATGCGTGCGGTGAGGCGACGAGCGAGGCCTCACCCGCGGCGCGCCCCGCGGCCACGTGCCGCCAGGCTGCTTCGAGCAGCTCGCCGACGCCCTCGCCGGTCACGCCGGAGATCCGGTAGAAGGGGAGCCGGCGCTGCCGCACCCGCGCCTCGAGTCGTTCGAGGCGCGGCGGGTCGTCGAGCGCATCGATCTTGTTGGCGGCGACGATCTGCGGCTTGGCCGCGACCTTGGGATCGAACAGACGGAGCTCGTCGAGGATGATGTCGAAATCATCCACCGGGTCGCGCCCCGACGCACTCGACACGTCGACGAGATGGATGAGGACGAGCGTGCGCTCGATGTGCCGCAGGAACCGATCGCCTAGCCCCTGACCGGCATGGGCGCCGGCAATGAGGCCCGGCACGTCGGCGACGACGAAGCTGCGGTCGTCGCTCAACGTCACGACCCCGAGGTTCGGCGTCAGCGTCGTGAAGGGGTAGTCGGCGATCTTGGGACGGGCCGCGGAGATCCGCGCGATGAGCGTCGACTTGCCGGCGTTGGGGAAGCCGACGAGCCCGACATCAGCCAGCAGCTTCAACTGCAGACGGAGGAGACGTTCTTCACCCGGCTCACCCGGTTCGGTGCGGCGCGGCGCGCGATTGGTCGAGGTGGCAAAGCGCGCGTTGCCGCGGCCGCCGCGTCCGCCCTTCGCCACGAGCACGCGCTGCCCCTCGGTCGTCAGATCGGCCAGCAGCTGCGGCGCCTGCTCATTGTCCGGATCCCTGGCGAACACGAGCGTCCCGACGGGCACGTCGATCGTGAGATCCTCGCCGTCCTGACCGGTGCGGTTCGAGCCCTGTCCGTGCTCGCCGCGGCGCGCCTCGAACTCGGGGTGATACCGGAAATCGATGAGGGTGTTCTTGCTGCGGGTGGCGACGATGTAGACCGAGCCGCCGCTGCCGCCGTCGCCGCCGTCGGGTCCGCCGCGCGGCACGAACTTCTCGCGGCGAAAGCTGAGCGCCCCGCGTCCGCCGGCGCCGGCGGCCACGTGGATGTCCACCTCGTCGACGAACATCCCTATCAGTATGACGAGTCAACTCCCAAAACACCAACTCCCAACACTCAACAAAGGAGTCTGGCGTTGGGAGCTGTCGCGTTCGGAGTTACTGCGGGATGACCGAGATGCGACGGCCGTGCTGGCCGTGGTTCTCGAAGCGCACCTTGCCGTCGACTTTCGCGAACAGCGTGTGGTCCTTGCCGAGCCCGACGTTGAGGCCGGGGTCGAAGCGGCGGCCCTTCTGGCGCACGAGAATCGAGCCGCCCGTCACGAAGTTGCCGTCGTGGCGCTTGACGCCGAGCCGCTGCGCGTTGCTGTCGCGGCCGTTGCGTGAGCTCCCCTGTCCCTTCTTATGAGCCATGGTTACACCTGAATGTCCGTGATGCGCACGCGTGTGAAGACGCTCCGGTGTCCGCGCGTCTTGCGGAACCCCTTCCGGCGCTTCTTCTTGAACACGCGCAGCTTGGGTCCGCGCGCCTCCCCGTCGACCACGCCCACCACGCGGGCGTTGGCCACGAACGGCGCACCGGCGACTACCTCGCCGGCATCCTTCTCGACGAGCAAGACCTGATCGAAGGTGACTTCCGCGCCCGTCGGGCCGGGCGCTCCGTCAATCTCGACCACGGCGCCGGGCGTCACCTTGAGCTGATGGCCGCGGGTCTGAATGATGGCGTACACGGGCGTTTCCTCGGCTGAAGTGATCCGCGGGCCGGATGCCGGCCGGCCCAAACATCTCAGCTTAGCAGAGGGAACGAAACAGGAGCAAGGCGGGCCCGCCCCTATTGCAGGAGGATCCGGGTCCCGCGGATGCGCTGGCTGCTGAGCGTGCTGAGGAAGCTCGGGATGAGCCGGTCCATCAGCTCGAAGTAGGACGACAGTGCCGGCGACTGCTGGTTCGCGTTGTAGAGAATCTCCTCGCGGAAATTCTCGGAGTGCAGGATGGTCCCGGTGCGGCCGTCGATGAAGATGAAGCGGGGACGCAGCACGAACCCTTTGCGCTCCATGTACGTCCGGACGGGGACGACCCGGCGGCGGCCGAAGGAGTCGTACACTTCCTGATCGCGCTGCACGATGCCGGAGCGCGCCTGCGGCGCGAACATCACGGTCCCGGTGACGATGAGCGGCTGCTGGTATTCCTCGCCGATGCGCTTCCAGTACTCGACGTTGGCGAAGACGTGCTCGTACGCCTCGAGATCGGAGTCTTCCTTGATCGCGGGCGGCGTCGCCGGCCGATCGCCGTTCGAGCCGTCGCGCGCTTCGAGCGCGACCTCCATCAGCGGCAGGACGTCGGCATCGATGACACGCAGCTCGGACTTGGTCCGCAGCTGGCTCCGCAGCAGCCGGGTCGTCTCGAGATTGCCGTCCACATCCTCGCTGCCCCCCGCGATGAAGCCGGCGACGAACACGCGCTGGAACGCCGAGACATCGAGCTTCGGACGGATCGGCGTCTCGATCGGGATCTCATAGTAGCTGGTGCATGCGGCCGTCATGACGACCGCCGCGAGGCTACTGAGTGTCCGGGCGAGTCGTGCGGTCATTGATTTCCTTGAACAGCTCGTAGTTCTGTTTGATGAACGTGTTGTCCGGCTCCAGCTCGATCGCCTTCTCGTAGGCGGCGCGCGCCTTGTCCAGCTCGCCTTCATGCTCGTAGGCGATGCCGAGATTGTTGTGGGCGGCGGCGTACGTCGGATCGATCTCGACGGCGCGCAGCCACCGGTAGATCGCCTCACGCCACAACCCGCGCTGCGCCACGGCGATGCCGAATTCCACCTGCTTCTGCGCGTCGCTGCGCGCGTCGGCGGCGGCGGGCGCCGCGCTCACCAGCAGAAGAACGAGGACCGAGGCGGCGGGAAGGCGCATGAAAAAACCCAACTATAGCGGTCGCCCGTGCAGCGCGCAAGCGCGTGACGGATTCAACAGCTTACTACGGCCGAGCAAGCCACGTACCAGACACGATGGCGCGAAATCCGCGCAATCCGGTCGGAATAGAAGGCCGTGTCCCCGTTTCTGTTTTCGGGATGCGTCACTGCCGCGTTGTGAAGTGGCGCCCGGCATGCCTATAATTCAGACAACGAGGTCGGGCGCCACCATCGCGCTGCGTCGCGGCGGGGGCTCCGGCCTTTCGCGTTTTTCGGCCCCCGCCATCCACGCAGGAGGTTCGCGCATGACGCTGGATGAGGCGGTGGCGCTGTCGCTCGTTCCCAATCTTCCGCGCGTCGGGTTGACCGATCGCCTGCGCGCCCGCGATCCGGTGCTGCTGGAGCTCGCGTCGGAGCGGCGCGACGCGGCGCGCGCGGCGCGCGCAGGCGCCGCCCGCGACGGCATCCACGTCATGGCGTGGACCGACCGCCGCTTTCCCGCGGCGCTGCTGACGATCTCGGACATGCCACCCGCGCTCTGGTATCGCGGCACGCTCGACGCGCTCGACGCGCCCGCCGTCGCGATCGTCGGATCGCGGGCCGCCTCCGCCGTGGCCCTGGAGACTGCTGCACGCCTCGCGGCGGATCTCGCCGCGCGCGGCATCGTGGTGGTGAGCGGACTCGCGCGCGGCGTCGATTCCGCGGCGCATCGCGGCGCGCTCACGACCGGCCGCACCATCGCGGTGCTCGGCTCGGGGCTCGATCGCGTGTACCCGCGCGAGCACGCAGACCTGGCGCGCGAGATTGCGCAACGCGGGCTCGTGATGAGCGAGTATCCGCCGGGTACGCCGCCGCTGCCGTTCCGGTTTCCGATGCGCAATCGCCTGATCAGCGGTCTGTCGCGTGCCGTCGTCGTCGTCGAGGCGTCGGCCCGGTCGGGGTCGCTCATCACGGCGGCATGCGCGCTCGAACAGGGGCGCGACGTCATGGCCGTGCCCGGCAACGTGCTGAGCGGCCGCAATCGGGGCGCGCATGCCCTTCTTCGGGATGGAGCAAAGATTGTGGAGGGTGCGGACGATATCGTAGAAGAACTCGGCTGGGGCCCCGCGGCCGAGGCGGGCCGCACAGGGCCGTTCGGCGATCGGCACGCGCCCCCAGGCGACCCGGTGCTGCAGAAGATGCGCGCCGGCGAGTCGTACGATCTCGATCGGCTGGCTGCGGCGTGCGGCATCGCCGGTGTCCGGCTGCTGTCGCATCTGCTCGAGCTCGAGCTCCGCGGCCTGGTTGAGCGGGTCGGCGACGGTCGTTTCATGCGGCCGGCGTGAACCGTGTTACTTTGGGTTCGAGTCGCATGGCTGCTGCCAAACCTTTGGTGATCGTGGAGTCGCCGGCCAAGGCGAAGACGCTGGGCCGCTTCCTCGGCACGAAGTACCGCGTCGAGGCGAGCTACGGCCACATCCGCGATCTGCCGGAATCAGCCGCCGAGGTCCCGAAGGAAATCAAAGAGAAGGACTGGGGCCGTCTCGGCGTCGACGTCGAGAGCGACTTCAAGCCGTACTACGTCGTTCCCAGCGACAAGAAGAAGCAGGTCGCGCACCTCAAGACGGCGTTGAAGGACGCATCGGAAGTGCTGCTGGCGACCGACCCGGATCGCGAAGGCGAGTCGATCAGCTGGCACCTCACGCAGGTGCTCAAGCCGCGCGTGCCGGTCCGGCGCATCGTGTTCCACGAGATCACCGAGGACGCGGTGAAAGAGGCGCTCGAGAATCCGAGCGACCTGAACGAGAACCTCGTGCGCGCGCAGGAGAGCCGGCGCATCCTCGATCGGCTCTACGGCTACACGCTGTCGCCGCTGCTCTGGAAGAAGGTGCAGACCGGCCTCAGCGCGGGACGCGTGCAGAGCGTCGCCGTCCGGCTCATCGTGGAGCGCGAAGAGGAGCGGCGCGCGTTTCGGCCCGGTGTGTACTGGGATCTGGAGGCGACACTGAAGGGCGACGGCCGTGAGTTCGTCGCCACGCTCGTCCGCCTCGGCGATCAGCGGATCGCCACCGGCAAGGACTTCGATCCGGCGACCGGCGCGCTGCGCGGCGACAACCGCCTCCTGGACGAGGCCGCAGCGGGGCGGCTCGTCGAGGCCGTCCGCCGCAACGTACCGTGGATCGTCACCTCGGTCGAGCAGAAGCCGGGCGCCGAGCGGCCGGCGCCGCCGTTCACCACGTCGACGCTCACCCAGGAAGCGAGCCGCAAGCTCGGGTTCTCGACGGAGCGGACGATGCAGGCGGCACAGCGGCTCTTCCAGGGCGAGGATATCGGCAACGGCGAGCGTGAAGGCCTCATCACGTATCACCGCACCGACTCGACGACGCTGTCGGAGAAGGCGCTGCAGGAGTCGGCGCGCGTCATCAAGGAGATGTTCGGCGGCGAGTACTACGACGGCCCGCGCCGGTATCAGACGCGCGTGAAGAACGCGCAGGAGGCGCACGAGGCGATCCGCCCGACGGATTTCCGTCTCGCGCCCTCGCGGCTCGAGGGGATTCTCGATCCCGACGACCTGAAGATCTACGATCTCATCTGGAAGCGGACGATGGCGTCGCAGATGGTCGACGCGCGCGTCCTGCGTACGACGATCGAAATCTCCGCCGAAGGTCCGAACGGCGAGACGGCGGTGTTGACCGCGAGCGGCAAGGCGATTGAGTTCGCCGGCTTCCGCCGGGCATACGTGGAAGGCAGCGACGATCCTGCGGCGGAGCTCGAGGAGCAGGAGACCATCCTGCCGCAGTGCTCGGTCGGCGATCGCATCCACGTCGAGGGGACGACGGCGATCACGCTGATCGGCACGGAGCCGAAGCGGCACGAGACGACGCCGCCCGCCCGGTTCACGGAGGCGTCGCTCATCAAGGAGCTCGAGCGCCTCGGCATCGGGCGGCCCTCGACGTACGCGCCGACGATCGCCACGATCGTCCGGCGCGGCTACGTGTTCCGTCAGGGCAAGGCGCTCGTGCCGAGCTTCACCGCGTTTGCCGTCACGAAGCTGCTGCGCGAGCACTTCGGCGACTTCGTCGAGATCGACTTCACGGCCGAAATGGAAGACGACCTCGACGAGATTTCGCGCGGCGAGCGCGAATCGATCGCGTTCCTCAAGCAGTTCTACTACGGCGACAAAAAGCACCGCGGTCTGCTGCCGGCGGTCGCGCGCGGCGAGTCGCGCGCCGACTATCCGGTGCTCGACCTCGGGATCGATCCCGACAGCGGCGAGACGGTCCGCATCCGCATCGGGCGGTTCGGCCCGTTCGTCCAGGTGGGCGAGGGGGGGGCCGGGTGCACCGCCTCGCTGCCGGAAGACGTTGCACCGGCGGACCTCACGCTCGAGAAGGCGCTGGAGCTGGTGCGCGCCAAAGCTGAAGGCCCCCGGGCGCTCGGCGTCGATCCGGCAACCGGGCAGAACGTCTACGTGATGACCGGCCGCTACGGCGCCTACGTGCAGCTCGGCGAGACGCCCGAAGGAACGCAAAACGCAAAGCGCAAAACGCCAAACGAGAAGGTGGAAAAGCCGAAGCGCGCGTCGCTGCAGGCGGGGATGGCCGAGTCCACGGTCACGCTCGAGCAGGCGCTCAAGCTCCTGTCGCTGCCTCGCGTCGTCGGCCTGCACCCGGACGACAACGAGCCGATCGTGACCAGCTTCGGGCGGTTCGGCCCCTACGTGAAGCACGGAGACGAGTTCCGCTCGCTCGAGTCGGATGACGACGTCTTCACCATCTCCTACGACGCGGCGCTGGCGCTGCTGCGTGCGCCGAAGCAGTCGCGCCGCCGGCAGGCGTCGCAGAAGCGCGTGCTGCGCGAGCTCACGAAGGGGGACACGACGCTGCGCCTCCTCGAGGGACGCTACGGTCCGTACGTGACGGACGGGCGAATCAATGCATCGATTCCGCGCGGGACCATTCCGGAGGCGCTGACCTTCGAGCAGGCGACGGAACTCCTCGAGGCGCGCCGCAACGCGGTTCCGATGCCGCGCCGCGGGGGCGGGCGTCGTCGCACGCGTCCGCGTGCGGGCGGCGGCGCGCGTAAAGCGGCTGGCGCGTGATTCACATCATCGGCGGGGGACTTGCCGGGTCGGAAGCCGCGTGGCAGGCGGCGTCGCTCGGCGTGCGCGTCGTCGTCCACGAAATGCGGCCCGTCCGCGCCACGGCCGTGCACAAGACCGATCGGCTCGCCGAGCTCGTCTGCTCGAACTCGTTCCGCGGCGACAAGCTCGATAACGCGGTCGGCCTCCTCAAGGAAGAGATGCGGCGGCTCGGATCGCTCGTCATGCGGGCGGCCGACGAACACCGCGTGCCCGCCGGAGCGGCGCTGGCCGTCGATCGGGAGCGGTTCGCACAGGCGGTCACGGATGCCGTCGAGGCGCACCCCTTGATCACGGTGTCGCGCGAGGAGATTGCGCGTCTCCCGCACGACGCCGCGATGTACCCGCTCATCGTCGCGACCGGGCCGCTCACCTCCGGGTCGCTGTCGGCGGACATCGCCGCGTTCGTGGGCGGCGAGCACTTGTATTTCTACGACGCGATCAGCCCGATCGTCCTTGCCGAGACGATCGATATGCGGACGGTGTTTCGCGCCTCCCGGTGGGATCGAAGCATTCGGCGTGAGGATCGTGGGGCGGAAGCGGATGGCGACTACCTGAACTGTCCGCTCGACAAGGAGGAATACGACCGGTTCTACGACGCGCTCGTCACTGCCGAGTCGGCAACCGTCCACGACTTCGACAAAGAGAAGTTCTTCGAAGGCTGCCTTCCCATCGAGGTGATGGCGCACCGCGGCCGCGACACGCTGCGGTTCGGCCCGATGAAGCCTGTCGGCCTCGTCGATCCGCGCACCGGACGGATGCCCTATGCGGTCGCCCAGCTCCGGCAGGACAACCTCGCCGGCGATCACTACAGCCTGGTCGGCTTCCAGACGCAGCTCAAATGGGGAGAGCAATCGCGTGTGCTGCGCCTCATCCCCGGGCTCGAGCAGGCGGAGTTCGTGCGCTTCGGCATGGTGCACCGCAACACGTACATCAACGGACCGCGCGTGCTGCGCGAGACATGGCAGACGCGCACGCGGCCGGACCTGTTCTTCGCAGGGCAGATGTCAGGCGTGGAGGGGTACGTCGAATCGGCGGCGTCGGGGCTGCTCGCGGGCCGCAACGCCGCCGCGCTCGTCCGCGGCGAGGAGCCGTGCGCGCCGCCGCGGACGACCGCGATCGGCGCGCTGGCGTACTACGTATCCCACGCCGACCCGCGCAATTACCAGCCGACGAACATCACGTTCGGGATCATGGCCTCGCCCGAACCAGGCTCACGCCGCGCCCGGGAACGGAAGATCGCCATCGCGGCGCGCGCGCTGCAGGCGCTGGAAGCGTGGATCGCCGAGTGCAGATCGAGCTCCGCGGCTTTCTCGACCACCTCCGCCTGAATCGCAACACGTCGGCCCACACGGTGGCCGCCTACCGGAGCGATCTCTCGCAGTTTCTCGCGTTCGCCTCCGGGCACCTCCGTACGCCGCCTGCGCGTCTGCGTCCCCGGCACCTCGATCTCGGCGTGATTCGGGCGTTCCTCGCCGACTTGCACCGCCAGGGGCAGTCGCGCGCCTCGGCGGCGCGCAAACTGTCCGCGCTGCGCAGCTTCACGCGATACCTCCGGCGCGAGGGGCGGCTGGAGACGGATCCGGCTGCGCTCGTGGTCACGCCGCGGCGCGAGCAGAAGGTGCCCGCGCACCTCTCCATCGATGAAATGACGCGGCTGCTCGACGCTCCCGACACGTCGCAGCCGCTCGGCCGCCGCGATCGCGCGATCCTGGAGCTGTTCTACGCATCCGGCGTGCGGTTGAGCGAGCTCGTCGCGCTCGACGTCGACGACGTGAACCTGTCGGAGCGGATCGTGCGGGTGGCGGGGAAGGGCGGCAAGGAGCGGCTGGTGCCTTTCAACACGAGCGCGCAGAAGGCGCTGCGCGCGTGGTACGCGGACCGCGTCTCGCTTCGCGCGCCGCGCTCGAAGCGGGCAGGGGTCAGCGGCCAGGGGCCAGAGCCGGTGTTCCTCAACGCCCGTGGGACGCGGCTGACCGGCCGGAGCGTGCAGCGGCTCGTCGCCCGCTACGTCTCGAGCTGCAGCACGCGGTTCGGCATCAGTCCTCACGCGCTACGGCATTCCTTTGCCACGCACCTGCTCCAGCGCGGCGCCGACCTGCGCGCCATCCAGGAGCTGCTCGGCCATGTGCAGCTCTCCACGACGCAGCGCTATACGCACGTCAATGCCGCGCAGCTGCTCGAGGTGTATCGTAGAGCACATCCGCGGGCGAAGCGGGACGTCGAAAAAAAGGAGCCCGTATGAAGCGCCTCTCGTTGCTCGTCGCGTGCCTTGCCGCGTTCGCGGCATCGGCTGCGGCCCAAGATCTCGGCGCCGATATCCGCAAGATCAAGGACGGCATCTACGTCCAGTCGGCGCGCGAGGTGAACTCGACCGTCGGCATCGTGCTCACGAGCGAAGGCGTCGTCCTCGTCGATACCGGGCAGACGCTCGTCGACACGCGGCAGGTGCAGGAGGCGATCAGCAAGCTGACGCCGCTGCCGGTCCGCTTCGTGATCAACACCGAGGTGCATCCGGATCACACCAGCGGAAACTTCGTCTTCTCGCCGCCCGCGATCGTCATCAATCACGCCGGCGCCGGCGACGCGATGCGCAAGGCCGACAATCCCAAGCGGTTTGCGAATGCCGCGCCCGAGATCCAGGCGGCCGCGCAGGGATATCGACTCGTCCCGCCGCACATCGAATACCAGGATCGGATGACGCTGCGGGTCGGCGAGCGGACGTTCGAGCTGCTGCGGCTGAAGAATGCGCACAGCGAGGCGGACACCGCGGTCTGGCTGCCGCAGGAACGGGTGCTGTTTGCCGCGTCGGTGGCGATTCCCAACAGCCTGAACAACATCCGGCCCTTCGTGACGCTCCAGGACATGCTCGCCTCCATCCGGATGCTGCGCGCCCTGAACCCGGAAGTGGTCGTGCCGGGGCACGGCTCGTTCGGGACGACGCGGATCTTCGACGACAACGAGCGGTACTTCGGTCTGCTCATGGCGCGCGTCGGCGCGCTCGTCCGCCAGGGCAGGACGCTCGAACAGATCCACAAAGAGCTGCGGATGCCCGAGTACAGCCACTGGGCGTACCCGGAGCGGATGCCGACCAACATCGACGCGGCCCACCGCGCCGTGACGCAGCGATAGATGGCGCGGCCGCCGGAAGCCTGGCTGCGCGGGCCGGTTGACGGGATCCCGCCGCCGCTGCAGCCCGTCGCGCATGCCTTCATCGCGGCGCGGGAGGACGTGGCGGCGCCCGTGTCGGCGCTCACGGGCGAGCAACTATGGCTGCGGCCGGGCGGAGCCGCCTCCGTGGGATTTCATCTGATGCACCTGGCAGGCGCCACCGATCGCCTGCTGACGTACGCTCGTGGCGAGAGCCTGTCCGCGATCCAGCAGGCTGCCCTCGCCGCGGAGCGGGCGCTCGCGGAGCCGCGCCCGTCGGTGGATGATCTCCTCCGCGGATGGCAGGCGACGGTCGATCGTGCGCTGCAGCAGCTGGCGGCGACGCCCGAGACCGAGCTCCAGGCCGAGCGCCGCGTGGGGCGTGCGCACTTGCCGTCGACCGTGTTAGGACTGTTGTTTCAGGCCGCCGAACACGCGACGCGCCACGTCGGACAAATTATCACCACGGCCAGGATCGTCGCCGGGCTGCGGATTGTTCTGCTCGCGATGACCGCCGGCTGCGGCGACGCCGAACGCGCTCCGTCGGGCACGCAGCCGTCGGCCGGTGAGCCGGGCAGCGCCATGTTCTCGGAAAGCGACGCGTACGAACGATTCATGGGGCGCTGGAGCCGCCGCCTCGCCGATCGGCTGGTGGAGTTCGCGGGTGTCCGCGACGGCGAGACCGTGCTCGACGTCGGCTCCGGCACCGGCTCGCTGAGCGCGGCGATTCTCCAGCGGACCACCACAACGCGCGTCGTCGGCATCGACCCCGCCAAGGAGTACGTCGCCGCGGCGGCGCGGCGCGTCGGCGGGACCCGTGCGGCGTTCGAGGTGGGCGACGCCCAGCGGCTCCGGTTCGGCGACGCGTCGTTCGATCGGACGCTGTCGCTGCTCGTGGTGAATTTCATTCCGGACCGCGACGCGGCGCTTCGCGAAATGATCCGCGTGACGCGCCCCGCCGGTGTGATTGCGGCGGCCGTGTGGGATTACGGCGGGCGGATGGAGATGCTGCGCATCTTCTGGGACGAGGCGGTCGCGCTCGATCCGGCCGTCGAGCCGCGCGACGAGCGGCACATGCCGCTCTCGAGGGAAGGCGAGCTCGCCGCGCTCTGGACGAAGCAGGGCTTGCGCGAGGTCGTCGGGATGCCGCTCGAGATCACGCAGGTGTTCTCGTCGTTCGACGACTACTGGCGTCCGTTTCTGGACGGTCAGGGGCCCGCCGGCGCATATGCGGCGAAACTGGCCGAGGCGCCGCGCGCCGCGCTGGAGGCGCGGCTGCGGCAGCGGCTGCTGAGAGAGCGCGCGGACGGGCCGATCACCCTGACCGCGCGCGCGTGGGCGGTCAAGGGGGTCGTGCCGGCCCGGTAGCTGAATCAGACGACGGCGGCGGTTTCGGAGCGGTGCTCGTTCTCGCGCTGCGCCGCGGCGCGGCGGCCGCGCGGGAACTCGATGCCGAGCACCTTGATCTTGTAGTTCATCACGCGCGGGCTGATCGAGAGCAGCTCGGCGGCGTCCTTCTGCACCCAGTTCGACATCTTGAGCGCCTCGATGAGCGCCAGCCGCTCGATATCCTCGAGCGGGATCCCGGTCGGCGGAATCTTGAGGACCGACGAGGCGTCGCGCGGCGCGCCGAGCGCGCCGGTGTCGCCGAGCCGCAGATCGTCGACGGCGATGTGGCTGCCTTCGGCGAGCAGCATCGCGCGCTCGACCGCGTTCTCCAGCTCGCGGATGTTGCCGGGCCAGTGATACCGCATCAGGAGCTTCAGCGCCTCGGGCTCGAGCCCTTCGATCTTCTTCTTCAGCTCGCCCGCGAAGCGGCGGATGAAGAAGTTCGCCAGCGCGGCGATGTCCTCCTTGCGCTCGCGGAGGGGCGGCATCTCGATCGTGACGACGTTCAGGCGGTAGAACAGGTCCTCGCGGAACAGCCCGGCCCCGACCATCGTCGTCAGATCGCGGTTGGTCGCGGCGATGAGGCGCACGTCCACCTTGATCGTCCGGGTGCCGCCGAGCCGCTCGAACTCGTGCTCCTGGAGCACGCGCAGGATCTTGGCCTGCGTGTTGGCGCTCATGTCGCCGATTTCGTCGAGGAACAGCGTGCCGCCGTCTGCCTGCTCGAAGCGGCCGATCCGCTGCTTGTCGGCGCCGGTGAAGGCGCCCTTCTCGTGGCCGAAGAGCTCCGACTCGAGGAGGTTCTCCTGCAGGGCCGCGCAGTTGACCTTCACGAAGTTGCGCGAGGCGCGGTGCGAGTTGTGGTGGATCGCGCCGGCGATCAGCTCCTTGCCGGTGCCGGTCTCGCCGCGGACGAGGACGGTCGTGTTGCTCCGCGCCACCTTGCGGACCACGCCGAGCACCTTTTCGAGCGCGCCGCTCGACCCGATGATGCGATCGAAATCGTAGATGTCGCCCTGGGCGTGGCGGAGGTAGTCGATCTGATGCTGCATCCGCCGCATCTCGATCGCCTTCTCGATCTTCACCTCCATCTCCTCGATCTCGAACGGCTTCTGCACGTAGTCGAAGGCGCCCGCCTTCATCGCCTCGACCGCCGTCGAGACCGAGCCGAACGCCGTCATGAGGATGACCGCGGAGGTGGGGTGCAGGGTCTTCGCCGTCTTGAGCACGTCGAGCCCGCTGCTGCCGCCCATCTTCAGATCGCTCACGACGACGTCGAAGAAGCCCTCGTGGAGCTTCTCGATGGCGGCGTTGCCGTTCGGCGCCTCCTCGACGTCGTGCGACGCGCCGGCGAGCGCCTGGGCGAGTCCGCGGCGGAGTGAATCGTGATCGTCTGCGATGAGAATGCGGCCCATGACTACTGTTCCTCGTGAAGTGCCGAAACCGGCAGCGTGACGCGAATCGTCGTGCCCCGCCCCGGGGCGGTCTGCAAATCGATGGTGCCGTCGTGCGCGTCGACGATCTTCCGCACGATGGCGAGCCCGAGGCCCGACCCCTGCGGCTTGGTGGTGAAGAACGGCTTGAACACGCGCTCGGCGAGCTCCGGCGCCATGCCCGGTCCTTCATCGGTCACTTCGACCAGCACCGCCGGCCGGCCGTCCGCGCCGTCGTAGATCGAGACTTCGCCGGCGCTGATCGTGATGCGTCCGCGTCCCTCCATCGCTTCGTACGCGTTGATCAGCAGGTTCGTGAACAACTGGGTCAGCTGGTAGCGATCGCCCTGAATCAGCGGGAGCCCCATCGGCACCCGGATGTCGACGGTGATGTCGCCGCGTCTGGCCTTCGTATCGGCCAGTTGCACCGCTGCCTGCACGGCTTCGGAGACCGCCGTATGCTCGACCTGCAGCCGAATCGGCCGCACGAACTCGAGCACTTCCTGCACGATCGCGTTGGCCATCTTCGCCTCGGCAATGATGTCGGTCAGCAGCGCCTGCGCATCGGGCAGACCGGCAATCTTCCGGCGCAACAGTCCGGCCATGACCTCGATGCCGGCGAGCGGGTTCTTCACCTCGTGCGCAATCGCCGCGGCCATCTCGCCGACCGCCGCGAGGCGGTCGCGCAGCCGATCGCGCTCCTCGAGCTGCTCGACGCGCGTCAGGTCCTTGAAGTACATCGAGGCGCCGATGACGCGCCCCGAATCGTCCCGGACCAGACCAAGCGTGTAGCCGATGACCTTGCCCGACGGTCGCAGCCGCAGCTCCTCGCGGTTCGGCAGAAGGTGGACGTCGAAGACGCTGTGCAGCACGCGCACCACTTCAGGGTGCTGCTGGAGCAGCTCCGAGACGGGCCGTCCCAGGTCGTCCCGTCGCGGCCTCAGATCGAAGATGCGGTACGCCTCCTCGTTGATGAGCGTCAGCCGCCCGTCGCGCGTGAAGGCGAGCACCCCGTTCCGCATCCCGGCGACGAGGTATCGGAAAAACGCTTCGTGCGGTCCGCGCGGAATCGAGCTGCGCGGACGCGAACGCGCCGTAGTCGGCGTGCGGCCGCCCGCCCGCGCCGCGCGGCGGCTCGCGTTCCTCATGCTGGGATGCTCCACGGCGAGTACAGCCGAGGCGGCAAACGCCGTACCCGACAAATAGAGAACGAAAGTGCCCGTAACTGGCGCATTTCAGAACAGACCGGCTCGGTTTTGGAACGGCCCAATTACAAGATTGTAAGCGTAACGCAATTGTGGTGGCTGAAGATAGGGGCCGCTTACGATTCGGATGCGTGCTCGGCCGCGTGTTCCTGAAGCGCTTCCCACTGCGCCATCAGGTCGCCGACCTCCCACATCAGCGCGTGGTGTCGGTCGATGAGCGACGCTGCCGCGGCCCGGTCCTCGTAGAACCCTTCGGCGGCCATGGCGGCTTCGATCTTCTTCACTTCCGCCTCCCGGGCGGCGATGCGCGACTCGAGCTCGGCAATTCGTTTGTGCAGCGACTCGAGCGCCCGCTGCCTCTTCCGGCGCTCGGCGTCATCGCGCTTACGCGCGTCGCGGGACGTGTCGGGCTTCGGGCTTTGGGCTTTGGGCTGCGCGCCCGACGCTTCCGGCCTGGAGCCCGAGGCCTGAGGCCCGACGCCTGGAGGCTGCGCCGCAGGCGCAGCCTCCTTGTGCGACAGGAATTCCCTGTAGGTCCCCGGATAGACGATCGCCTCGCCGCGGCCGATCTCGATGATCTTCGTCGCCAGCTTCTCCACGAAGTACCGGTCGTGCGAGACGATGATGAGCGTGCCGCCGTAATCGTCGAGCGCCTCGAGGAGCACGTCCTTCGAATCGAGATCGAGATGGTTCGTCGGCTCGTCGAGCAGCAGCGTGTTCGACGGTCTGAGCAGCATGCGTGCGACCGCCAGCCGCGTACGCTCGCCGCCCGAGAGCACCGCCACCTTCTTGTAGATGTCGTCGCCTGAAAACAGAAAGCCGCCGAGGATGTTGCGGATGGCCGGGACCATGTCGGTCGGCGACCCGGCCTGCAGCGTTTCGTAGACGGTGAGGGATGGATCGAGGCGCGCCGCCTCGTCCTGCGCGAAGTATTCGGGGACGACCTGGTGCCCGATGGTCCGCGTGCCGTGGTCGGGCGCCTCCTCGCCCGACAGCATGCGCATCAGCGTCGACTTGCCGGCGCCGTTCGGTCCGACGAGCGCGATGCGGTCGCCGCGCTCGATGTGGAGGTTGACGTCGCGGAACACGAGCAGGCGGCCGTAGGCCTTCCGCGCGTGCTTCAGCTCGAGCACGGTGCGGCCGCTCTTCGCGCACGGCGGGAACTTGAAATGAATGCGCTTGCGCTCGGGCGGCACCTCGATTGGCACCACCTTTTCGAGCATTTTGATCCGGCTCTGCACCTGGGAGGCTTTCGTCGCCTGGTACCGGAAACGGTCGATGAACAGTTTGACGCGCGCGATCTCCTCGTCCTGCTCGCGCTTTGCCTGGCGCAGCCGCTCGAGCATCGCGTCGCGCTGCTCGACGTACTTGCTGTAGGTGCCGACGTAGTCGGTCAGCTTCCGCAGGTTGAGATCCGTGATGCGGGTGACGACGGCATCGAGGAAATAGCGGTCGTGCGATACGAGAATCACGGCGTACGGGTACGTGCGCAGGAACTCTTCGAGCCAGTTCCGCGCGTCGAGATCGAGGTGGTTCGTCGGCTCGTCGAGCAGCAGCAGGTTGGGGCGGCCGAGGAGCAGCTTCGCCAGCGCGATGCGCATCTGCCACCCGCCGGAGAACGTCTCGGCCGGGCGCGCGACGTCCTCGTCGCTGAATCCGAGCCCGCGCAGCACGGTCGCAATCCGCAGGTCCATGTTGTAGCCGTCGGCCAGCCGGAACCGGTCCTGCAGCTCGCTGTAGCGCGCGAGCATCGCCTCGTGCTCGTCGTGCGGCACCGAGGCGTCGCCGAGCCGGTGCTCGATCGCGTGCATCTCCGCCTTGAGATCGAGGAGCGGCTGGAACGCGCTGCTCGCTTCCTCGAACGCGGTGCGGCCCGAGTGCGTCAGACCGTCCTGCGGCAGATAGCCGATCGTGAGCGTCGCCGGCTTGACGATCGCGCCCGAGTCGGGCTCGTCGAGACCCGCGAGCATCTTGAGCAGCGTCGTCTTGCCGGCGCCGTTGGGGCCGCACAGACCGACACGATCGCCGTCGTCGATCTGCCACGTGACGCGATCGAGCAGGACGCGATCCCCGAACGACTTGGTGAGCTCGGAGAGCTGAATCAAACCTACGCGGCAGACGCTCCGAGCGCCCTCGCGGCGGCGGCAAGCACTTCAGGCACCCGGAATGGCTTTCGGAGGTAGCCGGCGACGCCCAGATTGACGGCTTCGATGGCGCTGGCCTCGCTCGAATGCCCCGTGATGATGATCACCGGGAGGTCGGTGCGGATACGCTTGGTCTGACGGATCAGGGTGAGGCCGTCCATGCCGGGCATCCGGATGTCGGCAATCATCAGGTCGTACGGCACGGCCCGGACCCGGGTGAGCGCCGTCGCCGCGTCGGGCGCCGTTTCGACCTCGTACTCGGCGAGCGCCAGCGTCTTCGACAGCAGATCGCGGATGCTAGCCTCGTCGTCCACGACAAGGATGCGCGGCCGGTGCTGCGCGACCGGCGCGATGCTGACCGCGGCGGCGCCGCCGCCGGTCCGCTGGCTGTCGAGCCAGGCATCGATGTCGCGTTTGCGGAAACGCCACTGCCGTCCGACGCGGACGGCCGGGATTTTTCCCGCCTTGATCAGCCGATAAACAGTACGGAGGTTGACCTGCAGGTACTCGAGCACCTCCTCGGTCGTCAGAAACACTTCGTCCGTGGGAAAGTTCAGCGCCAAGCGCTGCTCATTCTAACGCGTTCCGGCTCGGAGACAGGTAAGGTTTTCACCCGAAAGCACTTCCGTCTTCCGCCCGCGTCGTATGATCGGACGGCCAAGCCACGGGGCGGCTGTGGCCGTCTTAAAGGCAGGCCCCCGGAACAGCCGGGGCCTGAGGCCTGAGGCCTTCTGAATGACGTGGAGTGACGAGGACCTCGTCGCCCGCTCGAGGGGTGGCGATGTCGAGAGCTTCAACCAGCTCATCCTCCGATGGGAGCGGCCGATCTATGCCCTCGCGTACCGCGTCATCGGCCGGGAGGAAGACGCGCGCGACGTCTGTCAGGAGACCTTCCTGCGCGCGTTCCGCGCCCTTCCCGGGTTCAAGGGCCAGGCGAAGTTTTCGTCCTGGCTCTATCGGATCGCGCTCAACCTCTGCCGCGACTGGGTGCGTCGGCAGCGGCGGGCGCCGGTCGTCGAGGCGCCGGAGGGCGTCGACCCGCTCGATCTCGTCGCCGAGCGGCAGCGGACCGAATCGATCGAGGATCTCGTCTCCCGGCGTGAGCTGAGTGCGGCCGTCGCGGAGGCGATGGCGCTGCTGCCGGAGGAGCAGCGGACGGCGATCATTCTGAAGGAGTACCACGGCATGACCTTTCAGGAGATTGCGGAGCTGCAGGGCTGTCCGCTGAGCACCGTGAAGACGCGGCTCTACCAGGGGCTGACCGTGCTGCGGCGTCATCTGGAACGACAGGGCATGGCGCCCGTTGCGAGGAAGGCATGAGTACCACGTATCAGTGCGGAAACCACGACGCGCTCGTCAGCTATCTCTACGGCGAGTGCGAACCCGATGCGCGTGCCATGCTGATGGCGCATCTCGCCGTCTGCGCTGCATGCGCGGCGGAGCTGGCGGCGCTCGAATCGGCGCGAATCCAGCTGACGTCCTGGTCGCCGCCGGAAACGGACCTTGGCTTCGTGATCGCGCGCCCGTCGGCGTCGCCGGACCGGTGGCGTCGGTGGGCGTGGTTCGTCCAGCCGCTTCCCGCGTGGGCGCAGCTCGCGGCCGCCGCGGCCATCTTCGCCGCCGGCATCTCGCTCGGCATCGCGCGCGGAACGATGCGCGACGCACCTCCGCCTGCCGCCACCGCGGCATCAGCGGCCGCGCCTGTGAGCGCGTCGGCGCCGGCCGACGATGTCATCGCCGAATCGCTCGATGCGCTCGAGCAGCGGCTGCGCGACGAGATCGCGCAGCTTCGACCGTCCGTTCCGTCCCCGGCGGCGTCCGGTGACGCGCAGCTCCTGGCCCGGGTGCGCGCGCTCATCGACGAGAGCGAGCAGCGGCAGCAGCGCGAGCTCGCGCTCCGCACGGCGCAGATCGTCCGCGACTTCGATTCGCAGCGGCGTGTCGATCTCGAGCAGATTCAGCGCAACTTCGGCCAGATCGAGGGGTTGACGGGCGCGGAGGTGCGCGAGCAGCGACAGATGCTCAATTACCTGATGCGCGTGTCGCAGCAACCCTAGCCCCGCCGGCAGGTGGTAGCCGGTGGGTGGTCGCTCGTGGTGGAGGGATAGCGTGGCAGTCCGAACGTGGTTGATTGGTCTCGTCGCCGGCATTGGCGTCGCAAGCGGGGCGGGGGCGCAGAGTCCGCAGCGCGCCGACGCCGGACAGACGCGCGTGCGCCAGCAGATCTTCGTGATGGAGGGCGCCCTCGAGCGCGCCGTGCAGCTCGGCGTCGACAACCTGCGCCGCCGGCTCCGGAACGTCATGCCGGATGACGCGCTGGTGCAGGGAGGCGCCCCGCAGGTACGCGGCTTCCGCCTCGACGGCTACGGCGTCTTCTTCGACGTCGAAGTGCCCGCCGTGCGCCGCAGCTTCGCTTGGTCGATGCGGACCATGAACGAGACTGGGGTGGCGCTGGCCCGCGACCTCGCGCAGATGCGCGCGTTCATGCAGGCGATTGCCGATCCGCGCATGCGGACCGAGTTCGAGCGGATGTTGCAGCGGATCCAGCGGCAGATGGCGCCGCCGGTGCCGCCCGCCACGCCTGCGCCGCCGGGGCGGGTGAGCGCGGCGCAGAGTCAACCCGCCGCCGTGCAGCCGCTGCCGGCTCCCGAGCCGACCACGGCGCCGGCCGATGCCACGCTCATCACGGACACGGGTGAGGTCTACACGCAGGAAGTGAAGGCGGCGCTCATCGACGCCATGATTGAAAACAGCGGCGCGCTCGCGCTGGGCGCCGACGAATGGCTGGCGGTCGCGGCGCGTGACAGTACGTCCGCGGGCGCGCTCGTACCGGCCGATCGCGACGCGGTTACGCTCGTCCTGCGCCTGAAAGGCAGCGACCTGGCCGCCTATCGCGCCGGCCGGCTGACGCTCGACCAGGTGAAGGTGCGCGTCGCCACCAGCGAATTCTGAGCTCGTTGTCAGTTGTCAGTTGTCAGTTGTCAGTTGCCAGTTGCCAGTTGTCGGAAGGCTTCGAGCCGCGCTCGATGTTCTCTGACAACTGACAACTGACAACCGACAACTGGTACAATTTCCCCAATGGCCCGACGGCTCACCGCAGTTCTGCTGAGCGCACTCCTTCTCGCCGCGTGCGAATCGCGCGACGTGCAGACCGACCTCAAGATCGTCAACGCGCAGACCGGCTGGTTCGACGCGGGGATCGTCGAAGGCGGGATGAACAAGCTCGTTCCGAGCATCTCGCTCGAGCTCCAGAATGTCTCCGACCGTGAGATCGCCAGCGTGCAGCTCAACGCGGTCTTCCGGCGCGTCGGCGAGCAGGAATCGTGGGGGGACCACTTCGTACGCGCCATTGACGCGAACGGCCTGGCCGCTGGCGACAAAACCGCGCCGATCGTCCTGCGTTCCACGTTGGGCTACACCGGCACGCAGGCGCGCGCCCAGATGCTGCAGAACAAGGAATTCGTCGATGCCCGCGTGGAGGTGTTCGGCAAACACGGCCGCCGCACGTGGGCCAAGATGGGCGAATTCACCATCGAGCGCAAGCTGCTGAGCGAATAGACCCCACGCCCGACACTCCAACTCCCCATGTTGGACGTCTTCGGCATTGGCGTTTTGGGACGTGGGAGTTGATAATCCCCGCGTGACTTCGACCACCTCCGCTCCCACCACCCTCGAACGCCGCCTCGGCCCGCTCGACGGCGCAGCCATCATCGTCTCCAACGTCATCGGGGCCGGCATCCTGTTCACGCCGCCGGTCATCGCGATGGGCGTGCCGAACGGATTGTTGTACTTGTCGGTGTGGTTTGCGGGTGGCCTGCTGGCCTTTGCGGGTGCCCTCGCCTATGCCGAGCTCGCGGCGCTGCGCCCGCGCGCGGGCGGTGAATACGTCTATCTGCGCGACGCGTTCGGGCCGCTCGCGGCATTCCTGACAGGGTGGACGTCCTTCGTCGCCGGGTTCTCCGGAGCCATCGCCGCCGTGGCGCTGGTGCTGCCGTTCTACCTGTCGCGGTTCGTGCCGGCGGCCGGCACGACGACGCCGTTTCTGACGATTCCGATCGTGCCCGGTACCTTCGAGCTCGCGTTCTCGCCCCAGACCATCATCGCGCTCGCATTGATATGGGGACTCGCGTTCGTGCACGTCCGAGGAGTGGGCCCCGGCCGGTTCGTGAGCAATCTGCTCGCAACGCTGAAGGTGTCGGCGTTCGTGCTCTTCATCGCGTTCGGCTTCAGTCTGGGCACGGGTGAGTCGGCGCGGCTGACCGAGGTGGTAGCGCCGGTGTCTGGGGCCGGCTGGTTCCTGGCGCTGCTCGCCGTCGGATTCACCTATTCGGGCTGGAATGCCGCGGCGTATGTCGCCGAAGAGATCCGGGATCCGGGGCGCAACGCGCCACGCGCGTTCGCGCTCGGCACGGCCGCGGTCATCGCCATCTACCTGCTGATGAACGCGCTCTATCTGTACGTGATTCCCGTCGGCGAGCTCGCGACGCTGCAGGGCAGCGTGCTCGACGTCGTGGCCGATCGCCTGATTGGCTCGACGGCCGGGAACATCATGGGCATCGTCGGAATCATCAGCCTGGCCGCCAGCGTCAATGCGATGACCTTCGCCGGACCGCGCGTCTACTTCGCCATGGCCCGCGACGGTGTGTTCTTCCGGCGCGCCGCAGCCGTGCATCCGCGATACCGCACGCCCGCGGTGTCGATCCTCGCGCAGACCGTCTGGGCGTCGCTGCTCGTCCTGTCGGCGAAGGCGGACGCGCTCATCAACTACACCGGCTTCGCGATCTGGTTGTTCTCCGGGCTCGCCGTGGCAGGCTTGTTCGTGCTGAGGAGGCGAGAGCCGGATGCCGACCGCCCGTTCCGAACGTGGGGCTATCCGGTCGTCCCCGCGTTGTACGCGCTGGTCGCGTTCGTGGTCATCGTGAACGGTTTGATTCGCGATCCCGGTCCGACGGGCGCGGGCGCGCTGATCATCGTCGCAGGCGTTCCCTTGTATCTGATCTTCCGCCGGCGCTAGGGTCGGCGGAACAGCTCGCCGCGGTACCGCACCTTCTGCCCCGGCGTGATCCGCACGTCGAACGTCAGCGTCTGGAATCCGGGCGCCGAGATGTCGATCCGATACGCGCCGGGCGCGAGCTTGATCGCCTGAAACGCGCCGTCGAAGTCGTCCACAATCCCGGCGTAGTAGCCGTCGACGAAGACCTGTGCGTGCCGGGGCGACACGTCGAGCCGCAGCTCGCCGATGTCGAACACGCTGTACGAATACCGCTGGCTGCGCCCGTAGCCGTAGCCGTAGCCGTAACCCGCCCCCGGATGCCAGCGGTATGGATCGTAGTAGAAGAATCCGAGCCCGAACGACCCGTAGCCGTCTGGGTACGAGCTGTAGGGGTAATACGACGTGTACGGCGGATACACGGGGTAGGGGCGGTACCGGTAGCCGTACGTCGGCGGCCGGACGATGATCGTGCGGCCGCGGCTGCGGCTGACGCCGCTCGACCCCTCGGGTGGCGGTGGCGCCGATGGCGGCGGCGGTGCGGCGCCCCGCGGCACGGCGGTACCGGTCTGCGGGTTGTCGCCCTGGGGACGGCTGCCGCGCGGGATCGCCTGCCGCACCGGTTCGGGCGCGGCCTCGGCCTGGTTCACGGCCTCGACGGCGACAGGCGCATCGGGCGCTCCCTGCTCCTGCGCGGACGCGGCGGAGCCTGCGAGCACGAACGCGGTCAGGACGAGAACTCGGAGTCGCATATTGGACACCTCAGCAACGGTGCTGCCACGGCGAGCGGGGAAAAACAGGCGGAAATCCACGTGTCGATCCCGTCTGCGGGTCCTCTCCAGCGGCCACGCCGTCACCGCCGCAGGTCGCCGGACCGTCGCCCTGAGGCATACTGGCGGAGTGCTGCACGCCACGACGATCCTGGCGGTCCGCCACCAGGATCATACCTGCCTGGCCGGCGATGGTCAGGTCACGCTCGGCAATACCGTCGTCAAGCATGGCGCCCGGAAGATTCGGCGGCTGTACAACGACTCGATTCTCGCTGGCTTTGCCGGCTCGGCGGCCGACTCGTTTGCTCTCTTCTCCCGCTTCGAGTCGAAGCTGGAGCAGTACCGCGGCAACCTGGAGCGCGCCGCCGTGGAGCTGGCGCGCGATTGGCGTACCGATCGCGTGCTCAGGCGCCTCGAGGCGATGATGATCGTGGCCGACCGCAAGTCGGTATTCCTGCTGTCGGGCACCGGGGACCTCATCGAGCCCGACGATGGGATCGTGGCGGTGGGGTCGGGCGGACCGTATGCGATGGCGGCGGCGCGCGCGCTCAGCCGGCACAGTCAGCTGACGGCCCGGCAGATCGCGGAAGAAGCGATGGCGATCGCGGCCGGCATCTGCATCTACACCAACGCGAGCCTGACGATCGAGGAGTTGTAGGTGGCGATCTTTCTTCCCGAACGCACGGCGACCGCGGTCGATTCGCTGACCCCGCATCAAATCGTCGTGGAGCTGGACAAGTACGTGGTCGGCCAGGCGAAGGCCAAGCGCGCGGTTGCGATCGCGCTCCGGAACCGCATCCGCCGGCAGCGGCTGCCGATCGAGATGGCGGAGGAGGTCACGCCGAAGAACATCCTGATGATTGGGCCGACCGGCGTCGGCAAGACCGAAATCGCGCGGCGGCTCGCGCGGCTGGCGCAGTCGCCGTTCATCAAGGTCGAGGCATCGAAGTTCACCGAGGTTGGCTACGTCGGGCGCGACGTGGAGTCGATGGTGCGCGACCTGGTCGAGCTGGCGGTCGACATGGTGCGCGCCGAGCGCGCCGAGGAGGTGCGCGAGAACGCGCGCCGCGCGGCCGAGGAACGCCTGCTCGATCTCCTGCTGCCGCCGCCGCGGCCGCTGATGCCCGGCGAGGAAGCGACGATGCGGGAGCAGGCGACGCGCACACGGGAGCGCTTTCGCGAGCAGCTGCGCGAGGGGCGGCTCGACGATCGCGTGGTCGAGATCGAGGCCGCGCCCGCGGCGATGCCGTCGTTTGAAGTGATCGCCGGCGGGTCGGTCGAAGAGATCGGTATGAATCTGAAGGAGGCGATGAGCAACCTCTTCCAGGGCGGCCGGCCGAAGACGCGCCGGCTCAAGGTGTCCGAGGCGCTCGAGCACCTGGTGGCCGAGGAGCAGGCCAAGCTGGTCGACATGGAGACGGTGAGCCGGGAGGCCGTGCGGCGTGTCGAGCAGTCCGGCATCATCTTCATCGACGAGATCGACAAGATCGCCAGCCGCGACGCGATCGGCGGCGGGGCGCACGGCCCCGACGTCAGCCGCGAAGGCGTCCAGCGCGACATCCTGCCGATCGTCGAGGGCACGACGGTCAACACGAAGCACGGGATGGTGCGGACCGACCACATCCTGTTCATCGCGGCCGGCGCGTTTCACGTGTCGAAGCCGTCGGATCTCATTCCCGAGCTGCAGGGGCGCTTTCCGATCCGCGTGGAGCTGGAGCCGCTGACGCGCGACGACTTCGTGCGCATCCTGACGGAGCCGCGGAACGCGCTGATCAAGCAGTACACGGCGCTGCTCGGCACCGAAGACGTGGCGCTGACGTTCACGCCCGGCGCGGTGGAGCGGATTGCCGACTTCGCGGCCCGCGTCAACGACGCGAACGAGAACATCGGCGCGCGGCGCCTCCACACGGTGATGGAGCGGCTGCTGGACGAGATCTCGTTCGAGGCGCCGGAGCGCGGCCACGACGCCATCACGATCGACGAGGCGTACGTCGACCGCATGCTCGCCGACATCGTCCGCAACGACGACCTGTCGAAGTACATTCTGTAGATTTCTGAGGTCTGGCATGCTGCGCCGGATCCTGTAGAATGGCGGGGACGGCGCGCGGATTTTCAAACAAATTCGTCGCCAGTTTCTGCTGTTACTACAAAACCGTGTTGTGATCCCGCGCTGGCCCCGCGAGTGTAGGTGCCGATGCCTGCCGTGAAGTTCGCCGCCGACGCCACGACCGCCGCCCGCGATGCCCGGCGCCTCTCGACGCTGCTCGAGGTCAGCCAGGCGCTGTCCGGGACGCTCAACCTGAAGGCCTCGATGCAGCGGGTGCTCGGCATACTCGTCCGGCACCACGGCGTGGTGCGCGGCATGATCACGCTGCTCCGCGACGGCGAGCTGCACGTCGAGGCGGCCGAGGGGTTCGACGACCGGGCCCGGTCCGTCCGCTACAAGCTCGGCGAGGGGATCACGGGGAAGGTCGCCGAAAGCGGCAAGCCGATCGTCGTACCGCGCGTCAGCAAGGAGCCGGCGCTCCTGAACCGCGCGGCCGGCCGCGGCGACGCGGTCCGGCAGGAGCTCAGCTTCGTCTGCGTGCCGATTACGCTCCACCGCGCCGTCGTCGGGGCGCTCGGGGTCGACCTGCGGTTCAAGCCGGAGCGCGACTTCGACAGCAGCGTCAAGTTCTTCGGCATCGTCAGCTCGATGATCGCGCAGGCGATCAACGTGCAGCGCCAGGTCGAGGACGAGCGCCGGCGGCTGCTCGACGAGAACACGCACCTGCGGCAGGAGCTGCGCGAGCGCTACGACTTCTCGAACATCATCGGGACGAGCGGCCCGACGCGCCTGATGTACGAGCAGGTGGCGCAGGTCGCCAAGACCAACACCACCGTCCTCATTCGCGGCGAATCCGGGACCGGCAAGGAGCTGATCGCCCACGCGATCCATTACAACTCGCTCCGCGCGAAGAAGCCGTTTGTGAAGGTGAGTTGCGCGGCGCTCCCCGAAACGCTCATCGAGTCGGAGCTCTTCGGCTACGAGAAAGGCGCGTTCACCGGCGCGACCGCCCGCAAGAAGGGGCGGTTCGAGATGGCCGAGGGCGGCACGCTCTTCCTCGACGAGATCGGCGACGTCAACCCGAGCACGCAGGTCAAACTGCTGCGCGTGCTGCAGGAGCGCGAGTTCGAGCGCCTCGGCGGCACCGACACGGTCCGCGTCAACGTGCGCCTCATTGCCGCCACCAACAAGGACATGGAAAAGGCGATCGCGGAAGGGAAGTTCCGCGAGGACCTCTACTACCGCCTCAACGTCTTCACGATTTTCGTGCCGCCGCTGCGCGAACGGAAGGCCGACCTGCTGCTGCTGGCCGACCACTTCCTCGAGAAGTTCTCCCGCGAGCACGGCAAGGTCATCAAACGGATCTCGACCCCCGCCATCGATATGCTGATGGCGTATCACTGGCCCGGCAACGTGCGCGAGCTGGAGAACGTGCTGGAGCGCGCCATCCTGGTCTGCGATGGCGCGGTGATCCACGGGCACCACCTGCCGCCGTCGCTCCAGACGGCCGACGCCTCGGGGACCGTCACGCGCGTGTCGCTCAAGGATGCGGTGGCGGCCTACGAGCGCGATCTGATTCAGGACGCACTGAAGACCACGCGCGGCAACCGGGCGAAGGCGGCGCGCCTGCTCGACACGACCGAGCGCATCCTCAACTACAAGGTGCGCGGCTACGGCATCGACCCGCGACGGTTCAAGTCGCCCGAGATCGGCAAGCGCGTCGCGCTGCCTGCCGAAGATCGATGACCCGAACTTCGAGCGGCCAACTCCCAGTTCCCACACACAATCGGCGTGTCTTGGGGTTTGGGGTTTGCGTGTTGGGAGTGGTCGTCGTCGCCGGCGCCTGCGGGAAGAAGGGGAATCCCATTCCGCCGCCGCTGCGGATTCCCGCGCCCGTCGAGACCATCAGCGCCCAGCGCCTCGGCAACGAGGTGTACGTGACGCTGACCGTCCCTGCGACCAACATCGACATGTCGATCCCGGTCGACATCGGGCGCATCGAGGTGTACGGCTACACCGGCCGGGTGGCGCCGCCGCGGCTGCGCTGGGCGGAGCTCGGCACGCGCCTCGCCACGATCGACATCCCGCCGGTGCCGCTCGACTACCGGGCCCCGGCGCCGGAAGGCGCCGCGACACTAGCCCCGAGTGCGATGCCCGGCACGCGGATCACGATTCGTGACACGTTGACCCCGGACGAGTTCGAGCCGGGGCCGGTGTACGTGGATCCCCGGCAGAAGGACCTGCCCGCGTCCCTTCCGGTCGTGGCGCTGCCGAACGTCATGCGCCGGTTCTATCTCGCGATCCCGTTCAGCCGCCGCGGTCGTGCAGGACCGCCCGGCGCGCAGGCTGAAATGGTTCTCACCTCGCTCCCGGATCCGCCCACCGATCTCCGTGCGAGCTACGTCGGCGCGACGCTGTCGCTGGCGTGGCAGCCGTCGGGGGGGTTGTTCGGGTTCCTGCTCGACCGCGGTCTGTCGCCGGAGCCCGCGCCGTTCGTGCCGACGCCGCAGCCGGCGGCGCCCGGCGCGGCGGCGGTGGTGCCTGACACCGCCGTGCCGCCGGGTCCGACCACGTACAACGTCTATCGCCAGACCGCGCCGGATCCGTTCGAGCTGCCGCCGGGCACGAAGATGCCGGCCGGCACGACGCTCGTACCGCTCCCGCTGAACACAGCGCCGCTGAGCGGCACGTCGGCAACCGACCAGCTGCTGTTCGATCGCGAACACTGCTACGTCGTGCGCGCGCAGCGCGGCACCGTGCTCAGCGACGCGTCGCCGCCGGTGTGCGTGACGCCGGTCGACGTCGAGCCCCCCGCCGCGCCCGCCGGACTGGCGGCGGTGCCGTCGGAAGGCGGCATCAGTCTGATCTGGGAGCCGAACGGCGAGCTCGATCTCGGCGGCTATCTGGTCTTGCGCCGCGAGCCGGGCGATGCGACACTGCGTCAGCTCACGGACACGCCGATTGCCGAAGCGCGCTATCGCGATGCCGACGTGCGTCCCGGCGTGCGCTACATCTATTCGGTCGTGGCGGTCGACAGCCGCCTGCCGCTGCCCAACGTGAGCGCGGAATCGACGCCGGTGGAGGAAACAGCCCGATGAAACTGTTCGTCGATACAGGCAACGTGAAGGAAGTCGAGGCGCTCGCGCAGCTCGGCATTCTCGACGGCGTGACGACGAACCCGTCGCTGCTCGCGAAGGAAGGCGGCGCCCCCCGGCAGATTCTCAAGGAGATCTGCCAGACGGTGAAAGGCCCGGTCAGCGCCGAGGTCGTGACGACCGCTGCCGCCGACATGATCACCGAGGGGAAGAGCCTCGCGAAGATCGACGACCACATCGTCGTCAAGGTCCCGTTCACGAAGGAGGGTGTGAAGGCCTGCAGGGCCCTCGCCTCTGACGGCATTCGCGTGAACGTGACGCTCATCTTCTCGCCGACGCAGGCCTGGCTCGCCGCGAAGGTGGGCGCGGCCTACGTCAGTCCGTTCGTCGGCCGTCTGGACGACGTCGGCACCACCGGGATGCACCTGGTGCGGGAGATCGTCGACATCTTCGACAACGCCGACTTCCCGACCGAGGTGCTCGTTGCCAGCGTCCGCAACCCGATCCACGTCGTCGAGGCGGCGCGGATGGGTGCCGACGTGGTCACGGCGCCGGCTGCCGTCATCGAGCAGTGCTTCAAGCATCCGCTGACCGACATCGGGCTCGAGCGGTTCCTGAAGGATTGGGAGAAAGCCCAGGCGGCAAGAGTCTAGATTCCATGGACTCAAGAAACACTCTCGCCGACCTCGAACGGCGCGCCGAGCTCGGGGGCGGCGAGGCGCGGCTCCGGCGGCAGCGCGAGGCGGGCAAGCTCACGGCCCGCGAGCGGATCGACCTTCTCTTCGATCCGGGCACCTTCGAGGAAATCGACAAGTTCGTCACCCACCGCTGCCGCGATTTCGGGATGGCCGATCAAGTCGTTCCCGGCGACGGGGTCGTCTGCGGTCACGGACGGATCAACGGCCGGCTCGCGTACGCCTTCGCGCAGGATTTCACCGTCTTCGGCGGATCGCTCTCGGAGACCAACGCCGCCAAGATCGTCAAGATCATGGATCTGGCGATGAAGATGGGGGCGCCGGTCGTCGGTCTGAACGATTCGGGCGGCGCCCGCATCCAGGAAGGCGTGCTGTCGCTCGGCGGCTACGCCGACATCTTCCTGCGCAACACGCTCGCCTCCGGCGTGGTGCCGCAGATTTCCGCGATCATGGGCCCGTGCGCCGGCGGCGCCGTCTACTCGCCTGCGATCACCGATTTCACGATCATGGTGAAGCAGACGAGCTACATGTTCGTGACGGGCCCCGACGTCATCCGCACCGTCACGCACGAAGACGTCTCCAAGGAGGAGCTCGGCGGCGCCTTGACGCACAACGAGCGGAGCGGCGTGGCGCACTTCGCCGTCGACAACGACCAGGAGTGCCTGCTGCTCGTCCGCGAGCTGCTGTCGTTCATGCCGAACAACAACCTCGACGACGCGCCGCGCGTCGAGTGCACGGATCCCGTCGATCGCGCCGACGCCGGGCTCGATACGATCGTGCCGGAGACCCCGCAGCAGGCCTATGACATGGCGGACGTGATCCGTGCGGTCGTCGATGAAGGGTACTTCCTCGAGGTGCACGAGCGCTTCGCGAAGAACATTCTGGTCGGCTTCGCGCGGCTCGGCGGACGGCCGGTCGGCGTCGTCGCCAATCAGCCGGCGCATCTGGCCGGCACGCTCGACATCGATGCGTCGGTCAAGGGTGCGCGGTTCGTGCGCTTCTGCGACGCGTTCAACATTCCGCTCGTCACCTTCGAGGACGTGCCGGGCTTTCTGCCGGGCACCGTGCAGGAGTACGGCGGGATCATCCGGCATGGCGCCAAGCTCCTCTTCGCCTTCGCCGAGGCAACGGTGCCCAAGCTGACGGTCATCACGCGCAAGGCGTACGGGGGCGCGTACTGCGTGATGTCGAGCAAGCACATTCGCACCGACGTCAACTATGCGTGGCCGACGGCGGAGATCGCCGTGATGGGCGCCGAGGGCGCCGTCAACATCCTCTACAAGCGCGAGCTCGAATCGGCCGGCGATCCCGCGGCCGCGCGGGCGGCGAAGGTCGCCGAGTACCGCGAGAAGTTCGCCAACCCGTACGTGGCGGCGCAGCGCGGCTTCATCGACGAGGTCATTCAGCCGCGGCAGACGCGGGCGAAGCTCATTGGCGCGCTCGCGGCGCTCGACACCAAGCGCGATCGGAATCCGCCGAAGAAACACGGCAACATCCCGCTCTGATGTGGGCGCGCCCTCGGCGGCGGCCCTTCCAGCGATCAGGCGACGCCCTGGTCGTTCAAGTAGGCTCAGCGGACCCTGTATAGGTAGTCATCGTCGAACTGCCCGAGCATTTCGACGTCCGGATGCTTGTTCGCTGCCGCGACCGCGTCGCGCAGCCGGGAGTCGCGCGCGGTGTGCACGACGACATAGCGAATGCCAAGCTTCCGCAGGCGTGCGATGGCGTCCGGGGCCGGAAACTGCACGAAGGCCTGTATGTTCTCGCGATGCGGCAGCGGTTCGTGGCGGCCGAATCCGTTCGCGACCGGATACCAGTGGACCGTGGAGTAGAAGAGGTAATCGGCCTCACGGAACCCCTCCGGTGAGCCTCTGTACGATGGCAGCGACAGCACGGCGCCGGGCGGCAGCGAGGGCAGACGGCGGTACACCGTCGGCACGTCGAATGGCATCGGTTTGCCGGCGGGAAAATCGACGACAAAGGATTCGCTGAGGAACGCGGCCCCGAGCAGCGAGCTGAGGGTGACACCGCGCCGGCCGTATCGCTTCACGAGATGGGCTGCGCCGTACGCGGCGAGCGCCGCGAGCGCCAGCATGACGAGCAGCGCGAAGCGCGCCGGCGAGCGCAACATCGACATACCGGGCAGCCGCGCGAACAGATCGAAAAGCGTCGCGCCGGATGCCGTGGGTCCAAACGAGAGCAGCAGCGCGAGAGCGCCGCTGGCAAGCAGCGCGGATGTCAGCCGCGAGCCGCGGATCGTGCGCCGCCGGATCAGCGCCCAGACACCGACCGCGCCGAGCGCGATGGCCGCGCTTCCCGCATACAAGGTCTGTTCGCCCCAGATCCACCGGGGCGTCCACGTGGTGCGCGCCATGAGCAACTGGCCCGGCCAGGTGTTTTCCGGCGGCAGCAGATAGGCGGCGGCGTCTGCGCTCGATTCGAACGCCTCGGCGACGCCGGGGGTCTGGAGCGCGAAGTAGGGGCGCGCAAACCACGCCACGACGCCGCCGGCGATCGTCAGCGCCGCTGCCGCGTGCGCCGCGTGAGCAGTGGTCAGCTCCCGCGGCTTCACGAGCGCTGCAGCCGTCAAGATCGACAGCAGCGCGGCGAAGACCGCGAGATACCAGCTCGTCAGCGCCTGGATCAGCACCAGGCCGGCGACGAGCGTCGTATGTGCCGCGCTCGGCTTCGCGAGCCAGCGTTCAATCGCGAGCGGGATGAGTGGGAGCGGCCAGGTCCACAGCAGCTGCAGGTGCCCGTGGCCGTGGTGCATCCGGAAGAAACAGAACGCATACACGACGGCCGCGACCGCCGCGGCGAGATGGTGGCGCGTGAGGCGCCAGGCAAGCGCGTGCATGGCCAGCGCGTTCAGGGGAAACGAGAGCAGCCACACAATCCAATACGCGAGCACGGGATTGTCCGTGATCGCATAGATCGGGAGTGCGAACAGCGCGACACCGATGTGATGCTCGGTCCAGGTGAGCGCCTGGGCGGCGGGGTAGAACATGTTCGCGTCGAAGAGCGGTGCTCCCGTGAGCAAGGCGTGCCCGTCCCAGGCCAGCGTCCAGACGAGCAGCCGGGCATCGCCCGGATAGGTCGCATCCGCGAGCTGCGCGTAATTGACCAGCGGGCTGACGAAGACGACCGTCAGCACCGAGTAGCCCGCTGTGGCGAGCCACCACGCACGGCGCCTCATGGCTCGTCGCGCGTGGACGGTGCGGATGCGCGGGGGCCGTCGCCCAGCCCGTCTCTGATGACCTCGAGATACTCGAACCCGTAGGGATCGTGTGGAAATCCCTGGGTGAACGCCATCGCATCAGACGCCGGTGGACGATTGGCGCGACGGGCCGGTTCCACCTGCGTCCATTCGTGCCACTCGTTGAACGAAGTGATCGTCACCATCGGCAGTGCGGGGTCGACGAACCGCCGCGCGAGGTCGACCGAGCGCTCGAACAGGCTGGTGATCGAGGCCGTCGGCGCCAATCGACGTGGAATGACGTAATGGTCCGCCGTCGGCCGGACGCCGCGGTCGTTGTACCCGGGCATGGCATTGGGGATGAACCGTACGCCCACCGCGTCGGCCGCGCTCTTCCATCGCCCGAAGAGCCTTTCCACGTCCGCGAGGAACGTGGAGGCGTGCGCGTAGCCGGCGTTGCCCGTCCGCGGCCAGTCGTACACGTTGTACGCCGTGACGGCATCATAGGGGCGCAAGCGGGCAGGATCCGGTTCGTGCCAGAACACCTCGTCGGCGACGATGAACGCGTCGATATCGATCGCTTTGAGCATGCGGCGCACTTCGGCGATCCAGGATGCGACGTCTCCGAGCAGTACCCGCGTGACGTAGAGGAACAGCACTGGTCGTCCGCCAATCTGGAGAGCGGACGGATGCTTCAGATAGTGCTCGCCGACGAATCGCAGGTCGTCGGCCAGGCGACGCCGGAACTCCGCGTTGCCGAGATCGCGTTCGCCATACGAAAACAGCTCCACGGTCGGCGCCTGTCGAATACCGGATTCCGCGATGGCGGGGAGCAGCCATCTGCGCGCGGCCTGATCGGCGAAGCTGCCGGCGTGAGACCAGCTGATGATGAAAAAGTCGATGTCGTACTCGGAGGCCCACTTCACGTGGCTCTCGATCACCTCGCGATGGTCGGACACATACTCGCCGAGGAGCGGTTCCAGCGGCGACGGCAGGTGGCGTCCGACATAGTCGTTCTCGGCCCAGTGCCCGGAGTAGTACCACGTGTAGTAATAAGCGCCGACGAGATAGCGAGGATGTTCGACGGCAGCGTCCCTGTTGATCGATCGCGTGATCGTCCAGGCGCCGAGCGCTGTGAGGGCAAGCGCGAGAGTCCAGAGCGCGCTGCGCAGTCTCCGATGTGCCAAGTGAAGAAGTGGAGCGGAAGACGGGGTTGAACCCGCGACATCGAGCTCGGGAAGCCGCTCCGGCCAGAAGAGTAGCACGAAGATAGGCCGAATCTCGCCTGCACCGCTGCTGACGCGACGATCTCTGCGGGAGGCGAGACGTCGAGCTGCTCGTGGGCGGTGGTTGCCACGCAGCCGGGCCCGGGGCAGCTCCGTTCGACCTTGACGCCGCGACGTGTCCCTCTGGCGCGCCGGCGCGCCGCACCGCAGCTCAGCGGAGGTCGCCTCCGGTCAGGAGGGGATGGACGCCGCAGGTCGCTCCCTCCTACGATGAGCGAGACGTCCGTGGTGCCCACCCTCTCGCGCCGCGTCCGCGCCACCTCGACGATCCGCGGTGCGCTCATCGCGGGTTTCACCGTGGTCTTTGCCCTCTGGCTCGTCTCCGGGTACGAGCTGGTGCGAAGCCTCCGCGACGTCGAGCGCCGCGTCGTCGCGGTCCACGATGCTGCGTACCGCGGCGACCAGGTGCTGACGACGATCCGGACGAGCGTACTGCTCGGCTCGATCTATCTGCGCGACGCGCTGATCGACACGACGTCCCGTGAATACTACCGGGGCGAGCTGAACGCGCTGCGGGCGAGCGTCGAGGGCGTCCTCCCGGGGTATCTGTCGATGGTCGTCTCGCCCGCCGAGCGCGAGCAGTGGGAGCGCCTCGAGGTCGAGCTCGAGAAGTACTGGCAGTCGCGCGAGGTGATCTTCCTGCCCGACGCGCCGCAGACGCCCGCGGAGGCGGCCGCGCTCCTCCGGCAGCGGATGGTCCCGGCGCGGAACTCTATTCTCGAGATCGTCGACGCGCTGTCGGCGCTGCAGAAGGCGTCGCGCGAGCGGGCCGACAGCGAGGCGTCGATGCTGTATGCGAACGCCCTGCGGCGCGTGCTGTCGCTTGCGGGACTCGCGGTCGTGGCGGGCCTCGTCGTCGCGTTCGTGGCGTCGCGGCACGTGGGACGACTGGAGCAGCAGATCGAGCGGCAGCGTCTCGCCGAGCAGCAGACCCGCCGCGACCTCGAACGGCTCTCGGCGCGCCTGGTGAGCGCGCAGGAAGAAGAGCGCCGCAGCCTCGCCCGCGAGCTGCACGACGCGGTCGGCCAGGCGCTCACGGCCATCAAGATGGAGATGGGCGTGGCGCTGCGCGGCGTCGAGGCCGACTCGCGCGCCCGTGCGTCGCTCGAAGAAGCACGCGCGATCGCCGAGACGACGCTCCAGAGTGTCCGCGACCTTTCGCAGTTGCTTCATCCGTCGATGCTGGACGATTTCGGGCTGCCCGAGGCGCTGCGCGCCGACCTGCGCCGCTTCTCGAAGCGCACGGGCATCCGGGCGCAGCTCACGCACGAGCGGATGGACGAGCGGCTGCCCCCCGAGCTCGAGGTGTGCGTGTACCGAATCGTGCAGGAGGCGCTGACCAACGTCGCCCGTCACAGCGGCGCCTCGTCGTGTACCGTCTCCCTCGTGCGCCGCGAAGGACTCCTGCATCTCACGGTCGAGGACGACGGCCGCGGCGTCGGCGGCGCCGCGATCCGGACGGCGGACGCGCCGCGCGGTCTCGGCGTCATCGGGATGCGCGAGCGCGCGCAGGCGCTGTCGGGTACCTTCGACATCGAGAACCGGCCCGAGGGCGGGACCCGTGTCACCGTGCGGCTGCCGGCCCCGGCGATGGAGCCGCCGATGGCCGAGCGGCAGCTGGCTGGGTAACCCTGGAATGGCCAGGCTTCGTATTCTGCTTGCCGACGATCACACGGTGGTCCGCCAGGGCCTTCGCAAGGTGCTGGAGGAGCGCCAGGAATGGGAAGTGGTCGCCGAGGCGGGCGACGGCCGCGAGGCGGTGCGCCAGGCGGAGGAACAGAAGCCGGATGTCGCGATCATCGACATCGCGATGCCGCTCCTCAATGGCATCGAGGCGACGCGCCAGATCGTCAAGCGGTCGCCGACCACGCGTGTGCTCATCCTGACGATGTACGCGGACGAGGCGTACGTGAATCAGATCCTGCAGGCGGGCGCCACCGGCTACCTGCTCAAGGATTCGGCCGACGTCGATCTGATTCAGGCCGTGAGCGCCGTGTCGATGGGGAAGTCGTTCTTCAGCCCCGCGGTCGCGCGCGTCATGCTCGACGACTATGTGCGGCAGGTGGGGCACAAGGGCGTCACCGACCGGTACGACCTGCTCTCCGACCGCGAGCGCGAGATCTTCCAGCTCATCGCCGAGGGAAAGGCCAACAAGGAAATCGCGGCGATCCTCTCCATCAGCCCGAGCACCGTCGAGACCCACCGCGCGCGCATCATGGAGAAGCTCGATCTCCACAGCGCCGCGGAAATCGTGCTGTACGCGGTGCGCAAAGGCGTCATCCGCTAGCGACGGACGCGCCGCCGGCCCCTTCCCCTAAGTGCTAGAATTATCAGGTTTTGCGGAAAATTCTGGTCGCCAACCGCGGCGAGATTGCCGTCCGCGTCATCCGGGCGTGTCGCGATCTGGGTGTAGCGTCGGTGGCGGTGTATTCCGAGTGCGACCGGACGTCGCGGCACGTGCGCCTCGCCGATGAGGCGTACGCGATCGGGCCCAATCCACCGGTCGAGAGCTACCTCCACATCGGACGGTTGATCGCGGCGGCGCGCGCGAGCGGCGCCGACGCCGTGCATCCGGGCTACGGCTTCCTCGCCGAGAACGAGACGTTCGCCGCTGCATGCCGCGATGCGGGGCTGACGTTCGTCGGACCGTCGCCCGAGGCGATCGCGCTGATGGGCAGCAAGACCGCAGCGCGCGAGACCGCGAGGGTCGCCGGGGTGCCCGTTGTTCCCGGCAGCGATCGGCCGTTCGACGCCGATGCGTCGGAGACGACCATCGCCGCTGAGGCCGTGCGCATCGGCTATCCGGTCCTGATCAAGGCCGTTGCCGGCGGCGGCGGCAAAGGGATGCGGACGGTTGTTGCGCCCGACGATCTCGCGAGCGCGATCCGTGCCGCCCGATCGGAGGCAGGCGCGGCCTTCGGCGATACGGCGATCTATCTGGAACGGCGGCTCGTGCGCCCGCGGCACGTCGAGGTGCAGCTGCTCGGCGACCAGCACGGCAGCGTGCTGCCGTTCGTCGAGCGCGAATGTTCGATTCAGCGCCGACACCAGAAGGTCATCGAGGAGACGCCGTCGCCGGCCGTGTCGCCCGAGCTCCGGACGCGGATGACCAGCGCTGCCGCGGCCGTTGCGCGCTCGGTTGGCTACACGGGCGCCGGCACGATCGAGTTCCTGCTCGACGAGGAGGGGCAATTCTACTTCCTCGAGATGAACACGCGGCTCCAGGTCGAGCATCCGATCACCGAGCTCGTGACCGGCGTCGATCTCGTTGCCTGGCAGATTCGTATCGCCCGCGGCGAGCGGCTCGACCTCGATCCGGCGGGCGTGCTCGCGCCGCGAGGGCATGCGATGGAATGCCGCATCTATGCGGAAGATCCCGATGCCGGCTTCATGCCGTCGCCGGGGCGCATCGGGGCGCTGACCGCGCCAGGTGGGCCATTCGTCCGCGACGACAGCGGCGCGGAGGCCGGCGGCGAGGTGCCGATTTTCTATGATCCGCTGATCTCCAAGCTTTCGGCCTGGGGCGGCGATCGGCCGCAGGCGATCGCACGGATGCGGCGGGCGCTCCGCGAGTACGACGTGCAAGGCATCCGCACGACCGTCCCGTTCTTCCGCTGGATCCTGTGCCAGTCCTGGTTCCTGAAGGGGGAATTTCACACGGCCACGCTGGACGAGCTCTTGCAGCAGCGTCGGGGCGAGCCGTTTTCGACGCCTGACGAGGACGACGAGGAGGTGGCGGCCATCGCCGCGGCGCTCCATGCGTTCACCCGGCAAACGTCGCCTGTGGAGCGGACCCTTCGGGTCCGCCAGGCGAGCGTTGAAGACTCGCCCCCCGACACGGCGCTGCGCGGTGGGTGGAAGCAGCAGGCGCGGCGGGAGGCCCTTCGCGCGTGACCTTGGAGATCGAGACGCCGTCGCGCACCCGGTCGGTGGCCGTCGCGCGCGCGGATCGCGGCTACGCGCTGACGGTTGACGGCCGTCGGCGCCAGGTCGATGCGGCGCGAGTCGGCGGCGGCGCGTGGTCGCTGCTGATCGGCGGTCGCAGTTACGACCTCGGCGCGGTCGAGCGGGCGCCCGGCGAGCTCACGGTGTACGTGAATGGCCGAGCGGTTCCGGTTCGCGTCGGCGGCCGGCAGTGGCGGCGCCGCCGCGCGGAGCCTTCGGCCGATGCAGGTACGGGGCCGCAGCGCATTGCGGCCCCGATGCCCGGGCGCGTCGTGAAGCTGCTCGTCACGCCGGGCGACGCGGTGACGGCGCGCCAGGGTCTCGTCGTCGTCGAGGCGATGAAGATGGAGAACGAGCTCCGCGCCGCGCGTCCCGGCATCGTCCGGGAGATACGCGTCGCGGAAGGCGCGTCGGTCGAGGCGCATGCGGTGCTGGTGGTCATCGAGTAAGTGACGTATACGCTCCTTAGTCATCCGGTTACACAGAAGACGCGGCGGTTCGCGCGCCGCGTCGTGGTGACGTGCGCCGTCATCATCGCGGTGGCGTTCGTCACGACGCTCACCGTCGATCTCGGCCCCACGCTCAAGGGACGGGCCGAAGCGGCGGCCTCGCAGTTCATGGGACGGCCGATGCACATCGGGCGGCTCTCCGTGCACCTGCTGCGCGGCCGGTTCGTGTTCGAGGATCTCATCATCGAGGGGTTGACTGCCGAATCGCGACCGTTCCTCACCGCGCGCCGGATCAACGTGTCGATGCCGTGGAGCACGCTGATCAACCGGCGCGTCGTCTTCGACAACATCGAGATGACCGACTGGCGGATGTACGTCGAGACGTTCCCCGACGGCCGCCATAACTTCCCCCGCTTCACGCGCGAGCGGCGCGAGCCGAGCCGCTGGACGACGACGCTGCAGTGGGTGCGGGCGCATCGGGGCGAGTTCACCTACGTCGATCACGGCACGCCGTGGAGCGTCGTCACGCGCAACCTCGACGTGGAAGTGGCGCGCCCGGCTTCGCAGTACCGCGGCCAGGCCAGGTTCTGGAACGGCACGGTCGCGATTCAGAACTACGTGCCGATGCGCGCCGACATGAGCACGTCGTTCCGGATCGAGGGGGGCCGCGTCGTGCTCGAGCGCATCGATCTCGTGACCGACGGCGCGCAGTCGTCCCTCACGGGCGAGGTGGACTTCGCGCGGTGGCCGAACCAGATCTACAACGTGCGCTCGCGCGTCGACTTCCCGCGGATGCGCGAAATCTTCTTCGCCGACGACGACTTCACGCTGGCCGGACAGGGAGACTTCACAGGCACGTTCCGTCTGTACCGCGAGGTGGTCGGCGGCCGCACGCGCACCGGGCGCGAGCTGAAGGGCACCTTCACCAGCCCCGCGCTCGGCGTCAATGCGTACACCTTCAGCCGTCTCCGCGGTTCCCTGCTGTGGCTGCCGGAGCGGTTCGAGGTGACCGAGGCGTCGGCGGATGCGTACGGCGGCCGTTCGCGCTTCAGCTATCAGATTGCGCCGCTCGGACAGCGCGGCGTTCCTGCCGTGGCGCGGTTCGATGCCGCCTATGAGAACGTCGATCTCACCGAGTTCACCAATTTTCTCGAGCTCGACGGCATCCGCGTCGCCGGGCGGGCGAGCGGCCGGAACCGTCTCGAGTGGCCGCTCGGGCGCTTTGCCGAGCACCGCGGCGACGGCGCCATCCGCATCGAGCCACCAAACGGCAGCGAGACCGTCGGCCGCGAGCTGACGCCGGCGCAGGCGCAGGCGGCGGCCCTCCGCGCGGCCGCATGGGCACCGTTCAGCGGTCACCTCCCGCTCGGGCCGGTACCGATGCGCGGCGAGGTGACGTACGCCTACGGGCCCGAGTGGGTCGATCTCGCGCCGAGCCACGTGGCCACCCCGGACACGTACGTCGCCTTCGAAGGGCGCACGGCATACGGCGATCGGTCGCGCATCGCCTTTCACGTCACGAGCGCCGACTGGCAGGAGAGCGATCGGCTCTTTGCCGGCATGCTCACCGCGTTCGGCTCGCGCACGCGCGTCATCGACATCGGCGGGTCGGGCACCTTCGACGGCGTGATGGTCAACAGCTTCCGCCGGCCGCGCATCGAGGGGACCTTCGCCGGCGACCGCATCCGCGCCTTCGACGTCGTCTGGGGCGCCGTGACCGGCCGCGCCACGATCGAGAACGCGTATGCCGACGTCGCGAGCGTCGTCGTGCGCGACGGCAGCTCCGAGATGCGCGTGGACGGCCGGTTCTCGCTCGGCTTTCCGCGCCGCGACGGCGGCGAGGAGATGAACGCCCGCATCCGCGTCGCCGGCCGGACGCTCGCCGACCTGCGGCATGCGTTCGATCTGGACGACTACGACGTCGACGGCACCTTCTCCGGGGAATTCCACGTGTACGGGCCCTACCGGGGTCCGTTCGGCTTCGGCCAGATGACGATCGCCGACGGGGTCGCGTACGGCGAATCGTTCGAGACCGCGTCGGCCGCCGTCCGCCTCGAAGGCGACGGCGTGCGCCTCGACTCGCTGCAGATTGCCAAAGCCGGCGGCCGCGCGACCGGCGCCGCCTATATCGGCCTCGACGGGACGTACTCGTTCAACCTCGTCGGCCGCGGCGTGCCCGTCGACCGGCTGGCGCTGACGCGTACCGACGCCGTACCCCCTCTGACGGGACGCGTCGACTTCACCGCCAACGGCAGCGGCACGTTCGACCGTCCGCGGTACGACGTGCGCCTCACGGTGAGCGATCTGTTCGTGGGCGACGAGGGGATCGGCCAGGTTGCGGGCGAGCTGAACATCAACGACGAGTTGATGACCGTGAAGCTCGAGGCGGCATCGCCGCGGCTCGCGGTGTCGGGCTTCGGCCGCATCGCACTGACGCGCGGCATGGAAGCGGATCTGACGTTCAACGTCGCCGATACGTCGCTCGACCCGTATCTGCGCGCCTTCAATCCCGAGCTGTCGCCCTATACCACGGCGGTCGCGAGCGGCACGGTGCGCCTGGCCGGCCAGCTCGCCAACGTCGACGCGCTCGTCGTCGACGTCTCGGTCGATCGCCTGGACCTGCGCCTCTACGACTACCGGTTGCGCAACGCGATGCCGGTCCGCGTCGCGCTCGACCGCCATACGATGCGGATCGAGGACATGCGGCTCGTCGGCGACGAGACGCAGCTCGACGTCGCCGGCGACATCAACCTCCACGACGAACGGATCGCCCTGCGCCTCACCGGCGACGCGGGGCTCGGGCTGCTGCAGGGCTTCGCGCCGAACATCCGGAGCTCGGGCCGTGCGTCGCTGGAGGCCCGGCTCGAAGGGCCGATGCGCGATCCGATCGTCATCGGGACGATGACGATCGACAACGGCCGCATCCGCCATTTCGATCTGCCGCACGCGCTCGAGAACATCTCCGGACCGGTGCGGTTCGACACCCGCAGCATCCGGCTCGACGAAGTGACGGCGCGGCTCGGCGGCGGGCTCGTGCGCTTCGGCGGCCGCATCGAGGTCGAGAGCTACCGTCCCACGCGCATCGACGTCTCGATGACGGGCGAGGGGATGCGCCTGCGGTTCCCCGAAGGCATGCGATCGGTGGTCGACGCGAGCCTCGCGCTGCAGGGGATGATCGACGCGCCGACGCTCGCGGGCCTCGTCACGGTCCGCAACGCCGTCTACACGCGTCCGTTCGATGACGACGGCGGCCTCTTCGATCTGAGTGCGACCACGATCACCGGCGGCGGCGCGCCGCTGGCGCGATCGCGGGTACCGCTGCGCTACGACGTGCGCATCGTCGCGCCCTCCACGCTGGAGATTCGAAACAGTGCCGCGCGCGTGTTCGCCAACGCGGACCTGCAGCTCCGCGGCACGTTCGACCGGCCGCTCCTCGTCGGCCGCGCCGAGGTCGACCGGGGCGAATTCATGTTCGAAGGGCGCCGGTACCAGATCACGCGCGGGACGATTGATTTCAACAATCCGACGCGGATCCAGCCGTTCTTCGACGTCGAGACGGAGACGCGCGTGCGCGTGCCGGGGCAGACCTATCGGATCCGCGCGCTGGCCGCCGGAACGCTCGATCGGCTGACGCCGACCTTCGAGGCCGATCCGCCGCTGCCGGAAGTGGAAGTGTTGAGCCTGCTCTTTGGCGATGTGGCGCCCGGCCGGGACGTCGAGTTCCGGCAGTACAGCACCTCCATCACGCCGCAGCAGCAGCTCCTGCGGGAGCGCGCGACCCGCGCGCTGACCGGCGCCTTCTCGTCCGAGGTGGGGCGCGTCGTCGAGCAGACGTTCGGGGTCGACACGTTCCAGCTGACGCCATCGCTCGTCGATCCCAACGCCCAGTCGTCGCGCCTGGATCCGGCGGCGCGCCTGACGATCGGCAAGCGGCTGTCGGAGCGCATCTACCTGACGTACTCCCGGAGCCTCTCGTCCGCGACGCGCGATCAGATCATCCTGCTCGAATACGACCAGACCGACCGGTTCTCGTGGATCCTGTCCCGCAACGAGGATCGGACCTACGCACTCGATGTGAGAGTACGCCACGCTTTTTGATGTGCTGTAACCCCCTTCGTTGTTTGAGTGTTGCGTGGTTGGCCTTGAGTGTCGTGAGCATCCCTCTTGCGTCGGCGCAGACGTCCTCCGTCATCGCTGAGGTGCGCGTCGAGCAGGAAGGCCGTGCGCTCGACGACCGCGTCCTCATGCGGCTCATCGAAACGATGCCGGGCGAGCGGCTGTCGATGCAGGAGGTGCGGGAAACGCTTTCCCATCTGACGAGCCTCAACCGGTTCGAGGACGTGCAGGTCTTCCAGGAACCGGCGGCCGGCGGCATCCGGCTGCGCTACGTCCTGTTTCCGCTGCACCCGGTCGACCGGATCGCGTTCCGCGGCATGCTCGGACTGCCGGAGCGCGAAATCCGGCGCGTCATCTCGGAGCGCTTCGGCGCGGCGCCGGCGGCGACGCGCATGGACGAGGTCACGGCGGCACTGCGGACGCTCTTCGCGGAGCGCGGGTATCCCACGGCGCGCATCACGCCGCGGATCGAAGAAACGCACCAGCCCGATCGCGCGACGATGGCGTTCGAGATCGACGCCGGCAGACGCGCCACGATTGGGCGCCTCGAGGTGGACGAGGTCGATGCCGGCGACCGGCGCGTCGCGTCTGGCGACATCGGCATCGGCGCCGGCGATCCGTACGACACCGCCGCGATCGCCGGGGCGCTCGATCGGTATACGACGGCGCTGCGCGCGCGCGGGTATTACGAGGCGCGAGCGGTCCATACGCCGACGTTCGAGGCCGACGGCAGCGCGACGGTGCGCGTGACGATCGATCGCGGGCCGCTGGTGACGGTTGCCTTCGCCGGCGATCCGCTGCCCGAGGCCGATCGCGACCGGCTGGTGCCGGTGCGCGCGGAAGGATCGGCGGACGAGGATCTGCTCGAGGATGCCAACGCCGCCATCGAAGAGTACCTGCGGGCGCGCGGCTACCGGGATGCCGAAGTCGAGTACGCCCGCGCCGAGGCCGAGGGCACGCTCACGATCACCTTCACCGTGAAGCGCGGCCCGCGCTACGTCGTCGACGCCGTGGCGATCGACGGGGCCGCGGCGGTGCCGCAGGCCGAGCTCGGGCGGCTCGTGCCGATCGAACGCGGGCAGCCCTACGTGCAGGCGACGGCGACCGCCGCCGCGGCGGCCATCCGCGACGCCTATCGAGCGCGGGGCTTTACCCGTACGACGGTGCAGATTGCCGTCACCGAGCTCGAGCGGGTCGGAGCGGCCGACCGTCCGGTCACCGTGCGCTTCAACATCGCCGAAGGGCCCCGGACGACCGTCTCGTCGATCGCGTTCGAAGGGAACACGGTGCTCACCGACGAGCAGCTCCACGCGCTGATGACGACGGCGCCCGGGCGTCCGTACTCAGAGGCGGACATCGTGACGGCGCGCGACCGGATCGATGTCGAATACCGGAATCGCGGGTACGAGAGCGTGGTGGTCGATCCGGTGGTGACGGTCGCCGACAACGGCACCCGCGCCGACATCCGCTTCGATATCACCGAGGGCCCGCAGGTGGTCGTCGATGACGTCATCATCGTCGGCAACCGGCGGACGAGCACGGAGACGATCGAGCGGGAGCTGCTGCTGCGGCCGGGAGAGCCGCTTGGCTTCTCGGCCCGCCTCGAGAGCCAGCAGCGGCTCGCCGCGCTCGGCCTCTTCCGGCGCGTCGTCATCGACGAGCTGCGGCAGGGCGGCGAGCCGCGCCGCGACGTGCTCGTCCAGGTGGAAGAGGCGCCGCCGACGACGATCGACTACGGCGGCGGCGTGGAAGGCGGAATGCGGCTGCGGCCCACCGGCGAGAGCGGCCGGGCCGAGGAGCGCTTCGAGCTGGCCCCGCGCGGCTTCTTCCAGGTGGGTCGGCGCAACCTGGGCGGCAAGAACCGCGCAGTGAACCTCTTTACGCGCGTGAGCCTCCGTTCGCGCGACAACATCATCTCGGAGGGGGGGCTGCTCGTCGATCGTGCGTTCGAGGGGAGCTACGGGTTCAACGAGTACCGCGTGCTCGCCACGTACCGGGAGCCGCGGGCACTCGGCACGCGCGCGGATGCGCTCTTCACGGGAATCCTCGATCAGGCGATCCGATCGAGCTTCAACTTCATCACCCGCGAGGCGCGGGCCGAGGCGGGGATGCGGCTCGGCGCGCGCTATACCGTGGCGGGGCGCTACTCGTACGAGCAGACGCGTCTGTTCAACGAGCGCTTCACCGACGAGGAGAAGCCGCTCATCGACCGCGTCTTCCCGCAGGTGCGGCTCTCGAAGTTCTCCGGCACGCTCATTCGCGACAGCCGCAACGATGTGATCGACGCCGATCGCGGCACGTTTCTCATCGCCGACACCGAGCTGGCGGCGCGCATGGTCGGCTCGGAGGTCGGCTTCGTCAAGACGTACATCCAGGGCTTCGCGTACCACCGGCTGCCGGTCGAACGGCGGACGGTGCTGGCGCTCGGCGCGCGCGTGGGCGCCGCGCACGGCTTCCGCCGCTCGGTCCCGCGCATCGCGCCTGACGGTCAACCGATTCTCGACAGCGCCGGCCGGCCGATCGTCGACGTCGTCCAGGATCTGCCCGCGAGCGAACGGTTCTTCGCCGGCGGCGATACGACCGTCCGCGGCTTCTCGCTCGACCGGCTCGGCACCGAGCAGACAATCAGCCCCACGGGATTCCCCACCGGCGGCAATGGCCTCGTGGTGTTGAACGGCGAGCTGCGGGTGGCGCTCTTCGGTGGTCTGGGCGCCGTCGGGTTCCTGGATGCGGGCAACGTCTTTCAGCGCGCCACGGATCTCGACCTGGGCCGGCTGCGCGCCGCCGCCGGATTCGGCTTCTTCTATCGCTCGCCGATCGGGCCGATCCGGCTCGACCTCGGGTTCAAGCTCGATCGCCGCGAGCTGTCGCCCGGGCGACTCGAGCGCCGCAGCGTGCTGCATCTCTCCTTCGGGCAGGCGTTCTGATGATGTCCGGCGTCAGGTGTTGGGCGTTGGGTGTTGGGATCGCTTTGGGATTCGGGATCGGGGATTCGGGCTTTGCCCAGGGGCAGCTCCTCGACAGAGTTGTGGCGCGCGTCAACGGCTACGCCATCACGCTCTCCGACGTGAAGGCGGCGCTGGCGCTCGGCCTCGTCGACGTGCCGCCGGATGCCGGCGAGCAGGCGGTGATCGAGCGTCTGATCGATCGGCAACTGGTGCTCAATGAGGTGGCGCGGTTCGCGCCGCCCGAACCGTCGCCGGCGGCGGTGGCGCGCGAGGTCGAAGCCATCGCGATGCGGGCGGGCGGTCGTCTCGCCGCCGTCATGGAGACAACAGGTCTCGATGAAGGGCGGCTCCGCGACATCGCGCGCGATACGCTGCGGATGGCCGCCTACCTCGATCAGCGATTCGGGCCGACGGTACAGCTCACCGAGGAAGAAGTGCTGCAGTACTACCGCATGCACCCCGACGAGTTCACGCGCGAGGGGCGGCTGATGCCGTATGCGGAGGCGGACGACCTGGCGCGGGAGCGGGCCTCATCCGAGCGGCGGGCGGCGACGGTGGCGCAGTGGATGCGCGACCTCCGCACGCGCGCGGAGATCGTCACGCCCCGAATGCCGCCACCCGGAACACTTCGAGCGCATTGAAGCCCGCGTGGCTCACGAGCGGCGCGATCGTGCTGCGCCGCCGCAGATAGATCACCGCCCAGAAGGCGCCCAGGGCGCCGGTCGTCACGACCGCATCCCATCCCTGTACGACGTGTCCGAGGCCGAACCCGACGCTCAGCACGACGACGCCGACGGTCGGACCGCCGAGGTGCCGTTCGAACCGCTGCAGCAGAAACGCGCGCTGCAGCTCCTCGCGCACGCCGCCGGCCAGGATCGCGACGATGACGAAGACGGCGGCCTGGCCGGGCGTGCCGGCGAGCTGCTCGAGCGGGTTCGTCTCGACGTTGTGCAGCCACGGCGCCGCCACGCGCAGGACGTTCAGCAGGACGACGACCAGGAGGAAGACGACCGGAACGAGCAGCAGTCCCACGAGCGCCTCGCGGCGGACCGGTCGGTCCCCCAGCCAGAGCGTGGACGCGCGCTCGCCGTGCGCGCGCGTCAGCGCCACCATCAGCCCGATGAGCAGCGCCGTATCGGCCACCGAGAGGAGGAGCACGAACGCGAGCGACAGCCGGCCGTCGGGCTCGAGCGGCGCGAGCCCCGCAACCCGCAGGAACACGCCGATCGCGATCTGCGTCGGGACGCTCGAGCAGAGGACGATTTCGGCGATCGCGACGAGTCGCTGTTGAGCTTCAGTCAACGGGTTGCTGGACCGTGTAAAAATGACAGAGTACTATCGAGCCGGCGCCGCGCCCCTCGCGCCCGCTCGACGGAACCCACATGACGCCCAGCAATCCGCGCGACCGCGTGCTCATCGTTGAAGACGATCCGACGACGCGGCTCGGGCTCACCGAGCTCGTGCGTACGTGGGGATTTGCCACCGACGCGGCGGCCGATGGTGAAGACGCGCTGCGGCGGATGACCGACTTCCGGCCTTCGATCATCATCACCGATCTGGTGATGCCGCGCATGGGCGGCCTCGAGCTGCTCCGTGCCGTCCGCAGGGAGGAAAGCGACGTCACCGTTGTCATCCTTACCGCGCAGGGGACGGTGGAGACGGCGGTCGAGGCGATCAAGGAAGGCGCCTACGACTACCTGACGAAGCCGATCGAGCCGCAGCGGCTGAAGATCCTGCTCGACAAGATTGTCGAGCGGCAGGAGACGCTGCGTGAGGTGAAGGTGCTGCGGCGCCAGCTGCGCGAGTCGGGCAGCTTCGGCAAGATGATCGGCGCCAGCCCGCAGATGCGCAAGGTCTACCAGGTGATCGAGCAGGCCGCCCCGACCGCGGCGTCCGTCCTGATTTCCGGCGAGTCGGGCACCGGCAAGGAGCTCGTCGCCCAGACGATCCATCAGCTGTCGCCGCGCGCGCAGATGCCGTTCGTGCCGATCAACTGCGCCGCGATCCCCGAGACGCTGCTCGAGAGCGAGATCTTCGGCCACGAGAAGGGGGCATTCACCGGCGCGGTCGAGCGGCGCGAGGGATGCTTCGAGCTGGCCGACCGCGGCACGCTGTTCCTCGACGAGATTGCCGAGATGACGCCCGCCACGCAGGTCAAGCTGCTTCGGGTGCTGCAGGAGCGCCGCTTCCGCCGGCTGGGCGGCCGCGCCGAGCAGGCGGTCGACGTCCGCGTCATCGCCGCGACCAACGCCAATCCGCCCGAAGCGGTGAAGGACGGGCGGCTGCGCGAAGATCTGTACTATCGGCTCAACGTCTTTGCGATCGAGCTGCCGCCGCTCCGGCAGCGCAAAGACGATCTGCCGCTCCTCATCCAGTCGTTCCTGACGGAGTTCAACGCGCGGAACGGCAAGTCGGTCACGGCGGTCGAGCCGAGCGCGATGCGCATGCTCGAGCAGTACAACTGGCCCGGCAACGTGCGCGAGCTGCGCAACGTCATCGAGCGCGCGGTAATTCTCAGCTCGGGCGAGTTCATCGAAGCGAAGCACCTGCCGCCGCTCGTGGCTGCCGCGCCCGAGGCGCCTCTTCCAGGGATCTCGCTGCGTCCCGGCATGACCGTGGACGAGGCGGAGCGTGAGCTGATTCTGCTGACGCTCGAGCACACGCGCGACAACAAGACGCGCGCGGCGGAGATCCTCGGCATCAGCCTCAAGACGCTGCACAACAAGCTCAATCGCTTACGCGGCCGCACGTCGGGAAAGCAGGAAGTGCCGAGTGCGTAAATGCGCCTAGGCATCAAAGGGAAACAGATCGCCGGCGTCACCGCCATCGTCGGCGTCGCGGTAGTGGCGCTGAGCGGCCTCTACGTGACGCGGCTGACGCACGTCGTGATGCACGAGGCGCACGCGCGCGGGCAGCTGCTGTCGAACGCCATCCTGCACCGGGCGCGCGAAGTGGTGACCGGCGCGCCCGAGCCGTACGCCGCCCTCCAGGATGATGCGGGCCTGCGCGCCATCCTCGAATCGAGCCTCTACGGCGAGAGCGTCACCGGCGCCGCGATTCTCGACACGTTCGGCATCGTGATCGCGAGCAGCGACCCGTCCCGGATCGGTCTGCGCCTCGAGGAGCGGCCCGACCTTGCCGCCCTGGTCGAGCAAAGCGCGCTCGACCAGCTTCGCGTCATCTATTCGCCCGAGGGGCAGACGCTCGAGATCCGGCAGCCGATGGTGCTCGGCGACGAGGCGTTCGGCGCGATCCGGATCGGCGTGTCGACGCTGCTGATGCGCCAGGAGGTGAATGCGGCGCTGCGCCCCGCGCTCCTCACCGCGGCCGTGGCGCTCGCGGTGGCCGTGCTCGTCGCGGCGCTCCTCGCGCAGCTCCTGCTGCGCCCGATTCACGTGATTCGCAGCGGCCTGACGCGCCTCGGCAAGGGAGAACTGGGCGTCACGCTCGACCTGCCGGCGGATGACGAGTTCGGCGAGCTGGGGAAGTTCTTCAACGTCGTGAGCCAGCAGCTGTCGGCCGACCGCGCCGCGCAGGCTGATCAGAAGACGGACCAGGTGGTCGCCTACTCGCGCAAGCTGGTCGCGCTGTGGCGCCTCACGGCGGGCATCGCGCACGAGGTGAAGAATCCGTTGAACGCGATGATGATTCACCTCGAGCTGCTCCGGACGAAGATCCGCAGCGGCGTGCTCGAAACCGCGCCGCAGCCGGTGGCGGCCTCCGGGTCCGGCCTCGGGCTGTCCGCCCCCGACCGGCCGGCGACGAACCCGGCCCTCGAGGGCGCGCTCGCGCACGCCCACGTGATCGAGAGCGAGATTCGCCGGCTCGACGAGGTCGTGCAGGGCTTTCTGAAGTTCACGCGGCCCGAAGATCTGCGGCTGCAGCCCGTGCGCGTCGCGACGCTCTTCGAGGAAATCCTGCCGGTGATCGAGCCCGAGGCCCAGGCCAACCGCGTCAAGGTCGTCGTCGAGGCGCCGGTGACGACTCCCGACGTGCACGGCGACGCCGCCATGCTGCGCCAGGCGTTTCTCAATCTGGCGATCAATGCGTGTCAGGCGATGCCCGGGGGCGGCACGCTCCGCCTCGTGGCCGTGCCTGGACCGCGGCGTATGGTCGAGGTACGCGTCGAAGATACCGGCGTCGGGATTTCGCCCGAGAATCTCGGTAAGATCTTTAATCTGTACTACACTACGAAAGAGCATGGCACCGGGATCGGCCTCTCGATGGTCTACCGCATCGTCCAGATGCATGGCGGCGAGCTCGAAGTGCAGTCGACGCCCGGCAGCGGTACGACGTTCAGGATCCTGCTGCCGAGGGTGAGTGAAAGCTGAAGTCCCAATGACTACATCCCAAATCCCAATGCGACACATGCTCATGCGGCCGCGGTGTCGACGTGTCTTTGGGATTTGGATTTTGGGATTTGGGATTTTGGTGTTGGCTGCGAGCGGGTGCGCCAAGGCGCGAGCCGAGAGTGTCCCCGACGGCCCGCCGCTGCAGGTGCCCGAGCCCCCGCAGCGCGTGCTCGCTCCCGTCGAGGAGCCCCTTGTGGTGACGACGCCGGCTCCTGAGGTGGAACCGCCGGTTGTGGCCGCGCCGCCGCGCGCCACGCCGGCGCGTCCGGCTCCCGAACCGAAGCCGCAGCCCGCGTCACCGCCACCGGCCGCGGCGGCCGCGCCGCCCTCGCGCGCGCCCGCTGAAACGCGTGAGCTGCGCCCGGCATCGCCGACGACGGCGAGCGAGCGGAGTATTCGCGAGCTGCTCGCCCGGGCCGCGCGCGACCTCGGCCGTGTCGACTACGGACGGCTGACCGCAGACGGCCGTACCCAGTACGAGCAGTCCAAACGGTTCAGCATGCAAGCAGAGCAGGCGCTGCGCGAGCGCAACCTCGTCTTTGCTGCGACGCTCGCCGACAAGGCCGCCACGCTGGCAGCCGAGCTCCTGCCGCGGTAATCCCTTACTCACCGGCTGGCCAGCCGACGAACTCGTCCGTAGAGGCGAGTCGCAGAAGCACTCGTGTTTTCGCGGGAAAACTCTCCGCGGCGGATATGGCACGGCCTCTGCTCTCTCGAGGGCAGTTCGAAAGTTGCCTCGCCCCGCAGCGAAAGTGGTGGGGCTTACCCGCAAGTCACCCTGCCTGTGCACCTGGGGGAGGCGCTCAACGCGCCTCCCTCCTGCCTAATCGCTGCGATCATGAAAGGCCTCAGGCCTCAGGGTTCAGGCTTCAGGCTGGGTCGATTCTTCCGAGGCCAAAGGCCTCGGGCCTGGGCCTGTTATGATCGAGATATTGCGCTTGCCCTAAGAAAAAACCGCAAGATGTTGTGGTTTTGGTATTGACAAACGCGATCGTCGAGGCGCATAGTGTCGCTCGCGCTTGGGCGAGGGGCGAGACCGGATCATCCCAGCCTCCGGTCAACACGAACCCTCGAGTCGTCTGGAGCGCAACTTCACAACAAGCGTCTCGGGATGCGTTCCTAGGGGTGAAGGCATCCATCGTGCGGAGGAGAAATGGAGAGAAGCCAGGTGGCGCAGTCTCCGAGTGGAGCTCTTGATCAGGCGGCGCGCGCGCGGAAGGGCGCCGAGCCGAAGGATTCCGGTGTGGCCGGGATCGAGTTCCCGCGGTACTTCACGCTGCCGGGCGTCGACCCGTTCGACGAGATCGAATGGGAAATCCGCTCCGCGGTGATCGGCAACGAGAAGGGCAAGGTCGTCTTCGAGCAGCGCGACGTCGAGATTCCGCGCTTCTGGTCGCAGCAGGCCACCAACATCGTCGTCTCGAAGTATTTCCGGGGCCAGCTCGGCACGCCGGGACGCGAGCGGAGCGTCAAGCAGCTCATCGGCCGCGTCGTCGACACGATCACGATGTGGGCGCGCGAGCAGAAGTACTTCGCCAGCGACGAGGCGCTCGAGGCGTTCTCCGCCGAGTTGAAGCATCTGCTCGTCTATCAGAAGGCCGCGTTCAACAGCCCCGTCTGGTTCAACTGCGGCTTCGAGAGGGCGCCGCAGTGCTCGGCCTGCTTCATCAACTCCGTCCAGGACACGATGGATTCGATCCTGACGCTCGCCAAGACGGAGGGGATGCTCTTCAAGTTCGGATCCGGCACCGGCAGCAACCTGTCGTCGATCCGCTCGTCGAGGGAGCTCCTGGCCGGCGGCGGCACGGCCAGCGGTCCCGTGTCGTTCATGAAGGGGTACGACGCGTTCGCGGGCGTCATCAAGTCGGGCGGCAAGACGCGGCGCGCCGCCAAGATGGTCATCCTCAACGCCGACCATCCCGACATCCTCGAGTTCATCAACTGCAAGGTCGAAGAAGAGAAGAAGGCGTGGGCGCTCATCGACGCCGGCTACGACGGCTCGTTCACGGGCGTCGCCTACAACTCGATCTTCTTCCAGAACTCGAACAACAGCGTGCGCGTGACCGACGACTTCATGCGCGCGGTGCTCGACGACGGGGAGTGGCAGACGCACGCGGTGACGAACGGCGAGGTGATGGACACCTACAAGGCGCGCGATCTGATGCGGATGATTGCCGAGGGGACGTGGATCTGCGGCGATCCCGGCATGCAGTTCGACACCACCGTCAACGAGTGGCACACGTGTCCGAACACGGGACGGATCAACGCGAGCAATCCGTGCTCGGAGTACATGTTTCTGGACGACTCGGCATGCAACCTGGCGTCGATCAACCTGATGAAGTTCGTCCGCGAGGACGGCGAGTTCGACGTGCCCGCGTTCCGTGCGGCGTGCCGGACGATGATTACCGCGCAGGAGATCATCGTGCCGAACTCGAGCTACCCGACGAAGGCGATCGAGAAGAACAGCCATGAGTACCGGCCGCTGGGCCTCGGGTACGCGAATCTCGGTGCGCTGCTGATGTCGCGCGGGCTGCCGTACGACAGCGACGAGGGGCGGGCGTATGCGGGCGCCATCACGGCCGTGATGACGGGCGAGGCGTACGCGCAGTCGGCGCGGATCGCGCGCGACCACGGCGGACCCTTTGCCGGCTACGAGAAGAACCGCGAGCCGTTCCTGCGCGTGATGCGGAAGCACCGCGACGCCGTGGCGGAGATCAACGCGAAGCTCGTGCCGGCCGATCTCTACGCGGCGGCGAAGCAGGTCTGGGACGAGGCGGTGGAGCTCGGCGAGCAGCACGGCTACCGCAACGCGCAGGCGACGGTGCTCGCGCCGACCGGCACCATTGGCTTCATGATGGACTGCGACACGACCGGCGTCGAGCCCGACATCGCGCTCGTCAAGTACAAGAAGCTGGTCGGCGGCGGGCTGATGAAGATCGTCAACGGCACCGTGCCGATGGCGCTCAGGAAGCTCGGCTACACGGAGCCCGAGATCGAGGCGATCGTCCACTACATCGACGAGCACGAGACGATCGAGGGTGCGCCGTTCCTGAAGGACGAGCACCAGCCGGTGTTCGACTGCGCGTTCAAGCCGGCCAAGGGCGAGCGGTCGATCCACTACATGGGGCACATCCGGATGATGGGCGCGACGCAGCCGTTCATCTCGGGCGCCATCAGCAAGACGGTCAACGTGCCGCGCGAGGCGTCGGTCGAGGAGATCGAGAAGGCGTACATCGAGTCGTGGCGGCTCGGCGCCAAGGCGATTTCGATCTACCGCGACGGCAGCAAGCGGACGCAGCCGCTCAACACGTCGAAGGCGCAAGTGGCCGACACGCGGAACGTCGGCGAGAACGTCCGCGAGGTCGTGAAGGAAGTGGTCAAGGTCGTCGAGCGGCCGACGCGGCGAAAGCTGCCCGACGAGCGGCCGTCGATCACGCACAAGTTCGACATCGCCGGCCACGAGGGGTATATCACGGTGGGGCTCTTCGAGGATGGCCAGCCGGGCGAGATCTTCCTGACGATGGCGAAGGAGGGGTCGACCATTTCCGGGTTTGCCGACGCCTTCGCGCAGGCGATCTCGTACGCGCTGCAGTACGGCGTGCCGCTGCAGGTGCTGGTCGACAAGTTCAGCCACGCGCGCTTCGAGCCGTCGGGGATGACGAAGAACCCGGAAATCCGCTTCGCGAAGTCGATCGTCGACTACATCTTCCGGTGGCTGGCGACGAAGTTCCTGTCGCCCGAGGCGCAGTTCCGCGCCGGCGTGAACCTGCGCGAAGAGGCGCTCAACGGATCGGAGCCCGCCACGCCAGACGTACGTAGACCGGGTCCCGCGGCATCGAGCGTCAGCGAGGCTCCCGCGGACCCCGCGCCGAGACACGATTCCGGGCCGAAGGTCTCCGCCAAGCCCGTCGAGTACGCGGCCATCCAGTCGCAGGAGGACGCGCCGCCGTGCTCAACCTGCGGCGCGATCATGATCCGCAGCGGCTCGTGCTACAAATGCGCGAACTGTGGGACGACTTCAGGCTGCGCCTGAAGTCGTCCTGCGGCCTGTATCTGCCGGAGCGGCTTGAACGCCGCTCCTTGAGAGCGGGTGTGCGTAGGTAACTGTCGTGGCGTCCGGCTTTCTTGGCCGCCGAAGCTCGGAACGAACGAAGGCGGCAGCCGGACCAACGTGATTGGATCGTACAGGCCGGCTTCAGCCAGCCCATCATTCTTACAACATTCCGTCAAGTGGCCTACAGGATTGGGCGAAGCGCCTTGCTCAGCTCGCGCGCGCGTGGGTGATCTCTCGGCCAGGGCGAACCTCGGACGCCTCGACGTCACGACGGCGGCCGTTCCGCCGCCGAGAGTCGTCAATTCGACTCGTATGCTGAGCCGTCGGTGTAGACGTGCACGACCGCAGCAACTGCTCGAGCTGCCGGAATCCGGCATAGGCTACCAGCGTGTTGATGTCCGCTTTGCCAGCGGCCGCGAGCTGAAGAGCATGCTCGTCTGCAATGCCGAAAATCTCGACGTTCCGGACGACCTCGCTGACGTAGAAATCAGGGATCTGCGGCCGCACGCGGCCTGACTCTCTCTTTTTCCTCGCCGCGGCGTACACTGCGGCATCCGCGCATCGAGACCTGGTTGTGAATTCCAAGCACTCCGCGGCATCGAGCAACGATTGGTTCATGCTGCTCGTGGCTGTTCTCGTCGGCTTGATGTTGCATCCGAGTCCGGCAGTGGCGCAGCGCGAGGATGCCGTCCGCGCGGCCGTCCGCGCGGTGCTCGAGGCACAGGTCGCCGCCTGGAACCGCGGTGATATTGACGGCTACATGGACGGCTACGCCCGCGACGAGACGACCACCTTCATCTCCGGCGACACCGTGACACGCGGATGGAAGACCGTGCTCGATCGCTACAAACGCAACTACGACGCGCGCGAGAAGATGGGAACGCTGACGATGGCGGAGCTCGAGATCAGGCCGCTCGGCGACCTGTATATCGCGACGGGACGCTGGCAGCTCACACGCCAGGGCGACATGCCGCGCGGCCGGTTCACGCTCCTGCTGCGCCGCACGCCCGCCGGGTGGCGCATCTTCCACGACCACACGTCATCGGCACCCTAGCGTGCCCGAACTGCCGGAAGTCGAATACGCGCGCCGCCAGCTGCAGCGTGCGATGGCGGGCGCGCGCATCAGGCGAGTGGACGTTCGCCGCCCCAAACTCCGCTACCCGTTTCCGCGCGATTTCGTCCGCCGCCTGGAAGGGCAGATGGTGCGCGCCGTCGAGCGCCGCGCGAAGTTCCTGATCGTCGAGCTCGCGTCAGGCGATCGCCTGATGATGCACCTTGGCATGTCCGGCTCGTTCCGCATCGTGCGGGCAGGCCGCGACCCGTCGAAGCGACGCTACTACTGGGACACGGCGCGGCTCGAGGCGCATGACCACGTCGTCTTCGAGATGTCGACCGGGGCGGTCGTCCTCTTCAACGACCCGCGGCGCTTCGGGTTCATGCTGCTGCTGCGACCAGAGGAGCACGCCACGCACCGCTCGCTCGCTCGACTGGGGCCCGAACCGCTCGCGCGGACATTCGACGCGAACGCGCTCACGGCGCAACTAGCGAAACGCCAGACGTCCCTGAAGATTGCGCTCTCGGATCAACGAGTTGTCGGTGGCCTTGGCAATATCTATGTCGTCGAAGCCCTGCATCGCGCGCGGTTGTCGCCGAAGCGGCGCGCGTCGACGCTCGTCACGACGAGCGGCCGGCCACGACCAGCCATCTACGACCTCGTGAACGCGATCCGCGACGTCTTGAAGCTCGCCATCAAGCGACAGTACCGGACCGGCGACGACAATCCGTTCGAGGTGTATGACCGCGAAGGTGAGCCGTGCCCGCGACCTGGCTGCGGCGGCACGATCGTACGCATCGCTCAGGGAGGGCGATCGACCTTTTTCTGTCCCAGGTGTCAGCGGTAGCACCCGTCCAGCTCAACCATCGATTGTCACACGGCGCTGATGTGGACGGCGTAAGCTGGCTGATCTCACATCACTCCGGAGGACGCGTATGGCGACAACAGCAACTGAGACGAGGCTGCAGGCGAAAACGCTCTCGACGGGCCTGACCGTGAACGATCTTCAAGAGAGCATCCGCTTCTTCGAAGGACTGGGATTCCAGGTGGACGAGCGGTGGGAAGACCAGGGCAAGCTGCTCGGCGTCATGATGAAGGCCGGTGAGGCGCAGATTGGCCTGAGCCAGGACGACTGGAAGAAGGGACGCGACCGCCAGAAGGGCGTCGGCATGCGCCTGTTCGTCAGCACGACGCAGAACCTCGATGACATCGCGGCGCGCGCCCGGAACAACGGGATCAAGATCGACACGGAGCCGCACGACACCGACTGGGGCACTCGCGCATTCGAGGTGACCGAGCCGAGCGGCTTCAAGATCACCCTCTCGTCTCACCGCGCGTGACCTAGGCTGTCCCGCCCCTCGTCGTAGAATGGCGGCAGCTCGTGGCCGCCACTTCCTTCGACCTCGCCCACCAGGACGCCGTCGTCTGGCTGCAGTCGCTTCCGGCGGCGTCCGTTGACCTTCTCGTCACCGATCCGGCCTACGAGTCCCTTGAAAAGCACCGCGCGATCGGGACGACGACGAGGCTGAAGCACTCCAAGGCGTCGAGCAACGACTGGTTCACGATCTTTCCGAACGCCCGGTTCGGCGAGCTCTTTCGCGAGGTCTACCGCGTCCTCAAGCCGAACACGCATTTCTATCTCCTCTGCGACGCCGAGACGATGTTCGTGGCCAAGCCGGAGGCGGAGCAGGCGGGCTTCAAGTTCTGGAAGCCGCTCGTGTGGGACAAGTGCACGATCGGCATGGGCTATCACTACCGCGCCCGCTATGAGTTCATCCTGTTCTTCGAGAAAGGGAAGCGGAAGCTGAACGACCTCGGCATCCCGGACGTGATGGCGATTCCGCGCATCCGCGGTGGGTATCCCGCGGAGAAGCCGGCCGAAGTGGCCGAGATTCTCATCAATCAGAGCTCCGTGCCCGGCGATCTGGTGGCCGACCCGTTCATGGGGTCCGGCAGCGTGGGCGTCGCGGCGGCGCGGCTTGGACGGCGGTTTCTCGGCAACGACCTGAATCCGGAGGCGGTGGCCATTGCCGCGCGGCGGCTGCGGGAGTTCGGCGAAGGCCGCGTGCCGCCCGACCTGCCCGCCGAACCGGAGCCCGAGCAGTTCGATCTGCTGGAGGAGGTCCGGCTTCCGCCTTCGCCAAGGCTGCGGCGGACAGGAAAACCGGACACCACGTACCCATGAAGGACAGCACGTACTCATGAAGGGCACCACGCTACCTATGAAGAATGTCGGGCGCTGAATACGCGAACCTGGTCGCCTGCTACCTCGCCACCCGCTTCGGGTCCCGCGGGCTGAAGGTCTACCGCGAGGTCCGCATCGGCAAGACCATCATCGGCAAGGACCGCTGCGTCGACATCTTCTGCGTCAGTGAGGACTCGCAGAAGGCATTCGCCATCGAATGCAAGTTCCAGGACAGCCAGGGCTCCGTCGACGAGAAGATTCCGTACGCCCTCGAGGACGTCCGCTCGCTGCCGATGCCGGGCTGCGTCGCGTACGCGGGGACCGGCTTCTCGTCAGGCGTCCTGCACATGCTCGCCGCGTCGCCGATTGCCGCATACTGTCTGCCCGTGCCCGGCCAGTCGACGTCGACGGCGGAGACGCGGGAGCTCGACCACGTGCTCGCCGTTCACTTCGGATGGTGGGACGTGCTCGTCGACAAACGCCTGCCGGTCGCAAGCGAGCGGCTCATCTAGTTCTCGAGGAGAGATACCGGTTCGCGGGGGAGGCAACATGCGTTCGTCGGCCGCCGTTGTTGGCGCCTCACTGTTTCTCACCGGTCTTGCGGCTGGCGTCCTGTCGTCGGCGGCGGTAGGGGCGCAGGGCTTCACGGTCGTGCTCGACTGCGGCGCCGCGTCCGAGCCGCAGGTCCGGACCACGTTGGACTTCGGCTCAGCGCGCCCCCAGGGCGCCGTCAGTGAGCTCGAATGGCAAATCTTTCTTCGAGACGAGGTGACGAAACGGTTTCCCGATGGCCTGACGGTCTGGGATGCCGAAGGACAGTGGCGGACGCCCGCGGGCACGATCGATCACGAGCGCACCAAGGTGCTGCTCCTCGTGCATCCGGACACGCCCGCCGCGCGGCAATCGGTGCGGGCGGTCATCGACGCCTATCGCACCACGTTCGACCAGCGGTCGGTCCTGTGGGAGAGCTCGCGTGTGTGCGCCGCTTCCTGACCTCGATCGCTGATGCCTGAGCGGCGTCCGATCGGCCTGCTGACGGTCGTCTTCTTCTTCATCGCGCCCGGGACGGTCGCGGGGCTGATCCCGTACTGGCTGACGCGGTGGGAGTCGCACAACTGGTACGCCGCGACGATTCCGGCGCGTCTCGTCGGCGCGGCCCTCATCGCCGCCGGCCTGGCGGCGCTCATCAACTCCTTCTACCGGTTCGTCATGGAAGGTCGCGGCACGCCCGCGCCGGTCATGCCGCCGACGGCGCTCGTCGTCCGCGGCCTGTATCGCTACGTGCGGAACCCGATGTACGTGGCGCTGCTCACGATCGTCATCGGCGAGGCGCTGCTGCTCGGGCGGTTCGTTCTGCTCGGCTACGCGGCCGCGCTCTGGGTGCTGTTCCACCTGTTCGTCGTGCTGTACGAGGAGCCGAAGCTGCGCCGGACGTTCGGACCGTTCTACGATGCCTATCGCGCCGAAGTTCCGCGCTGGTGGCCCCGCGTCAAGCCGTTCGCGTGAAACGCCGATGACGGGTACGCTCGGCAATCCAGACGACACGATCCGGCTGCTGGTCCGGCTGCGGCAGCTGCGCCCCGACAGCGCCCGGCAGTGGGGCCGAATGACGCCCCACGAGGCGCTGTGTCATCTAAGCGACTCGTTCCTCGCCGTTTCGGGGAAGAGGGCCATCAGCCACGTCGACAATCTCTTCACGCGCACGCTGCTGAAGTGGATCGCGCTGCACGGGCCGGGCACGTGGCCGCCGGGCATCAAGACGCGTCCCGAGGTGGATCCGCAGCTCGGCGGGACGAGGCCCGAGGACTTCGCGCGCGATCGCGAACGGCTCGAGCAGGTGATCGAACAGTTCGTCCGTCCCGAACAAGACTTCGCCGCCTTCCGGCATCCTGCGTTCGGCCGCATGTCGCGCGCCGAGTGGTGGCGCTGGGGATGGCTCCACGTCGACCACCACCTGCGGCAGTTCGGCGCCTAGACGCCGGGCGGCGGCGCCAACAGCTACATGCGGGCCTGGGCGCTGCGGAACTGATCGACCAGCGCGCTGACGTCGGCGCGCTCCTCGAACGCGACGATCTTCCCGGCGTGGATCGTGAAGACGTGCACCCACAGGAAGTCAACCGGCGTGCCTCCGGTCTTGACACCCTCGCGACTGGTTCCGAGCACGACGACCGTTTCGCCCTGCGCGAGAAACTGCTCCGGGTGAAACCTGCTGATCTCGACCGTGTTCAACAGCGTCCCGAAGAACTCGCGCACGGCGGCCGGGCCGTGGCGACGGCCAGCCGTCGGGAAATCCGCGGGGCCGGGCGTCACCCATGACACGTGCGGATCGAGCAGCCTGATGATGCCCTCGAGATCGCTGCGACCAAACGCCGCGTACGCCTGTTGGACCACGTCGATGTTCTGCTGTTCGCTCATGGGCCCTCCTGAATGACGCGTTCCCCGATTCCGAATCGACGCGCCACATTCTAGTGAATCGGGTTCAGCATTTCGCGCATACTCTTCGCATGTGCGCGCCAGCGACGGTCGAAGCCGGACGCTACCTTCGCCTCGCGATCGTTCTGGTGGTCGTGGCCGCGCCAGCCGGCATCGCGGCGCAAAGCGGTCTCTCGCCGGACCGTGCCCGTGCGCGCGACATCTTCCGCGAGCTCATCGCCATCCCGACCACGGAAGCGAACGGTCTGACGCCAAAAGCGGCGCAGGCGATGGCCGATCGCCTCGTTGCGGCCGGCTTCCCGCGCGAGGACGTCCGCGTTCTCAATCTGAGTCCGCGCGTCGGCAACCTCGTCGCTCGCCTGCGTGGCACCGACAAGAGCGCCAGGCCGATTCTCCTGATGGCGCACATCGACGTGGTGCCGGCGCTGCGCAGCGACTGGTCGCTCGATCCGTTCACGCTCACCGAGCGCGACGGCTGGTTCTACGGCCGCGGCACGACCGACAACAAGGCGGGCGCCGCCATGCTGGTCGCGAACTTCGTCCGCCTGAAGCGTGAAGGGTGGAAGGGCCGCCGCGACCTCGTCATGGCGCTCACCGGCGACGAAGAGACCACGCAGGCGGGCATCCAGTGGCTGCTGAAGGAGCATCGCGCGCTGGTCGATGCCGAGCTCGCGCTCAACACCGACTCGGGCGGCATCGTCCTCAAGAATGGGAAGCCGTCGCTCTTCACGGTCCAGGCAAGCGAGAAGGTCTACGCCGACTACCAGCTCGAGACGACGGATGTCGGCGGGCACAGCTCGCTCGCCCGCCCCGACAATCCGATCTACACGCTGGCCGGCGCGCTGCAGCGGATTGGCGCGCACCGGTTCCCGCTCAACGTCACCGACATCGCGCGTCTCTTCTTCGAGCGCTCGGCACTGGTCGAGTCGGGTCCGACGGCCGCCGATATGCGCGCGGTGGCGGCGAAGCCGCCCGATCCGGCTGCGGCGGAGCGCCTCTCCAAGCAGCCGTTCTACAACGCGCGGCTGCGGACGACGTGCGTCGCCACGCGCGTGGACGCCGGACACGCCAACAACGCGCTGCCGCAGACGGCGCGCGCGGTCATCAATTGCCGCATTCTGCCGGGGGAGCGGACCGCGCCGATCGAAGCGACGCTGCGGAAGCTCGCCGGCGATCGGGTCACGCTGACCGTGCTCAGCGCGCCCCAGTCGAGCCCGCCTTCGCCGATCCCCGCCGCACTCCTCGCCCGGTTCGAGCGGCTCGCAGCCGCGCAGTGGCCGAACGTACCGGTGACGCCGGTAATGGAGGCTGGTGCGACCGACGGGATGTTCACGCGGCTGGCTGGCATCCCGACCTACGCGCCGTCCGCGCTCCCCGAGGACCCCGACGACATCCGCGCGCACGGCAAGGACGAACGTCTCGGCGTCGAGGCGTTCTACCAGGCGACGGAGTTCTGGTACCGCCTGATGAAGTCCGTTGGAGACGAATGAGTTATCGCGTTCCGCCGCGCGCCGCCGTGATCTTCCAGATCCGATGACTGCCGTCGTCGGAGACGAGGAGGCTGCCGTCGGGCGCCACGGTCACGCCGACAGGGCGGCCCCATCGCGAAATCGTCTCGCCACCCGAGCCGTCGGTGACGATGAAGCCGGTCAGGAAATCCTCGAGCGGCCCCGGTCGTCCCTTGACCATCGGGAAGAAGGCCACCTTGTAGCCCGACGCGACCGAGCGGTTCCATGATCCGTGCAGCGCGACGAAGCCGCCGTGGCGGTACCGCTCCGGGAACTGCGTACCGGTATAGAAGGTCATGCCGAGCGCGGCCGAGTGCGCCGGGATCAGCACGTCCGGCACGATGGCCTTCTTGACCAGCTCCGGAAATGCGCCGACGTACCGCGGGTCGTAATTCGACCCGATGTACGAGTAGGGCCAGCCGTAGAAGCCGCCTTCCTTCACCGACGTCGCGTAATCGGGCACCAGATCGTCGCCGAGGTTGTCGCGCTCGTTGATCGAGGTCCAGAGGATGTCGGTGCCGGGCTGCCACGCGAGACCGACGGGATTCCGGATGCCCGACGCGAACACGCGGTAGCCGGAGCCGTCGGGGTTGAACTCGAGAATCGCCGCGCGGCGGCAGTCCTCGCCCGCGTTGTTGTTCGACTGCGATCCGACGGCCATGTAGAGCTTCGTCCCCGCACGGTTGAAGATGATGTTGCGCGTCCAGTGGCCGCCCACGGGAAGGTCGAGGAGCTTCTCGGCCTCGCCCTGCGCGCTCAGGTCGCCGTTGGTGTACTTGAAGCGCACCAGCGCGCCCTGGTTGCCCACGTAAAGATAGTCGTCGTGAAAGGCGATCCCGAACGGTCGGTCCAGGGCGCCGACGCCGCGGTTCTGGAACGGCGGGGGTGGCGCGCAGGCGGGCGCCGATGCACCCAGAATCGGTCCGTTCACCGCCGGATTGACCGCCGCCGGCGGCCCGCCGAGCCGGCCCGACGGCTGCTGGTTCGCGGGTACGGGCGCCGGACCCTGCGCGTACACGCCGCGCGCCTCGAACACGCCGTCGTGGTTCGCGTCGCGAAGCACGTGGATGCTGTTGGTCGTCGGCGAGGTGACGAAGAGGTCGCCGTTCGGCGCGTACACCATCATGCGGGCGCCCTGCAGCTCGGCGTAGGCGCTGACGGTGAATCCGGAGGGCGCGGCAGGCATCACGCCGGCAGGCCGCTCGACGAGCGCGCCGCGATTCGGCGTCGCCGGCCCGATCGGCGGCAGCTTCGACGCCTGCGGCTGAGGAACGGTTGAATTCCGCTGGGCGATCGTGACGCCGCCGAGCACGATCACGCCCACGCCCACGCCGAGAAGGACCGCCAGTCGGTGCGCGCTCGCCATCGGTCTGTCTCCTGTGGGCGCCATGATATCCTCCGCGGGATATGGAAGCCACTGTCGCGACCCATCCGCCCGCCGCGAAGAGCGCCTCGCGATCGAAGCCGTTCTACCGCACGCTGTGGGGCCAGGTCCTCATTGGCGTCGCGCTCGCCATCGTCGTCGGCGCGGTGTCGCCCGAATGGGGCGTGGCAATGCAGCCGCTCGGCACCGCGTTCATCCGGCTCATCACGATGGTGATCACGCTCGTGATCTTCACCACCATCGTCACGGGGATCGCGGGGATGGAGAGCATGAAGAAGATCGGGCGCGTCGGTGGCAAGGCGCTCGTCTACTTCGAGGTGATGACGACGCTCGCGCTCGTCGTCGGACTCGCGGTGGCGCTGCTGACGGTGCCCGGCGGCGGCTTCAACGCCGATCCGGCGTCGCTCGACGCCGATGCCGTCTCGAACTACGCGGGCGCGGCCAAGGCGCAGAGCGTCACCGATTACCTGATGCAGATCATTCCGGCCACGGTGATCGACGCGTTTGCGCGCGGGAACATCCTCAGCGTGGTGTTCGTGTCGCTGCTCTTCGGGTTTGCGCTGTCGGCGCTCGGGCCGCGTGGCAAGCCGGTCGTCGACGTGCTCGACGGTCTGACGCACATGGTGTTCGGCGTGATCAATATCGTCATGCGCGTCGCGCCGATCGGCGCGTTCGGCGCGATGGCGTTCACCGTGGGGCGCTATGGCCTGAGCTCGCTCGGACCGCTGGCGCAGCTCATCGTGACGTTCTGGGTGACGAGCATCCTGTTCGTGCTGGTCGCGCTCGGCGCGGTGGCGGCCCTTGCCGGGTTCAGCATCCTGCGCTTCCTGAAGTACATCCGCGAAGAGATCGTCCTCGTGCTGTCGCTCAGCTCCTCCGACCCGGCCCTGCCGTCGCTCATGACGAAGCTCGAGCGCCTCGGCTGCTCGAAGAGCGTGGTCGGGCTGGTGACGCCGACCGGCTACATGTTCAACCCGGAGGGGAGCTGCATCTACATGATGCTCGCGGCGGTGTTCGTGGCGCAGGCGACGAACACGCCGCTGACGACGGCCGATTACATTACGCTGCTGGCGGTGGGCGCGCTGACGCACAAGGGCGCCGCCGGCGTGCAGGGCGCGGCGTTCATCGCGCTGGTCGGCACGCTCCTGGTCATCCCCACGATTCCCGTCGCAGGGATGGCGATCATCCTTGGCATCGACCGCTTCATGAGCATGTGCCGCGCGACGGTCAACATGCTCTGCAACGGCGTGGCGACCGTCGTCGTCTCGCGGTGGGAGAACGAGGTCGACGGCGAGACGCTCCGGGCGAAGCTGGCGTCGTTGACCTGAGACGGCTAACGCCGGCCGCCACGTACTTAGGGGCGAGCTTTCACGCCCGCCATCTCGGCCAGCACGTCGAACATCACGGCGAAGTCCTGCGCGTTGAGCCCCATCCCGCGGGCGGCGGTGAGGAACGTGTTGGTGACCGTCGTCGTCGGCAGCGGCACGCCGAGCCGCTCGCCCAGCTCGATCGCCAGGTTCATGTCCTTCTGCATCATGTCGCAGTTGAACCAGGCCTCGTCGGGCATCTTCAGCACGAACGGCCCGCGGTACTGCACCATCGGCGAGGCGATCACGCTGTGCAGCAGCACGTCGACGGCGGTCTCGCGCGTGATGCCGCTCTTCTCGGCGAGCAGCACCCCTTCGCTGAAGGCGAGCATCTGCACGGCGAGGCTCAGGTTCGTCGCAATCTTCAGCACGAGCGCGAGGCCATTGTCGCCGACGTGCGTCACCTTCGGGCCGATGTCCTGCAGCACGGGGAGCGCCTTGTCGAACGCGTCTTTCGACCCGCCCACCATCACCGACAGCTTGCCCTGCTGCAGCGTGATGACGCTGCCCGAGACGGGGGCGTCGAGCATCTGCGCCCCCTTCTTCTTCACGAGGTCGACGAGCTCCCGGTTCGTGCCGGGACTGATGGTGCTCATATCGACGTAGATTTTTCCGGGCGCGAGCGCGTCGAGAATGCCGTTCGGTCCCTCGACGACCTCCTTGACCGCCTTGCCGTTGGCCAGCATGGTGAAGATGAGGTCGGCCGATTTGGCGACGTCGCGCGGGGAGTCGGCCCACTGCATGCCGGCCTTGACCAGCCATTCCGCCTTCGCCCGCGTGCGGTTGTAGCCGACGACCGTGTGCCCCTTGTCGAGCAGCCGCTTGACCATGTTGCCGCCCATGGTGCCGAGACCGATGTATCCGAGATGCGCCATCGCTGTCCTTTCTGCGTCCGTGTCGGGGTTAAAAACTCAGCTTCGCACCAAGCTGGATCTGGCGCGCCGTCGTGACCGTCGACGTGATCCGGCCCCAGGTGGGCGCGATCACGGGCGAGCCGTCCGGATTGACGCCGGTAAAGGCGATGCGTCCCGACGGGATCGCGAAATTGGCTCGGTTCGGCACGTTGAACACCTCGAGCTTGATCTGCACGGTGCGCGTGCCGCCGGCGGCGAACGACTTCACGAGGGACGCGTCAATGGAGACGAGGCCGGGGCCGATGAGCGTGTTGCGGCCCAGATTGCCACGGGTGTTCACGGCTGGCAGCTGGAAGCAGTTCACGTCCCAGTAGCGGTCCGGTCCGCCGAGCACCGGGTTCGGCGAGCAGCCAGGCTTGAGATCGGGCCGCTCGTGCCGCGAGAAGCCGGTCGTATTCAGATTGCCAGACCGGTTGAACCCCAGCTCCACCGTGAACGGATGACCCGTCCGCAGCGTGGCGATGCCATTGAGCTGCCAGCCCCCAAGCACGGCACCCGTGATGCCGCCACGATCTGCGACGAATGGCAACTCCCAGCTCGCGTTCGCCGTCAGATTGTGGCGCGCGTGAAACGCGGACAGCCCCCGGTCGTGCTCGAGGTCGTACCAATCCGACACGTACTGGACGTTGTTGCTGAAATCTTGTGAGTTGATCCCGCTCGAGTCGTCCACCGCCTCCGACAAGGTGTACGACACCTGCGCGCGCCAGCCGCCGGCATAGCGGCGGTTCAACGACAGCTGCAGCGAGTCGTAGAACGACTTCGCGTCGGTCATGCGCTGCCAGATGCCGGTGAAGTTCGGGTTTCGGCGTCCGAGCTGCGGCTGATAGGTCTTGACACCGTTGACGATGATTTCAGGCGCCAGATTCGCGTCGCCGAGCCGAATCAGATTGCGCCCGCGCGACCCGACGTATCCGGCAGTCACGTCCAAGGTATCCGTGAGGGCGCGCTCGACGCTCACGTTGAACTGCATCACGTACGGCGTCTGCAGATCGAAGTTCACCGTCTGGAGCTGCGCGCGGATGTACGCGTCCGGATCGAAGTTGGCCACGACGTTGGGAAATGGTGGATTGACGATCGAGGTGCGCGTCGTGAAGGGCGGGTTCAGGCTGCCCGAGAAGAAGTAGTACTTCGGAAGAATCTGGTCATGAAACACGCCGAACCCGGTGCGGACGGACGTTCTGCCCGTGCCCAAGGGATCCCAGGCGAGGCCCACGCGTGGCGCGAAGTTCTTCAGCGACGGATTGTCATGCCACGGATCGCCGATGGTCAGGGCGCTGTCGGTGACGTTCCGCAGGTTTGAAATCTTCCCGTCGGCTTCGGTGGGAATCGTCACAGCTTCATAGCGCAGCCCCAGATTCAGCGACACGCGATCCGTCAGACGGACATCGTCCTGGAGGAAGCCGGCGAACAGCCACTGCCGGTATTTCCGGATCGGATCGATCTTGCCCGGCACCGCGAAGTCGACGTTCGACGGCCGGCCGGTCAGGAACAGCTCGAGGTTGTTGAACGTGACGATGCCACCCTTCTGGCTCGTGGTGTCCTGGTTGAATTGCAGGTATTGCAGTTGTCCGCCGAGGCGCAGCAGGTGCCGTCCCCGCGTCGAGATAAGCGTGTTGCCAATCTGCCAGTTGTTCAGCCGGTCGTTGCGAGGCAGTCTGAAGTCGCCCGCCATCTCGGTGACGAGCCCCTGGATCGTCAGGTACCCGAAATTCTCGCCGGGCAGCCACGCCATGTCGGGCGGGATGTCGATCGTCCGCCGGTTGTCCGCCAGCGAGACGGAGCGGTTCAAGCCCAGTCGCAGCTGGTTCAACGTGTTCTGTGAGAACGTGTGCTGGTACTCGCCGGTGAGATACGTATTCCGCGTGGCCTCATCGATCGTCGCAATCGGCGGCTTGTTCGGCGGAATCCGGACGACGTCCGCGCGATCGTGCGTCGCCCGCATGAACGCGCTGTTGTCGGCAGACGGCCGGTGGTCGAGCCGCAGCTGGTAGAAGTGCTCGTCGGTCGGCTGGGTTTGCGAGAACAGGTACTCGGCGCCGCCATTGCCGAGCGACCGGCCATTGGCGTGCGGGAAGAGCACATCCAGATACCGCGGCACGGCCGGATGCAGCGCGATCTGACGTCCCGCGATGATGCCACGGCGGGCGTTGTCGTCGGGGACGGCCGTGACGCCCGTCACACCGAGACGCTCGACCAGCCCCTCGTAGGCGGCGAAGAAGAACGTCCGGTCGCGCTGGATCGGCCCGCCGAGCACGCCGCCGAACTGGTGACGGGTGAACTTCGGTTTCGGGGCCGACGGCGGGTCGAAGAAATTGCGCGCGTCGAGCGCCGAGTTCCGGTGGAACTCGAACACGGAGCCGGTGACCTGATTGGCTCCGGCGCGCGTGACGGCATTGAAAACGCCGCCGGCGGCTCGGCCGAACTCGGCCGAGTACGCGTTGGTCAACACCTGAAACTCCAGCACCGCTTCGACACCGAGAAGCACGCCGGCCGCCGACCCGGGCGTCTTGTTGTAGACGTTGTTGATATCAGTCCCGTCGAGGAGGAAGCTGTTCATCTCGGGCCGCGTCCCGTTGATCGAGATCTTCGGCGTGCGGCCGCCGACGACATCGCTGCCCGCGGCGAGCGCGGCCTGCACGCCCGGCTGCAGAAGGGCAAGCTGTTGAAACGAGCGCCCGTTCAGCGGGAGATCGCGGATCTCGCGTTCGCCGACGAGTCCGCTGACGGCCCCCGTCGTCAGGTTGACCGACACTGCATCGGCGCGCACCTCGATCAGCTCCGCCACCGTGCCGAGTTCGAGGGCGCTCTCGAGCACCGCCGTCTGTCCGACGGTCAATCGAATCCCGCGATGCGCGATCGCGCGAAAGCCGGTCAGCGAGACGTCCACTTCGTACTCGCCGGGCGGCAGCGCGATCACCTGGTAGTACCCGCGCTCGTCGGTCGTCTGCTCCCAGATCGCCCCCGTGCCGATGTGGCGAACGGTGATGGATGCACCCGGCAGGACGCCGCCCTGGATGTCCCTCACCGTCCCTTGAATGGCGCTCCCCACGACCTGTGCGGTCGAGACGGTCGCGATGCCGACGAGGAGCACGACGATGAGAGCGAGCGGGGCACGCCGGCGGACGTCGGTCATGGTCTCCTCCATCCGGCGCGAGCCGGTTCGAGACGGATCTTTATACCCCAGGAGCCGCATGGCGCCAGGCCGCAAAGACGGTTACGCTGGAGACATGCCCATCACGGCGACGCGCGAACGTCCGCTCGCGGAGCGGCTGCGCGAGGCGGTCGACCTGCTCGAGTCGATTGCCGCGGACCGCTCGGTCCTGGCGGGCGTTCCCGACGAGGAGCGCAAGCGCCTCCTCCAGGCCGTGGCGTCCGTCTATCATCCCGACCGCGTGGAACGGCGGCGCAAGGCGAAGAGCCTCGAGCGCGAGCGCAGGGCCGCGCGCGTCGGGCGCGACCAGGCGGCGCGGGCCGCGACCGGGATTCAGCGCGTGCGCGGCAAGCCGCTGTTCCATTCGCCGAGCTACTTCCTGACGGAGAGCGCTCCCGCCGAGGAGCCCACGGAGACGCACGAGCTCCAGCACTGCTACATCTGCAAGCAGAAGTACACGCGCGTGCATCACTTCTACGATCAGCTCTGTCCGCCGTGCGCGGCGCGCAATTTCGCCAAGCGGACCGAGCTCGCCGATCTGCGCGGGCGCGCGGCGCTCGTGACGGGCGGCCGCATCAAGATTGGGTATCAGGCGGCGCTCAAGCTGCTGCGCTCCGGCGCGCACGTGATCGTGACGACGCGCTTTCCGCGCGATGGGGCGAAGCGCTACGCGCAGGAACGCGACTGTGCCGACTGGAGCGGCCGGCTCGAGATCTTCGGCCTCGATCTGCGCCACACGCCGAGCGTCGAGGCGTTCTGCCGCGAGCTCGTCGCCACGCGCAGCCGGCTCGACTTCATCGTCAACAACGCGTGCCAGACGGTGCGGCGCCCGCCCGAGTTCTACGCGCACATGATGGACGAGGAACGCACGGCTGGCCGGTCGCTGCCGATGGCCGCGCAGCGGCTGCTGGGCGCGGTCGGCGTCACGCACGCGGCGGAGCTGTCACAGGTGGCGCTCCTGCCCGAGGAGCTGACGCCGCAGACGCACCTCTTTCCCGCCGGACAGCTCGATCAGGATCTGCAGCAGGTCGACCTCCGCGACAGGAACTCCTGGCGCCTGCTTCTCGCCGAGGTGCCGACCGTGGAGCTGCTCGAGGTCCATCTGGTCAACGCCGTGGCGCCGTTCGTCCTCAACGCCCGTCTCAAGCCGCTCATGCTCCGGACGCCCGATCGCGACAAGCACATCGTCAACGTGTCGGCGATGGAAGGGCAGTTCTACCGCCGCTTCAAGACGACCCGGCATCCGCACACGAACATGGCGAAGGCGGCGCTCAACATGATGACGCGCACGTCGGCGGCCGACTACTACAACGACGGCATCCACATGAACAGCGTCGACACCGGGTGGATTTCCGACGAGGATCCCGTCGAGATCGCCGCGCGGAAGTCGGTGGAGCAGCGCTTCATGCCGCCCCTCGACGCCATCGACGGGGCGGCGCGAATCGTCGACCCGATCATCGACGGGTTCAATACCGGCACGCACGTCTGGGGTCAGTTCTTGAAGGACTACACGCCGACGGAGTGGTAAGGTCCGCGAGAGCCGGACGCCACGTACGATCGGGAAGCGCCGCGTCATGCAGATATTCATTCGTCTGCTCATCAACGCCGCCGCGCTGTGGGCGGCCACGCGCCTCGTCCCGGGAATCTCGTTTACGGGCGAGTGGTGGCTGCTACTGCTCGTCGCGCTCGTCTTCGGCGTGCTCAACGTCGCCGTCAGACCGATTCTCTGGCTGCTGACGCTGCCGTTTCTTCTCGTCACGCTCGGCCTCTTCACCTTCGTCCTGAACGCGTTCATGGCTCTGGCTGACCGGCGCGGTTTCCGACGCGCTGGGCCTCGGCTTTCACGTCAACGGTTTCTGGGCGGCTTTTCTGGGCGCGCTCGTCGTCACGGTGGTGAGTTTTCTGCTGTCGTTCTTTGTCGCCTCGACGCCCGACCGCGAGCGCGACCGGCACCGGTGATCATTTCGGTCATCGTTCCCGCCTTCAACGAGGAGCGGGAGCTGCCGGCGGCGCTCCGGAGCATCCGCCGCGCGATGGCCGCCTTCGAGGATCGCGGCTGGTCGTCGGAGCTCATCGTCTGCGACAACAATTCGACCGATCGCACCGCCGCCGTCGCGCGGGAGCACGGCGCGGCGGTCGTCTTCGAGCCGGTGAATCAGATCTCGCGCGCCCGCAATGCCGGGGCGGCGCGGGCGACCGGCGACTGGCTCGTGTTCGTCGACGCCGACTCCCGTCCAGGCCGCGAGCTGTTCGCGGACGTGGCGCGGGTGATTGAAGAGGGGCGGTGCCTGGGGGGCGGCAGCACGGTGCGCGCGGATGCGACCGACTTCGGGTCCAGGGTCGTCATCGGCGGGTGGAACGCATTCAGCCGCCTGACGCGCTGGGCCGCCGGGTCGTTCTTCTTCTGCGAGGTATCGGCGTTCCGTGAGCTCGGCGGCTTCAGCCTCGAGCTCTTCGCGGCCGAAGAAATCGACCTCTCGCGACGAATGAAGCAGCTCGCCCGGCGCCGCGGCCGCACGTTCGTCATCCTGCACCGGCATCCGCTCGAGACGAGCGCGCGGAAGAAAGATCTGTATACGCCCCGCGAGCACCTGACCTTCATGCTGAAGACGCTGGTGCAGCGCGGCCGCACCCTGCGCAGCCGGGCCGAGTGCTACCAGTGGTACGACGGCCGACGGTGATGGGCCCGCGGCCGCCTACGGCAGCCGCTCCGGCGGAATCCCCAGCGCGCCCGCGATCTGCCGCAGCTTTGCCTGAATGGTCCTGACGTGCTGCGGTCCCATCCGCGCCAGCTGTTTCTGCGCCGGCGCAAGCCGCTCCAGCCGCGGATCCTCGAACGCGAAGCCGATGCCCTTCGGCACGAGCGACACGGGACCGTCGAGGGCCGGCGTCCGCAGCAGCACGACGATCGCCTGCTCGAGCGCGACGTCGAACGACTCGCTCCGCCCGAGCTCGGCGTACGCCTCCTCGAGCCTCGGCTTCAGCATCGTGTACAGCCGGGCGGCGCCGTCGGCGTCGATCGAATCCACGGCCGCCGCAATCGGCGTGTAGCGATCGTCATTGCGCGGATCGATCCGCACGTTGTTCTCACCGGCGATCGTGCGGAACGAGCCGCCGGGCCGCAAAGCGGGCACGTGCCGCGCCGGCGAGGCGCCGTGCGCGATGTTCTCCACCACGACCACGAAGGTGCGGATGAGACGGCCGGTCGCGAGCCATCGCGTGACGGTGGGATGCGCCGACAGCGCGCCCACCAGCCTGCGCACGAGCGGATCGGTGTCCGCCAGCGGCGGAAGTTCGAGCGGCTCCGCGGCGGCGCCGAGCGGCCGCGGTGTGGACGCGGCGGCAGGGGCGGAAGCTGCCGGCGAGGAAACGGGCTCGGCGTTCCGACGCCAGGCGACAGAGAACCAGGCGGCCGCAGCCGCGACCAGGACGACGACCACCGCGGCGACGATCCACGACGTATATGAATCGTCCCTGCTGGCGGTCGGCGGCCGCGTCGACTTCTGCAGCTCGACATCCGACGGGTCGACCATGGCGCACCTCGGCAGGAGGGGGGAGTACGGCGATTGTATCGCGCGGGACGGCCGGGCTTTCACGTTCGCCCGATGTTGACCCGCCGCTCAATCCGCGGATCGGGGCAGAGCCAGATCGCGGCGACGGCGATGTACAGGGCGCCCGCGATCATCGGGTTCACGAAGGCCAGCGGGACCGCCGTCGCGTAGATCACGATCGACATCTTGCCTTTGACATCGCTGCCGATGGCGGCGCGCAGCCGCGACTCGGGGCCGTCGTGCGCGATGATCGTGTTCACCAGAATCCAGTAGCCGATCGCCGCGAGCAGGAACACGACCCCGTAGACGGCGGTCGGCAGCGGCGCGAGCGCGCTGTCGCCCACCCAGGCTGTCGTGAACGGCACGAGCGACAGCCAGAAGAGGAGGTGCATGTTCGCCCACAGCACGCCGCCGCTCACGCGCGTCGTCGCGTGCAGCAGGTGGTGGTGGTTGTTCCAGTAGATCGCCAGGTAGACGAAGCTGAGGGCGTACATCAGAAACGTCGGAGCGATCTCGGACAATGCCTGCCAGTCGTCGGTCTCCGGCACGCGGAAGTCGAGCACCATGATCGTGATGATGATGGCGATGACGGCATCACTGAACGCTTCGAGCCGGGTCTTGGTCATGCGGTCCTCGCGGGCGCGCCCATTGTAGGGCGGCGCGTGCGGGTGTGTCGCCCGCGCACAGATCCCCTCTTGGCTTCAACGACCTCCGCGGCATGCGGCAGATCGCGCTGACGCCAAGCGATCTCGACTCCGTCAATGCGCTGTCACGGAATCTTGGCGAGAACCAGCCAAGGGCTCGCCCTTGATATCCCGATGCCTGCGGCGCCTCGCCCTTGGCTGGTTGGCAGTATCTGCTTGGCGCGCTCCGCGCGCCTAGGACCGCTATGCGGACCGGCAACGAGTTCAAAATTCACGTTTGGGACCGCATAGCGGTCCAAGGGCACGGGCTGCAGCCACGGGCACTGTTGGACTGACGCTCTCGCCTTCTGACGCCTCAACCGGCACGCCGTTGCGATAGACGACGCGGCTGCCGGTGGTGGCGCGGATGCGATCCCCAGGCGTCAGAATGCCGGTGAAGTTGAGCGGATCGGCGGCGCTGATCGTGATGAGCCGATCGTCCTGGCCGCTCCGACGGATTTCGCGCAGGCGTTCGACCGCGTCCGGCAGCGCGAACTGCTCGCCAGCCATCCCGCTCACGAACCGGCCGCCGCGGATCTCTCCACGCGCCTCGAGACGGCGGTAGACGGCGGCGAGCTCCCGCCACGGCACGCCCGACGTCTCGCGCAGGACGACCCGACGAAAGACGACGCCGTAGCGGCGCAGCAGCGTCCACGCGAGCAGCTCGACACCTTCCTCCCGCGACACGGTCGGCGAGGCGGCAAGCGCGAACCAGCGGCCGTCCGCGCCCGGGCGACGCGCCGTCGGCGCCGATGCCCCGATGATCCGCCGCAGCCCGCCAGGACCGTCCGAGCTGACGCATCCGGCTGCCACGAGATCGGCGAGGGCGGCCTGCACCTGATCCATCGTCAACCCGCATGCGGGCCCGAGGTCGTGTGCGAACGACGCGCCATGCGTCCGCAGGCGGTCGAGCACCGGATGCTCCACCGCGGGGGCCTCGTTCTCCGATCGAAGTGCGAGCCATGCATCGGCGTGCTCGCGCAGGAAGAGCGCGATCGGGGTCGCGCCGACCACCTGCGTCGGGCCCGTGGAGAGCCGCGCCCAGCCGATCTCGCCCGTCAGGCACAGCATGTCGAGCATCGACGGGTCGTAGCCAGCGATCCGCAGCGGCAGCACGTCTCGCTCCCATGCGCGCGCCGACAGTTCCACGCCGTCGAGCTGCGCGAGCACGGCGCGCAGGCCGTCCGGACCCGCAAGGCGGCTGGTCTGGTCGACGTGCTGCCAGGCGAACAGGAAGCGCATGAACTCAGCGGGCGTGACCGGTGCAATCTCCGCACGCAGCCTGTTCAGGGTGTAGCGGTGGATGCGCGCGAGGAGCACGCGGTCGCACCACTCGAGGGCGGGTGGGGCGAGTGGGGCAGATGGGGTCGATGGGGCAGGCGGGGTAAAGAAGCCCCGCAGCACCGCCCCGTCGGCTTCGAGCGCCAGCAGCGCCGCGTCGACATCCGCGGTCTCGACGCCCAGCAGATGCGCCAGCGCCGCGGCGGTCGTCGGCCCGCTGAGGGTCAGGCGTCCTTTCACGAGCGCCGCGAGCGCATCCTCCCGCGTCCACGTCCGTGCCGCGCGCGAGGGCGGCGCCGCGATCGGCGGGTCGAGAACGGCCGTCGGGCGGATGGCGAGCAGCTCGGGAATGCGCTCGGCCGCGACCCACAACGTCGAGGCGCGCGTCGCGCGCCCGCGACCCGCCAGCGCGCGAAAGAGGGCGTCGTCGGCTTCGCCGTCGAGCAGCACGCCAGCCGTCAGCAGCGCGTCGTGCAGCTCGTCGGGATCGCGCGGGTCGGGCCGCTCCTCATCGACGACGCGTGCGATCGCCGCGGGGTCGAGCGCGCCGCTCCGCGCATGCTCCGGATCGGCCGGTCGCCGCATCTGTACCGCATGCGCCCGCCGCTCCTCGAGCGGGGCATCGTCCAGGAAGGCGTACGGCCGCGCGTTGAGGACCTCGTCGGCAAAGGGCGACGGCTCGGGCGTGTCGCGCGAGACGAGCTGCAGCTCGCCCGCGTGAATGCGCGTCAGCACGCGCGTAAGCCCCTCGATGTCCATCGCCTCCTCGAGGCAGTCGCGCAAGGTCTGGTTGACGAGCGGATGGGCGGGAATCTCGCGGTCGCCAGGAATGTTGTCGAGACAGGCCGCCGCGTCTGGAAACGCCGCGGCGAGCAGATCCTCCGCCTGCATGCGCTGCAGCGGCGGCGGCACTTTGTTGCCGCCACGGCTGCGCGGCACGGCCAGCGAGACCGTCGCGTTCCAGCGCCAGCGGGTGGCGAAGAGCGGCGCGTCGAGGACGGCCTGGATCAGCGTGTCGCGCAGCGTTGCCGGATGCACGTAGCGGAAGACGTCGGCCAGCGGGAACGAATGCTGCGGCCCCAGCGAGAGCAGCAGCGCATCTTCGGTGGCCGCGGCCTGCAGCTCGAAGTTGAACTGGCGGCAGAAGCGCTTCCGGAGCGCGAGCGTCCAGGCCTTGTTGATGCGGCTGCCGAACGGCGCGTGCAGCACGAGCTGCATGCCGCCCGACTCGTCGAAGAAGCGCTCGAGCACGAGCGTCTCCTGGGTCGGGATGACGCCCACCGCCGCCCGGCCGGCAGCGAAGTACTCGAAGAGCTGCTGCGCGGCGCCGTGCGGCATGCCTGTCTCGGCAGCGAGCCAGTCGATGGTGACGTTGGGAGCTCGGAGCTGGGAGGCGGGAGTTGACGCGAGCCGATCTTCCACGTCGCCGCGCAGCTCGCTCAGCGCCTTCGACAGCTCGTCGCTGCGGGCCGCCGCCTCGCCCAGCCAGAACGGAATGGTCGGCGGCGCACCCTTGGCGTCGGCCACGCGCACCGTGCCGGCGGTCACCCGCGTGATCTGCCAGGATGCATTGCCAAGCTGGAAGATGTCGCCCGCCTGGCTCTCGATGGCGAAGTCTTCGTTCAGCGTGCCGACGAACGTCTCCTCCGGCTCGAGGACGACGCGGTAGTCGGCCACCTCCGGAATCGCACCGCCGGAGGTGAGCGCGACGAGCCGCGACGCCCGCCGCCCCCGGAGCACGCGATTGACTTCGTCGCGGTGGACCAGCGCGGCCCGGCGCCCCCGACGTGTCGCGAACCCGTCGGCGAGCATCGCCGCCACGGCGTCGAAGTCGCGCCGGTCGAGCGCCCGGTAGGGCCACGCCCGCCGCATCAGATCGAACAGCGCGTCCTCGGTGTACTCGCGGCACGCCAGCTCCGCCGTCATCTGCTGCGCCAGGACGTCGAGCGGTGCGTCGTGCGTCACGATCGCATCGAGATCGCCTCGGCGGACGGCGCGCAGCAACGCCGCGCACTCGACGAGGTCGTCGCGCGACACGGGCAGCAGGCGTCCCTTCGGCATGCCGGTAATCGTGTGCCCGGAGCGCCCCACGCGCTGGAGGAACGTCGCAATCCGATGCGGCGAACCGATCTGACAGACGAGATCGACATGACCGATGTCGATGCCGAGCTCGAGCGATGCCGTGGCCACGAGCGCCTTGAGCGCGCCGGTCTTGAGGCGATGCTCGGCGTCCAGCCGCGTCTCCTTCGCGAGACTGCCGTGATGCGCGGTGACCGCCTGTTCGCCGAGCCGATCGCTGAGCTTCCGCGCGACGCGCTCCGCCAGGCTCCGCGTGTTCACGAACACCAGTGTCGTTTTGTGTGAGGCGATCAGCTCCGTGAGGCGGTCGTAATACTCCTCCCAGACCTCGTGGGCCATCACGGCGCTCAGCGGCGACCGTGGGATCTCCACTCCCAGATCGATGGCGCGGCGGTGTCCCTCGTCCACGATCGCGCACTCGCCGCGGGTGACGTCTGCCCCAACCAGGAAGCGCGCGACCTCGTCGACGGGGCGCTGCGTGGCCGACAGGCCGATGCGCTGGATCGGACGGTCGCCGAGCGCCTGCAGCCGTTCGAGCGACACCGCGAGATGTGCGCCGCGGCGGGTGCCGATCACCGCGTGGATCTCGTCGACGATCACCGTCCGCACCGTACCGAGCAGGCGGCGGCTTCGGTCGGCGGTGAGCAGCAGGTACAGCGACTCGGGCGTCGTGACCAGGATGTGCGGCGGACGCCGCAGAATGGCGGCACGCTCGGCCTGCGTGCTATCGCCCGTCCGCACGGCGGCGGTGATGCGCGGCGCCTCGAGGCCCTGCGCTTCGGCGCGCTGACGGATGCCCCGTCGCGGCTCGGCGAGATTCTTGTGGATGTCGGCGCTGAGCGCCTTCAGCGGCGATACATAGACGACGCGCACCTCGTCCGGCAAGGGACCGTCGATCCCCTCACGGACGAGGTCGTCGATCGCGGTGAGAAACGCCGCGAGCGTCTTGCCGGATCCGGTCGGCGCCGCAACGAGCGTGTGGCGCCCCTGACCAATGGCGTCCCACCCGCGCTGCTGCGCGGGTGTCGGCTCACCAAGCGTCTGAAGGAACCACTGTGCAACGAGGGGGTGAAAACCGGACGGACCCACGGACCTGATCAATCATAACGCGTGCTCGTCTTGAGCAACGACGACGTCGAGCGACTCCTGACGATGCCGGAGTGCATCGACGTGCTCGAGGAGATGTACCGCGACTACGCGCGTGGACGGGCGCTGCACGTGCCGCGCATCGACAATCTGTCGCCGTCCACCCAGTCCGGCGCCTACTACGCGTTCAAGCAGATGGGAGGCGCGTGGCCCCGCCGGCAGGTGCAGGCGCTGCGGATCAACTCGGACGTCATCACGCATCCCACCATTGCCGGCGCCGCGCGGCGCGTGAAGCAGCCGAAGGCCAACGGCCGCTGGGTCGGTCTCGTCTTCCTCTTCAGCACCGAGACCGGCGCGCTCCTCGCCGTCATGCCCGACGGCGTCATGCAGCGTTTGCGCGTCGGCGCGGCCAGCGGCATCGCGCTGACCCGCCTCGCGCGGGACGACGTCCGCACCCTTGGCATCATCGGCAGCGGTTGGCAGGCCGGCGCCCAACTGATGGCGGCGCTGGCCACGCGTGCGTTTCAGCACGTACGCGTGTTCAGTCCGCGGGCGGAACGGCGGGAGGCGTTCGCCGTGGAGGCGCGCGCGCGCCATCCGGGCGTCGACATTCGGTGTGTCGAGACCGCGGCTGCCTGCGTGGACGGCGCCGACGTCCTCATGGCGGCAACCTCGTCCATGGTGCGCGTCGTCGATCCGGCGTGGCTCACGTCCGGCGTGCACGTGAGCTGCATCAAGGCGCAGGAGGTCGACCAGGCCGTGCTCGATGCCTGCGACCGTGTCGTCGTCCATACGACGGCGCAGCCGAAGCAGGCGGACCACATCCTGCCGGGCACGCCGAACGTTCCCGTGGACCAGGGCCGCGGCTGGTGGAACGCTCCGGGCAGCCGCTTCGCTGAATACCCGGATCTCGCGCAGCTCGTCGCCGGCACGACGCCGGGGCGGAGAAATGCGCGCGAGATCACCTGCTTCGTCAACAATGTCGGCATCGGTCTGCAGTTCGCGGCCGTCGGCGCGCTGGTCCTCGAAAAGGCGCGCCGCACCGGACTCGGGCACGAGCTGCCAGACGACTGGTTCTCGGAGACCGTTCATCCCTAGCCTGCGGGGCCGCAGAAGAGACCGCGCGGTGCCGCGCCTGCGCGCCCTCGAGCCAAGCCTTCGCGCGCTCATCGACCGCGGCGTACGTGAATCTCCGACGTTTCGCGCGCTGGCGACGCGGCTCGAGCAGTCGGACCTCATCGTCTCTCTCATGGACGAGGCGTCCGCGTCGCCCGGCATCGCGGGGGCCGCTGGCAGTCGGCACTTCTCGCAGGCGTTCGATAATGAACGTGTGGCGGCGACATCGATCCACGCGCCGGGCGTGGTGTGGCTGAGGCGCTACCTGACGCTTGCCGAGCAGCAGGCGCTCGTCCTCCGCTGCCGCGCCATCATGGACGGCCCATCCGGCGGATACGTGCCGACGGTGCGCGGCGGCGGACGGATGCGCGTCCGGATGGTCTGTCTCGGCCGGCACTGGAATCCGCTGACGTATCGCTATGAAGGGACGCGCGCCGACTATGACAACGTGCCCGTGCCGCCGGTGCCGGACGATCTCGCCGCGCTGGCGTCTCGGATCGCGGCCGAAGCCGGGTTTCGGTTTCAGCCGGGGTGGAAGCCGGATATCTGTCTGATCAATTGGTACGGGCCGGATGGACGCATGGGGCTGCACCAGGACAAGGACGAGAGCCGCGCGTCGATCGACGCCGGGCTGCCGGTCGTCTCGATCTCGCTCGGCGATACTGCTCGGTTTCTGCTGGGCGGTTTACGGCGGCGGGATCCGGTGGAGCCAATGCTGCTCGAGTCAGGCGACGCGTTCGTGTTTGGCGGGCCCGCGCGGCTCCGGTATCACGGCGTGTCGCGGATTATCCCCGGCACGGCGCCGCGCGAACTCGCCGTCGACGGCCGCTTCAACCTGACGTTTCGACAGTATTGACGCGCACGCTAAAGCGCGACTGGACTGACGCGCACGCTAAAGCGTGCGCTCTACAACGGCGATGTAGCGCGCAGGCTTTAGCCTGCGCGGCCACATTCGTTCAGGAACCGCGAACGCGCGAGCCAGTCGTCGTCAGGATAATAAGAAAAGATCACGCCCCCGCCGCGGATCGCGTCGATGAGCGGGCGCGCGATCTCGTCACGCACCGCTGGGCATCCCCAGCTTCGGCCGATGCGCCCCTGTGCGGCTGCGACCGAGGCGTCGACGTACGGCGCGCCGTGCATCACGATCGCGCGCGCGCGCGCGCGTCCGTTGAAGCCTGGCTCGAGCCCGTTGAGCCGCAGCGAATATCCGTTGCTGCCGACGTAGGTATCGGCGGTCACGAAGAGGCCAAGACTCGACTGCCGGCTGTTCATCGCGTCGGAGAACTGCCTGGCGATGTTGTCGCCCGTGTTGCGGCCGTGCGCGACGAGCTCCTTGTAGAGGAGCTTGCCGCCGGCGTTCAGGTCGAACACCCAGAGCCGCGGCTCGACCGACGGCCGCGAATAGTCGATCACGGTGAGCGTCCGTGGACGTGCGATCGCGCCGCGCGTCGTCGCGCACTGCAGCGCCGTGACGGCGAGCCGAAGCACCGTAGACGAGATGCCGCCCGCGGGGAGAACCGCAATGGCCGTGGTGCGCGACGCCGCGTGGGCGGTAAACGGTAGAGCTGCGAGGCACAGCAGGGCCGCGAGACCGTTGATGAGTATCCGCATCAACCTTAACCTGTTCGAGGGTGAACCTTGAATGTTTCATCTTACGGTCGGCGAGCGGCCTCCTCAAGCAGGACGATTTCCGACGCTACACTGAAGTGATGGCCCCCGCTGTAGGCGTGTCGCTCGTCACGTGGCAGCGCCAATGGGCGTCTGGCGCGACGCCCCTCACGCTCTGTCCTGACTGCGCACGTGGTCTCAATCGCTCGTCATGACAACGGTGACCGACGCCTTCACCGCGGCGTGGCCCGAGTACGCGAGCACCACCGTGCTCGACACGCTGCGCGCCAGCGAATACCGCCGTCTCGACGAGCAGGGGCACGTCTACCTCGACTACACGGGCGGCAGCCTGTACGCGGAGTCGCAGGTCCGCGCGCACCTGGCGATGCTGGGCACGCGCGTGCTCGGCAACCCGCACTCGGCCAGCGTGACCTCGTCGGAGATGACCGGGCTCGTCGAGGACGCGCGTCGCGCCGTGCTCGACTGGTTCAACGCGCGCGATGCGTACACGGCGGTGTTCACGCAGAACGCGACCGCGGCGCTCAAGCACGTGGGCGAGTCCTATCCGTTCGGCCCCGGCGCGCAGTTTCTCCTGACCGTCGACAACCACAACTCCGTCAACGGCATTCGCGAGTTCGCCGCCGCGAAGGGCGCGGCCGTGAGCTACGCGCCGCTGACAACCCCGGAGCTTCGTATCGATCGCGCGCGCCTCGCCGAGCTGTTCCCGACCGGCGGATCGGCGAAGCTCTTTGCGTTCCCGGCGCAGTCCAACTTCTCGGGCGTCAAGCACCCGCTGGAGCTCGTCGACGAGGCGCACGCACACGGCTGGGACGTCCTGCTCGATGCCGCCGCCTTTGCGCCGTCGAACCGGCTCGATCTGCGGCGCGTCCAGCCGGAATTCGTCAGCATCTCGTTCTACAAGATGTTCGGGTATCCGACGGGCGTGGGCTGCCTGCTCGTGCGGAAGGACGCGCTGCCGATGCTGCGCCGGCCGTGGTTTGCCGGCGGCACGGTCAACTTTGCCAGCGTGCACGGCCGGCGCCATCTGCTCGCGCCGGGCGAAGCGGGATTCGAGGACGGCACGTTGAACTATCTGGCGATCCCCGCGGTCGAGATCGGGCTTCGGCACCTGTCGTCGATCGGCATCGACACGATCCAGACGCGCATCCGCTGTCTGGCCGGCTGGCTTCTCGAGCGGCTCCTCGAGCTGCGCCACAGCAACGGCCGGCCGATGGTTCGCATCTACGGGCCGGTGACGACCGCCGACCGCGGCGGTACGGTCACGATGAACTTCTACGATCCGGAGGGACACCTGCTCGACTATCGGCGCGTCGAGGAGCTGGCGAGCCGCGAGCGGATCTCGTTGCGCACCGGCTGCTTCTGCAATCCCGGGGCGGGCGAAACGGCCGAGGGGTTGACCGACGCCGACGTGATCGCCGCGATCGAGCAGAACCCGGATCTCACGCTGCCGCGCTTTCTCCAGGTCATCACGCACCGAGGCGGCAAGAGCGCCGGCGCGATCCGCGTGTCGCTCGGCGTGGTGAGCAACTTCGCCGATGTGTCCCGGTTCGTGCAGTTCGCCGCCGGGCTGCGCGATCAGACGCGCCTTGCGCTTGGCGAGGTCACCTTCGACATCGAGTCCTGCCGCGTGATCCGCGACGGGAGTTGAATCCTGGCCCGGCTACGGGCGGACACTACCTACGCCAGCGAGTTAGACGAGCGGTCCCGGGCTCCGTTGATAGCGGTTCACGATCGCGTCGGCGGTCAGGTACGCAAGCGCCTGGATCGTCAGCGTCGGATTGAAGCCGCTCATCGTCGGGAACGTCGAGCTGCCGACGATGAAGAGGTTCGGGATGTCCCAGCTCTGCCCGTAGCGATTGACAACCGACGTAGCCGGATCGCTGCCCATCCGCGTGCCGCCTTCGTGATGTGCGCCCGGCGCGCCGGGGCCCATCGGTGCCAGCCAGGCGTTGGTCGCGCCCATCGCCCGCGCCAGATCGAGGAGTTTCCGCTGCATGAACTCGATCCGCGCGACCTCGTTCGGCCGCCGCCAGTCGTACGTCAGGCGGGGGGCCGGCAATCCCCACTGATCCCGGACCTCGGGGTCGAGATCGATCGTCTGGTCGGCGTACGGGAGGTTCTCGGTCTGAGCGACCAGCGCGACGTGGCGGGTGAAGTACTTCGCCAGGAAGTCGCGGTACGCGGCGCCCCAGCGCGGGACGCCCGGCGGCGGCGTCATGCTCATCGCCGCGCCGATCGGCCCCGCCTCGAGATCGGCCGGCGTGACCGAGATCTGCGCGCCGCGAATGAACGGCAGGCCGCTGTGGTCGAAGTTGTCGCCGTTGACGTCGTCGAGACTGTGCTTCTGCGCGCTCGGCCCCATGTAGATGTTGACGAAGCGATCGTCGAATATGGCGAACACGCGCGGGGTGATGTGCGCCATGAGGTGTTTGCCCACCTGGCCGCTGGAGTTCGCCAGGCCGTTCGGAAACTTCGCCGTCCGAGAGAGGAGCAGCAGCCGCGTGTTGTCGTAGATGAACGGCGCGAGCACGACGAGATCCGCCTCGATCGTGTTGTCGGATCCGTCGGGGCCATAGAACGCCACGCCGGTGACGCGCCCGGCGGTGTCGCTGTTCACGCGGTAGCACATCGCGCCGGAGATCAGGATGAAGCGTCCCGTCGCGTCGGCTTCCGGAAGCTTCGTGACCAGGATGCTCGACTTGGCGCCGATATGGCAGCCGAACGCCTGGCAGAAGCCGCAGTACGTGCAGGCCGGGCGGCCCTGATACGGGCGCGAAAGAATCGCGCGCGGCGTCGAGAACGGCGTGTAGCCGAGTTTGCGCGCGCCAGCGTCGAACAGCACACCCGACTGATCCGGCGTCAGCGGCGGCAGCGGGTAGTCGCGGCGGCGCGGTGCCTCGAACGGATTCCCGCCCTCGACGCGCTTTCCCTGGAGATTGCCCGCTTTGCCCGAGACCCCGAGCTCGTACTCCGCGCGGTCGTAATAGGGTTCGAGCTCGGTGTAGGTCAGCGGCCAGTCGACGACCGACGCATCCGCCGGGATCGCCCGCGCGCCATACCGCGCGACCGTCTGCGACCGGACACGGAAGTCGTCGTCATGGAAACGCCACGACACGGCGCCGTAGTGCACCGTGCCGCCGCCCGCCTGGTTGCCGTAATTCAGCACGCCGAGCGGCGTGGCGCGTACGTTCGCGTTCGGACGCCACGTCACGGGCTGCCGCCTCGTATTCGGCCGCAGATCCTGCCGCTGGAAGTAGCGCAGCTCGTCGTGCGGCGTGAAGTCGGCGGTGGCGAGGCGCGGACCGCGCTCGAGGCCGATGACGTTCAGCCCCGCCTTGCCGAGCTCGGCGGCGACAATGCCGCCGACCGCGCCCATGCCCACGATGACGACGTCGGTGCGGTAGATGGCCACGGCTCAGGACCGCCTCGCCTGAATCTGCAGCCCGGTGATCGGCGCGCGCGTAAACGCCTGCCGGCTCTGCATGTCGGATGCGGTGAAGACCGGCTGCGCGCCCGGAAAGCCGACCAGGCGCCAGCCCGCGAAGTCGCGGTTGCCGCCGTAGATCGGGTCGGCGAACATGCCTTCCATCGTGTGCGTCCGGATCGTGACGAAGAACTCGTGCGCGGTCGGCCAGGCGAAGCCGGCGGCGCTTCCGTCCTCCAGCGCGGCGATCACCCGATCCTGTCGCGCGCCATCGAGCCGGACGAACGACTCCTTGTACGTCGCGCGGCAGTACGCATCGAGCTGCGCGAGCCCGCGCCGGTAGAAATCCTGCAGCGGCTCGTACGCGCCCGCGAGGGCGAGGTCGATGTAGTTGAGCACGCCGGCTTCACGGGCGCCCGGCTTCCCTGGAGCACCGGGCATCAGCCGTTCGGCGAGCGCGGCGACCATGGCGGCCTGATCGCGATTGAAGAACGCGCCGTGCTGGCTGTCGGTCGCGCGCGGCTGCGTCGTCGTGGCGGGGGCATGTGCCGGGGTGTGCGGCACCGCGGGCTGCTGCGCATCCGCGTCCGAGGGCAGGCCCGCGCCGGCCACCGCGCCGGCACTCGCCGCCGCGCGGACCAGAAACGTGCGGCGTGTCGTGTCGTGCGTGCTCATGGCCACCTCTTCTTATCTCCTGACGTATTTCGTCAGGCCGCCTCCCGCGGCCGGACGCGAGCCGGGGCCCTCCGCCGCGTAGATATTCCCATCGGGATCGACGGCCACGCCTTCGCCCGCGACGCCGAGCGGCCGGGTATCCGAGAAGTGCGGCGGGATGAACCCGGTCACCCGATCTTCGGTGGCGCGACCGATTCGAATGCCCGTGCGCCAGTTCGGGTGCCGGATCTGATCCGATTCCGAGTCGATCGCGTACAGCGTGTCGTCGGCGGTAATGAAGATGTCGCTGACGCGGCTGAACTGATAGTACGAGTCGATGTAGTTGCCGTCCTGATCGAAGATCTGGATGCGATGGTTCCCACGATCCGCCACGAAGAGACGGCCCTTCGCATCGAACGCCATCGCGTGCGGCGTACGGAACTCGCCGCGGCCGGAGCCGATTCGTCCCCACTGCTTGACGAACTTGCCGTCGCGCGTGAACTTCATGATCCGCCCGGTGGAGCCGGGAGGTGGGTTGTCGTTCTGGCCGCTGTGGCCGTCGGCCACGAAGATGTCGCCGTTCGGCGCCGTGATCACGTCGTTCGGCTGGTTGAACGTGTCGGGGCCGCTGCCGGCGACGCCGGCGCGGCCGAGCCGCATCAGCACGTTGCCGTCGGGGCTGAACTTGAATACCTGATGCCCCTTGGTCCGCTCCTTGTTCACGGCGAAGTCGGTCACCCAGACGTTGCCGTCCCGGTCGATGTGGAGCCCGTGCGGCACGACGAACAGCCCGGCGCCGAAGCTCGTCAGCAGCTTGCCCGTCCGGCGGTCGAACTTGAGAATCGGATCGACCTTTGAGGTGTCGCAGGCGCCGGCGGCGAGGTCGAACGCGCCGCACCGGTCGTAGGCCCAGACATGCCCGTCGGGGCCGATGTCGACGCCCGCCGACGAGCCCCACATCCGTCCGCCGGGCAGCGGTCCCCATTCCTTGATGATCGTCGGCGTCGGATTGGGAAGCGGTTTCGCCGCGGGGTCGGCGACGACCGGAACGAAGAACTGCGGGAACCCGCCGTTGGATTGCGCGCGCGGGGCGGCGCCAAGCGCGGCCACCAGGCCCGTGACCGCCGCGGCGATCCCCAATCGATTCACGAGTGACATGGCGAACCTCCCTCTTGGTCCTCGACGGGTGGACGATCATCGCCGCCAATCGAGAGAATAGCCAGGATCAACAGCACGCCGACGCGCAGGCCTGCGGCGGATTGTAACGTGGGACGATGACCGTGAGCGTTTCGCCATACGGCACCTGGACGTCGCCGCTTTCGGCCGCCGACGTGGCGGCGGGCGGCCTGCGGCTGAGCGCGGTCGCGGTCGATCGCGGCGACACCTACTGGCTCGAGGGGCGGCCGCAAGAGGGTGGGCGCTACGTGCTCGTCAGACGACGGCCCGACGGGGCCATCGACGACGTCACGCCCGGAGATTTCAACGTCCGTACGCGCGTCCATGAATACGGCGGCGGCGCGTACATCGTCCACGAAGGCGTCGCCTACTGCGTCAACTTCAGCGACCAGCGCGTCTATCGCGTCGTGCCAGGCGCGCCGCCGGTGCCGCTCACGCCGCCCGGCGCCTGGTTCTACGCGGACTTCGAGCTGGATTCGCGCCGGCAGCGGCTGATCTGCGTACGGGAGGACCACACGACAGAAGGGCAGGAAGCCATCAATACGCTCGTGGCCATTCCACTCGGTCCCGCGGACGCCGGACACCACGAACCCTCTATCCTGGCATCCGGCTACGACTTCTATTCCACACCGCGTCTGAGCCCTGACGGAAGGAAACTCGCGTGGCTGTCGTGGCGCCATCCGCTGATGCCGTGGGATGGCACGGAGCTGTGGCTGGCGGACGTCGACGAGCGCGGCGCACTCGTCAACGCCGTACGCATGGCGGGCGGCGAGGGTGAGTCGATCTATCAGCCGGGCTGGTCGCCAGATGGCGCCTTGTATTTCGCCAGCGACCGCACCGGCTGGTGGCAACTGTACCGCGCGACGCACGACTCGAACGATCCGAACGGCTGGAACGTCCCGAACGCACCGAACGTCACGAACGATCCGAACGTCGGCGACGCGGAGTTCGGCCGGCCGCAGTGGATCTTCGGCAGCGCGACCTGGCGCTTCGCCGGTCCGACCCGGCTTGTTGTCTCATACACGCAGCGTGGACGGTGGCGGCTCGGCGTCGTCGACCTCGCAAGTGGCCGCCTCGACGACCTCGCGCCCGTGCTGCAGCCCCACGAGTGGCTGGCAGCGACGCCAGCCGACGTGGTGCTGGTCGCTCGGTTCGACGCCGCACCAGATGCCGTCGTTCGCGTCGATCTGCAGACCGGGTGCGTCGAGACGCTGCGAGAGGCCTCCTCACGGCGGCCGGATCCGGGATACGTGTCCGTACCAGAGCCGATCGAGTTCCCAACCGATGGCGGGGTGACGGCGCACGCGTTCTATTACCCGCCGCGGAACAAGGATTTCGGCGCGCCCGACGGCGAAGCGCCGCCGCTCATCGCGATCACGCACGGCGGACCGACCGCCGCGACCGATCCGACCTTCGATCTCGAGGTGCAGTTCTGGACCAGCCGCGGCTTCGCGGTCGCGGACGTCAACTACGGTGGCAGCTCCGGCTACGGTCGTGCGTACCGCGAGCGGCTGAATGGCCGCTGGGGCATTGTCGACGTCGCCGACGTCGTCAACGCCGCGCGGTTTCTCGCTGACACCGGCCGGGCCGATCCGACCCGGCTCATCGTCCGCGGCGGCAGCGCCGGCGGCTACACCACGCTTGCCGCGCTGACATTTCGCCCGGACGTGTTCAAGGCGGGCGCCAGCTATTACGGCATCAGCGATCTCGAGGTGCTGGAGGTCGACACGCACAAGTTCGAATCGCGCTACTCGCATGGCCTGATCGGTCCGTATCCGGAGGCGAAAGCGGTGTACCGTGCGCGATCGCCGATCCACGCCATCGACCGCCTCTCGTGTCCGCTGATCCTGTTTCAGGGGCTCGAGGACAAGGTGGTGCCGCCGAATCAATCGCAGATGATGGCGGACGCGGTCAGGGCGAAGGGACTGCCGGTCGCGTACCTGGCCTTCGAGGGGGAGCAGCACGGATTTCGTAAGGCCGAGACGATCGTCCGCGCGCTCGAGGCCGAGCTGTACTTCTACGGGAGGGTTTTCGCGTTTGCGCCGGCCGATCGCCTCGATCCGGTGCCGATCGACAACCTGTAGCGACCCCATGTTAGGATGCGCGCGGAACGACTATTCATGCGACGACTTCTTTGTCTCTCGCTCGTCATTGTCGCCGCGCTGGCCGTCCGCGAGGTGGCCACCGAGGAGCGCATCGACCACGACGTCTACTGGAAGATCCGCCAGGAAGCGACGAACAACTCGAAGATTCTCGAGACGCTGCACGTCCTGACGGACCTCTACGGGCCGCGGCTGACCGGATCGCCGAACCTCAAGGCGGCGGGCGAGTGGGCGATCCAGCAGATGCAGAGCTGGGGGCTCCGGAACGGTCGTCTCGAGCCGTGGGACTTTGGCGCCGCCTACGGACGGGGCGGCTGGACGAACGATCGCCTCTCGGTCCACATCGTTTCACCCGTCAAGGATGCGCTCGTCGTCGAAGCGCTCGCCTGGACGCCTGGCACGAACGGGCCGGTGCGCGCGGCCGCGATGGCGCTGACGATCCCGGAGCGCCCCACCCAGGGGACGCTTACCGCCGAACTGGATCGGCTGAAGGACGCCGTCCGCGGCAGGATCGTGCTCGTCGGCCGTCCGCAGCAGGTCCTGGTCACCTTCAACCAGCCCGCCCTGCGCCGCGAGGATCAGGACGTGCTGAACCAGTTGAACGCCGCGCCCGCGCAGCCGCAGAACCAGCAGAACAACGCGAATCAGAATCAGACGCGCGAGGATCCGCGGCCGCTCACCAACGCCGAGATCCAGCGGCAGCTGAACGAGTTCCTCGTCGAGAGCGGCGCGCTCGTGCGGATCAACGACGCCGGACGCGACCACGGCCAGATTCGTGCGTTCGGCGCGGGCAACGGCAACACGTTCGCCCAGGGCCGGATGCTCCCGCCGACCGTCGTGATGCGCAACGAAGATTACGGTCGCATCTGGCGGCTGCTCGCCGACCGCCGTCACGTCGAGCTCGAGGTCGACATCGTCAACACGATGTACCCGGAAGGGCGCACGGCGTACAACGCAATCGCCGAGATTCCGGGAACCGACAAGGCCGACGAAGTCGTGATGCTGGGAGGCCATCTCGATTCGTGGCATGCCGGCACCGGCGCGACCGACAACGCCATCGGCTGCGCCGTCACCATGGAAGCGGTCCGCATCCTCGCGGCGATCGGCGTGCGCCCGCGGCGCACGATTCGAATTGCGCTGTGGAGCGGAGAAGAGCAGGGGCTGCTCGGGTCGCAGGCGTACGTGCGCGAGCACTTCGGCACGTTCGAGGACCCCAAGCCCGCGTACGCGAAGTTCGCCGGGTACGTGAACATCGACACCGGCACGGGGCGCGCCCGCGCGATGACGGTGTTCGGTCCGCCGGCCGCCGGGAACGCGCTCAAGGAGATCCTGGCGCCTCTCAAGGACCTCGGCGTCCTGGGCGCGATGACGACACGAAGCCGTCAGCGCGGCGGGACGGATCACACCTCGTTCAACGAGGCCGGGCTGCCGGGCATCAACGTGCTCCAGGACCCCATCCAGTACCAGTCGTACACCTGGCACACCAACCTCGACACCTACGAACGGATCGTCGAAGATGATGTAAAGAAGTCGGCCATTGCGATTGCCGCAACGGTCTATCAGCTGGCCATGCGCGACGAGCCGCTGCCGCGGTTCACGCCAGACGAGATGCCGCGGCGGCCTCAGCAGCAGCAACAGCAGCCGGCGCCGGCAGCACCAGCGCCGACGGCAACGGGAGCGAGGTAGTCATGAAGAGTCGAATCCTGGCGGCGGCCATCGTCGCCGCGCTCGCGAGCGTGAGCGGGCCGGCGGCGGCGCAGCGTCCCGGCGGTCCCACCGTGCAGGTCTACAAGTCGCCGACGTGCGGCTGCTGCGCGAACTGGGTGAAGCATCTGCAGCAGCACGGCTTCACGACGCAGGTGACCGACACCGAGGACGTCGGCACGATCAAGCAGCGCCATGGCGTCCCGCCCAAGGCGCAGTCGTGCCATACGGCAATCGTGGGCGGTTACGTGCTGGAGGGACACGTGCCCGCCGCCGACGTGCAGCGGCTGCTCAGGGAAAAGCCCGCGGTCGTCGGTCTCGCCGTCCCTGGCATGCCCATCGGGTCGCCAGGCATGGAGGTGCCGAACATGACGCCGCAGAAGTACAACGTCCTCACCTTCGACAAGCAGGGAAACCTGAAGGTCTTCGCGTCACACTGAGCTCAGCCCGGAGGGCTGATGCCCTCCGTCTACCGGGAGGGCCTCATGGTCACACTCGCGTCGTTGTGGCTGCCCATTCTGGTCTCGGCGATTCTGGCCTTCGCCGCCAGTTTCGTCATTCACATGGTGCTCAAGTACCACCGGAACGACTGGCAGAGAGTCCCCAATGAAGACGCGGCGATGGATGCGGTGCGTCCCTTGAATCTGACGCCGGGCGATTATCACTTCCCGCACGGGTCGCCCGAGACGATGCGCGACCCGGCGTTTCTGGACAAGATGAAGCGGGGGCCGGTCGTCGTGATGACGGTCTTTCCGCCCGGTCCGGTCCAGATGGGCACCCGGCTGACCTGGTGGTTTGTCTACTGCGTGGTTGTCAGCCTCTTTGCCGGTTACGTGGCGAGCCGCGTGCTTGCTCCCGGCACGCCGTACATGGACGTGTTTCAGATCACGTCGACGGTGGCGTTTGTCGGCTACGCGCTGGGGAACTGGCCGAACACGATCTGGTACAACCGCGCGTGGCAGACGAACGTGAAAAACACGATCGACGGTCTCGTCTACGGGCTGCTGACCGGCGGCGCGTTCGGTTGGCTGTGGCCCACCTAGCCGGTAATCGGTAGCCAAACCCGACACCCAAAGCCCAAAGCCCAAAGCCCGAGCCGATGCATTACCTGCTCTTCTACGAAGTGGTGGATGACTACGTGAACCGGCGTGCGCCGTTTCGGGCGGCGCATCTCGGGCTGGCGCGCGAGGCGGTCGCCCGGGGGGAGCTCGTGCTCGGCGGCGCGTTCGCCGATCCGCCGGACGGCGCCGTCCTCGTGTTCCGCGGCGATTCGCCGGCGGCCGCCGAGGCGTTCGCGGCCAGGGATCCGTACGTCAAGAACGGGCTCGTTACGCGCTGGTACGTCCGCGAATGGACCACCGTCGTCGGCGCTCTGGCGGAAGCGCCGGTACCCGACATCCCTTTCTGATACCCGCCGATTGCATTGGGCCGCGGACGATGGCATCGTCGTCGTCATGGAAGTGACCTGCCGGCGGATGACCGTTCCGGAATACCTGGGCGGGGAGGAGACGAACCGGCCGCAGGAGCTGGCGTACGGCGTGCTGCGAGAGCCGGCCACGCCGACCTTCGCGCATCAAATCGTCGTCGGCGCTCTCTTCGACCGCCTCAACCGGCACGTTCGTACGTTCAGGCTCGGACGCGTCGTCCTCTCTCCGATGGACGTGATCCTAGACTTCGAGCGGGCGCTCGTCGTGCAGCCGGACGTGCTGTTCGTCTCGACCGAGCGCGAGGCGATCTGTCGCGACCGCATCTGGGGCGCGCCCGATCTCACGATCGAAGTCCTGTCACAGGGCAACCATCGCCACGATCGGATCGTCAAAGCGCACTGGTACCGGCGGTACGGCGTGCGCGAGTACTGGCTGGTGGATCTCGTCGCGCGTCACATCGAGGTGCGCGGGCTGGCGTCGGTCGATCCCGATCCCCGCGTCTTCGCAGGACGCGCGATCGTCCGCTCGCGCGTCCTGCCTCGGCTGCGCCTCAGGCCCGCGGATGTCTTCGACGACGGTTCATCGTCGCACGCCTGAGTACTCCAGCATCTGCGCCGTCAGATCCATCGGATAGGCGATCGTCACGTCGGTGATCCGGCCGTCGGCCCCCGTCACGGCCGCGAGCTTCGGCATCACGAATCCCGTGTAGGACGGCAAATTGAGCGCGTCGACGCGGCGGACCACCTCGTCGCGGACGGCCGGGTCGAAGTGCACGCCGTGCGTCTCGAAGAGCCGCGCCGCTGCGGCGGCGTCCCCTTCCGACTTGATGCACTGCACCTCGCGGAGAAGCCGGCCGACGCCTTCGCGGAACGCCACCGGGTCGACCATCACCAGGTACCGCTTGCCGTCGCGCGTCCGCTCCTCGATCGCCTTCGTATTGGCCATGAGCCACCGGACGATCATCTGCCGGTTGCGCATGTGGTCCTCTTCAATCGTCGTCCCCTCGCGCACGCGCCGGAGCTGCACCAGCGCGTTGCGCGTGTACGACTCGTATTCGGTCCGCACGATCCCGTCGTGATCGGCGGCGGGCACGACGCCGAGCTCGACGAGTTTCGGATCGGCGAGGAAGTACAACGCGACGAGATCGGCCCGTCCTTCTTCGAGCGCCGAGAAGTGCTCCCTGATGAGCTCCTGCGGCGTGCCGGCCAGCCCCTCCTTCTGCCGTCCGGACGCATGCCCCAGCACTTCGTGCAGGTCCGTGTGCAGCTCGCCGGCGACCGCCCCGTACTTCTCGGCGCGCTCGGCTTCCTCCCGCGTCCACGAGAACTCGGCGCGCATCGACCCCGGCGTCGACCTGTCGTACGCCTCGGTGACGTTCGAGAGTGAAATCGACTTGCTGCCGTACTGCTCCCGAATCCGCTGGTCGTTGGGCAGGTTGATCCCCACCGGGGTCACCGGCCCGGCGTCGCCCGCTTCGACCACGACGTCGATGGCGCTCGCGATGATGCCGGTCACGCTGGGCTTGCGGTAGGCGGGATTGACGGGGAGCCGATCCTCGAACCACTGCGCGTTGCTGGCCAGCGTGCGGATGCGCCCCGTCTTCTCCTGGTTGACGTAGAAGACGAGTCCCTCCCACGAGCCCTTGATGCCGCGCGGGTCCATGTAGACCTCGATGAACCCGTTGATGGTGTCGACCGGCGAGTTCCGGTCCTGCACCCACGCGATGTCGTACTTCGCGCGATCGGCGTCCTCGCCGGTGCGATACCACTGGATGAGCGCCCGCAGCGCGTTGGCCATCGGGTCGGTGGCAAACGGGATCGCCGCCTCGAGATGGCGCAGGATGTTCGCGATCTGCGTGCCGTACCGGCCGTTGATCCGGTACACCTCTTCGACGAGGCGTCCATTGCTCTTCACGAGGCGTGAGTTCAATCCGTACTTCTCGGTGAACCCCTTGAGATCGGCGAGGCTGACGCCGAAGTAGAGGTTGTTCGCGCTGGCGGTCAGAATGTCCTTGCCCGGCGGCGGCGTCTTGTTCGTGACGATCGGATCGACCGCCGGATCGAAGAGCATCGGGCCGAGCCGCGTCAGCATCGCGTCGAGCGACTCGCCGGGACGCGTCGCGAACGTGGCGCCCGCCGCTGCCGCCGCCTTCGCCGCCGCTGTCAACTGCGGCGGTGACAGCTTGAGCACGAACTTGCGCGCCGTGAGGTTGTTGTACGGACCGTTGTTGATCCAGAACAGCTTCGCGTAGCGCTGGATCTCGACCAGCACTGCCCGGTCGACGCCCTGCGGATGCGCCACGATCTGCTCGATCACGCCGCGCATCTCGAGGGCGTCGCGGTGCTTCTGATCGATGAAGATGTCGCGCCCGGCGAGGACTGCCTGATAGAGATGCCAGATGAGCGTCTTCTCGCGGAGCGGCAGCGACGCGAACCCGTCGGCATACAGCTGCACGACCGCGGCGTCGTCGACGCGCTCGAGGAGGTAGCGGCGTTCGGTGGCAGCCGGAGCCGCCGTCGTGGTGCCGGTCGTCGCCGTCGTCGATGCATTTGGCGCGGGCGCGTTCGAGCAGCCTACGGCGACAAGGACGAGCGCGAGGCTGCAGGCAGATGGCCGGCGAGACATGTCGATCACTGTAGCCCAAGACGACCGCGGTATCATTCTGCCGAGGTACAGGGCCAAGGTGCGTCGAAGTCTGATGGCGGCCGCTCTCGTGCTGGGGGCGGCCGGCGTGGCGTCCGCCCAATTCGACTTCTTCCGCGGCGACGGGTTCTTCGCGCCGCGGTTCCCGCCGGCCGTCCGCACGGATCGCGCGTTCTCCTTCTGCCGGCTGCTGTATACGAGCGTCAGGCGCGAGCCGTCGGGTGGCGGCTGGCGCACCGACTATCCCTACGGCGAAATCAATCTGATGATTCGGCTGTCGGAGCTGACCAAGACGCCGGTGCCGTTCGAGGGACAGCGGCAGCCGACGCACTACGTGGTGCGGCTGACCAACGACGCGCTCTTCGAGTGCCCGTTCACGATGGCGTCCGACGTCGGCACGATCGGGTTGAGCCCGGCCGAGGCCGAGCAGCTCCGGCTGTACCTCTTGAAGGGCGGCTTCCTGTGGGTGGACGACTTCTGGGGCACGCGCGCGTGGGAACAGTGGACGCGCGAGCTCGCGAAGGTCCTGCCGCCCGCGGAGTACCCGATCGAAGACGTGCCGAGGAGCGATCCGATCTTCAGCAGTCAGTTCGTGGTCTCGGAAGTCCCGCAGATCACGAACATCGGGTTCTGGCGCCGCTCGGGCGGCCGTGAGACCTCCGAACGCGGCGAGGAGACGCGCGAGGCGCACTTCCGCGCGATTCGCGACGACCACGGCCGGATCATGGTCGCGATGACCCACAACACGGACGTGGCCGATTCCTGGGAGCGTGAGGGCGAGGACCCGGGATTCTTCTACCAGTTCTCGCCCGACGGTTACGCGCTCGGGATCAACGTGCTCCTGTACGCGATGACGCACTGAACGGAGCCGCGTGCCCCACCGCGCTCCCGAGACGCACCGCACCCGCGTCGTCTTCGTCGATCTGGCCCGCGCGGTGGCCGTCGTCCTGATGGTGGCGGGGCACACCTCGAGCGCGCTGCTCGCGCCCGAGTACCGCGCCGGTCCCTGGTTCGAGGTCTGGACGTTTCAGCGAGGACTCACCTCGGCGCTCTTCCTCCTGCTCTCCGGCTTCGCGTTCAGTCTGGCGACGACGCGCCACTGGCCGCTGCACGTGCGCCGCTCGCCGGCGGTGTTCAAGCGCGTGCGGCGCTTCCTGCTGTTCGTCGTCCTCGGCTACGCGCTGCACTTTCCGGTGCTGCCGGCATCGGCGCTGGCGACGGCGACCGACGCCGAGTGGCGATCGTTTCTGGCGGTCGACGTGCTGCAGCTCATTGGCGTGACGCTGCTGGCGTTGCAGGCGCTGGTCTTCATCCTGCGATCGCGGCGCCTCTTCATGGTCGCCAACTTCGCAATCGCGGTCGCCGTCGTGGCTGCGGCTCCGGCGTTGTGGCGCGGCGAGGGGGGGGCCGGCGCGCCGTTCGCGCTTGCCGCATACCTGTCGCCGGCAGCCGGCTCCCAGTTTCCGGTGTTCCCGTGGGCGGGCTACGTCTTCCTCGGCGCCGGCGCGGGGCAGTTGTACGCGCGCTGGGGCGCGGCGCACCTGGCGTCGTACGAGCTCTGGGCGATGCTCGTGCCGGGCCTCGTCTTGCTCGTCGGCGGCTTTTCGCTCGGCGGCGGCACTATTGCGTCCGACGTCGCGATCCGGACCGGGGCGTGCCTGCTGGTCCTCGCCCTCCTCGCGCACGCGAGCCGCTCGGTCATGCACCTGCCGCACGTGTTCGGCGCTGTCGCCCAGGAATCGCTCGTCGTCTATTTCGTCCATCTCTGTGTGGTCTACGGCTCGATCTGGAATCCCGGGCTGACGCGCCTCTACGTGGCGGGCCTCCCGCTGGGGGCGACCGTCGTGGTCGCGCTCGGCGTGATTGCCGCCATGGTCGCGCTGGCGTCGCAGTGGAACCGGCTCAAACACGTGCGCCCGGTCGCGGCGCGGCGGATTGCGCTCGCGGTGGGCGTCATCCTCGTCGCCCGTTTGATCTAGTGTCGCGGCGGATCAGAAGGTATGATCGCGCCCAAGAAGGCCCCAGGCCTCAGGCCCCAGGCCTCAGGGCCGTCTCAGAGCTGCGGCCTCGGCTCTGAGGCCTGAGGCCTGGGGCCTGGGGCCTTCTGATTTCCGAGGGAGTTGCCGTGCTGGACGCGATTTTTCAGGCACTCTTCAGCTACCGGCCGGTCGTCTTTCAACAGGGCGAGTTGCGCTTCGACGCTGGCACCAGCGCGCTCGTCGCCGCCGGCCTCGCGGGGGTCGTCATGGTGGCGGCCGCCGTCACCTACCGCGGCGTCCGCGCCCGGGGACGCCTTCGCGATCGGATCGTCCTGACCGCGCTTCGGATGGCCGCGCTCGCCGTCGTTCTCTTCTGCCTCTTCCGTCCCACGCTCATCGTGCGGGCGGCCGTGCCGCAGCAGAACGTCGTGGCCGTCGTCCTCGACGATTCGCGGAGCATGCAGATCCCCGACTGGGACGGCCGTCCGCGCGGCGAGTTCATCAAGCAGCAGTTCGGCGGTCCCGAGAGCCCGGTCCTCAAGGCGCTGTCGGATCGGTTCCTGGTTCGCGTCTTCCGCTTCTCGTCGACCGCGGGGCGGATCGAGTCGGTCGATGCGCTGACGTTCAACGGCTCGCAGACGCGGCTGGGCGCCGCCCTCGACGGCGCCCGCGAGGAGCTCGCCGGCCTGCCCGTGTCCGGCATCGTGCTCGTGTCCGACGGGGCGGATACGAGTGAGGCGTCGCTGTCGGATGCGCTGCTCGGCCTCAAGGCGGAAAAGCTGCCGGTCTACACTGTCGGTGTCGGGAGCGCGCGTCTGCCGCGCGACGTGCAGGTCGACCGCGTGAGCGTGCCGCGAAGCGTACTGAAGGACGCCTCGCTCCTGCTCGACGTGGTCGTTACCCACACCGGGTACGCGGGACGGACGGTCACGGTCGACGTCGAAGACGAAGGCCGCATTGTCGGATCGGAACAGGTGCGGCTGCCGGCCGACGGCAGTCCTGCCACCGTGCGGGTGCGCGCGGCGGCATCGGAGGCCGGGCCGCGGCTCTTCAAGTTCCGCGTGGCGCCGCAGCCCGACGAGGTCGTCACGCAGAACAACGTGCGCGAGGCGCTCGTCCAGGTGCGGGACGTCCGCGAGAAGATCCTCTACTTCGAAGGCGAGCCGCGGTTCGAGATGAAGTTCATCCGCCGGGCGGTCGCCGACGACCAGAACCTCCAGCTCGTCGTGCTGCAGCGGACGGCCGACAACAAGTTCCTGCGCCTGGGCGTCGACGGCCCGGACGAGCTGTTCGGCGGCTTCCCGAAGACGCGCGAGGAACTCTTCTCGTATCGCGCGATCATCCTTGGCAGCGTCGAGGCGGGTGCGTTTTCGGGCGACCAGCTGCAGATGATCGCGGAGTTCGTCGATCGCCGCGGCGGCGGCCTGCTGATGCTCGGCGGCGCCCGCGCCTTCGGCGAGGGCGGCTACGGCGGCACCCCGGTCGCCGACGCGCTGCCGCTGGTGATCGATCCGCGGACGCGGGCGTCGGAGCCGGCGGACCTGGCGCGCATGCTGCTCACGCCGACGCGCGCCGGGCAGGGGCACGCCGCGACGCAGATTGCCGCAACCGAAGCCGCCTCGGCGAACCGGTGGCGCGAGCTGCCGCAGGTGACCAGCGTCAACGCGCCGCTCGAGCCGAAGCCGGCGGCGACGGTGCTGCTCACCGGCGCCGACGAGCGCGGCCGCTCGCAGCCGGTGCTGACCTGGCACCAGTACGGACGCGGGAAGGCTGTGGCGCTTACGCTGCAGGACACCTGGCAGTGGCAGATGCACGCCAGCATCGCGCTCGAGGACCAGACGCACGAGAACTTCTGGCGGCAGATGCTGCGCTGGATGGTCGATGGCGTGCCCGGCATGGTCGAAGCGCGGGCGACGACCGAGCGCGTCGAGCCGGGCGAAGCGGTGACGATCGAGGCGACCGTGCTCGACAGGTCGTACGTCGAGCTCAACGACGCCAGCGTCACCGCGCGTGTTACGCGGCCGAACGGCGCGACGCTCGACGTGCCCCTCGAGTGGTCGGGGGAGCGTGACGGCATGTATCGCGGCACCTTCGTCAGTACCGAGGCTGGCACGTATGAAGTGGCGGTCGACTCGTCGAAGGGGGCGGCGGTTCTCGGCAGCGGCGTCACGTACCTGCGCGCCGGCCCGAGCGACGCCGAGTACTTCGACCCGACGATGCACGAGGCGCCGCTGCGCCGGATCGCCGAGGAGACCGGCGGCCGCTTCTACACGCCCGAATCGGCCGCCGGAATGGCGGAAGACGTCCGCTATGCGGGCCGCGGCGTCACGTCGGTGGAAGAACGCGAGCTCTGGAACATGCCGATCATCCTCATCGCGCTGATGGGTCTGGTATGTGCCGAGTGGGGGTACAGGCGCGCGGTGGGGCTCTCCTGATGCTGCGGGCGTTTCTCCTGATCGTCGTCGGCCTGGCGGGCGATCCCGAGCACGGTGAGCTGTTCACCAAGTGGGGGAGCGCGCTGGCCGACGCCTCCACGAAGGTGGGGGTCGCGGGCGAGCGGCTGATCTACCTCGCCGACGCCAAGGGCGAGGGCGGCAAGGCGCACGGGCGGGCCACGCGCGAGGAAATCGAGAAGGCGCTGGCCGGTTTCGCCAGGACCGCGACCGCAGACGACGTCGTCTACGTCGTGCTGTTCGGGCACGGCAGCTTCGACGGCCAGACGGCGCGCTTCAACCTGCCGGGGCGCGACATGACGCCGGCCGACTTCAACGCCCTGCTCCGCAAGGTCCCGGCGCGGGTCGTGTTCGTCAACACGTCGAGCTCCAGCGGTCCGTTCGTCGAAGAGCTGTCGGCGCCGGGACGCACGATCATCACGGCGACGCGGAGCGGCGCCGAGCAGTTCACGACGCTCTTCGGCGGCTACTTCGTCGAGGCGTTTTCGACCGATGCGGCCGATGCCGACAAGAACAGCCGCATCAGCATGCTCGAGGCGTTTCAGTACGCGCGGGCCGAGGTCGCCCGCGCCTACGAGCGCGAGGGGCTGCTGGCCACCGAGCACGCGATGCTCGACGACAACGGCGACAAGAACGGCAGCCAGACGCCGTCGCCGACCGGCGCCGACGGCAAGCTCGCGGCCGGCCTGTCGCTCGGCTCGGCGGCCGACGCCGCGCCGCTGCCGGAGGATCCGCGACTCCGCGCGCTCTACCTCGAACGGCGCGACCTGGAGCGCCGCGTCGAGGCGCTCCGGCTGCTCAAGGACAGCATGCCGCCGGCCAAGTACACGAGCGAGCTCGAGCGGCTCGTCACCGATCTGGCGCTCAAGACCCGCGAAATCCGCAAACTCGAGGGAGACCCGAAGCCATGACCGATCGAGTGCTGACCAGTACGTACGTGAGCGACGTCGTCGACCTCGAGTCGCCGGACGATCTCGCGCTCGCCGAGAAGATGAAGGTGGGCCGCGAGCAGATTCTGACCGAGCTGCGCAAGATCATCGTCGGACAGGAAGAAGTCATCTCGCAGGTGCTCAACACGCTGTTCGTGGGCGGCAACAGCCTGATCGTCGGCGCGCCGGGGCTGGCCAAGACGCTCCTCATCCATACGATGGCGCGCGTGCTGGACCTGAAGTTCTCGCGCATCCAGTTCACGCCCGACCTCATGCCGTCGGACATCACGGGCACGGATCTGGTGCAGGAGGATCCGGCGACCGGGCGGCGGCAGATGGTGTTCGCGCCCGGGCCGATCTTCGCGAACATCGTGCTGGCGGACGAGATCAACCGGACGCCGCCCAAGACGCAGTCGGCGCTGCTCGAGGCGATGCAGGAGCATCGCGTCACGATTCAGGGGCGGACCTACAAGCTCGACGAGCCGTTCTACGTCTTCGCGACGCAGAACCCGATCGAGCTCGAAGGCACGTACCCGCTCCCCGAGGCGCAGCTCGATCGCTTCATGTACCACATCATCATCGACCACCCGCCGTACGGCGAGGAGTACGACGTCGTCCGGACGACGACCGCGCTGCAGGATCCGCAGCTGGAGCGGCCGGTCACGGGCGAGGATCTCATCGCGTTCCAGCGCCTCGTCCGCAAGGTGCCGGTGGCCGAGCCGGTGATGCGGCACGCGCTCGATCTCGTGCGCGCCAGCCGGCCGAAGTCGGAGACGTGCCCCGACAGCGTGAAGAAGTGGGTCGCCTTCGGGGCGAGCGTCCGGGCGGCCCAGTACCTCGTGCTCGGCGGAAAAGCGCGCGCGCTCACGAGCGGACGCTACCACGTCAGCTTCGACGACATTCGCGGGTTGGCGCATCCGGTGCTGCGCCACCGCATCATCACCAACTTCCACGCGCAGTCGGAAGGGATCACGACCGACATGCTGACGGATCGGATTCTCGAGGCGGTGCCGCTGCCGCGGAGCGGGATGTAATCCATGAGCCTCATGGCCAGCCATACGCCGAGCGCCATTCCCGGCGCGCGCTTCATGGATCCCGTCGTCCTCGCGCGCATCGGGAACCTGTCGCTGGTGTCGCGCGCGGTCGTCGACGGCTTCATCAACGGGCTGCACAAGGCGCCGTACTTCGGCGCCTCGGTCGACTTCGCGGAGCATCGCGGCTACGTACCGGGCGACGACATCCGCCGCGTCGACTGGCGGCTGTGGGCACGGACCGATCGCTATTACGTCAAGGAGTACGAAGCCGAGTCGAACATGAACTTCTCCGTGCTGCTCGACGTCTCCAAGTCGATGGACTACGGCAGCATCGGGATCACGAAGCTCGACTACGCGCGCGTGCTCACGGCGTGCCTGACCAATCTCGTCCACCATCAGCGCGACCGCGTAGGGTTCGTCGCCTTCGACGACGACGTCGTCGAGCACGTGCCGCCATCGGCCAAGCACATGGAGACGGTGCTCCACGTGCTGGAACGGCTGAAGCCGGGCCGCCCGGGCAGCCTGCGTTCGCCGCTCCACAAGCTGGCCGAGCACTTCGGCCGGCGGGGCGTGCTCGTCGTCATCTCCGACTTCTACGAAGACCCCGAGACGGTGGTCGACGCGGTGACGCCGCTCCGCTTCCGCGGCAACGATCTGGTCGTCTTTCACGTGCTCGACCCGGCGGAGCTCGACTTCGGCTTCACGAGCGCGTCGGCGTTCGAGGATCTCGAGAGCGGCGAGCAGATCCCGGTGGTACCCGACGCGATGCGGAAGGAATACAAGAAGCTCGTGCAGGCGCACATCGACGCGCTGCAGCAGCGGTTCTCCGAGGTGCGCGTCGACTACGCGCTCCTCGACACGTCGAAGCCGCTCGATTTCGCGCTGTTCCAGTACCTGAGCGGCCGTGAGAAGAAACTTCGGTTGAGATAACCATGTCATTCCTGGCGCCCCTCTTCTTCGTTGCGCTCGCCACTCTGGCGATTCCCGTCCTGATCCATCTGATTCAGCGGGAGAAGAAGCAGGTCGTGCGCTTTCCGTCGCTGATGTTCATCCAGCGCGTGCCCTACAAATCGGTGCGTCGACGCCGGATTCACAACTGGTTCCTGCTGATGGTGCGGCTGACCGCGCTCGCGCTGATCGTCCTGGCGTTCTCGCGTCCCTTTCTGGAGCGCGACGAGCTCGAGATCGCCGCGGGCGGCGCCCGCGAGGTCGTCGTGCTGCTCGATCAGAGCTACAGCATGGCGTACGCCGACCGCTGGGAGGGCGCGCGCGCCGCCGCCTACAACGTCATCGACAGCCTCGGGGCGAACGACCGCGGGTCGGTCGTGCTCTTTGCGTCGGGCGCCGAGATCGCGATGCGAGCGGCTGCCGCGGGCGAACGGCCGCAGCTGCGCGCGGCGGTCGCGGCCGCCAGGCCGACGGCGGGCGCGACGCGCTACGCGCCCGCCCTGAAGGTGGCGGGCAGCATCCTCGCCGAGTCGTCGCTCCCGCGCCGCGAGGTCGTCCTGATCAGCGACTTCCAGCGCGGCGGCTGGCGCGGTGAAGAAGGCGCGCGCCTGCCCGCGGGGACCACGGTGCGGCCGGTCGCGCTGACGAGCGGCGGCGATCTCGCCAACGTGTCGGTGACCGCCGTCTCGCTGGCCCGCTCGACCTTCTCGAATCAGGAGCGGGTCGCGGTCACCGCGGTCGCCGTCAATCGCAGCAGCCGATCGCTGCGCGGCGGACAGATCGCGCTCGACATCGACGGACGGACGATCCAGACCGAGCGCCTCGAGGTCGAGGCGAACAGTTCGACGTCGGTGACCTTCGCGCCGGTGACGCTCGCCGGCTCCCTGATGCGTGGCACCGTGCGCGCCGGCGCCGACGCGCTCGCCGTCGACAACGCGTTTCATTTCGTCGTCTCGCCCGCACAGCCGGTGCGCGTGCTCGTGCTCGACCGCGGGGGCGCGGCCGGCGGCGCGCTCTACCTGACACGCGCGCTGGCCATCGGCGACGCGCCCCGGTTCGAGGTCGTCGTGCGGCAGCCGGATGCCGTGTCCGACGAGGATCTCCGCCGCGTGGCGACCGTCGTCGTCAACGACGTGCCGGTGGCGGCGGCGCTCGGGCGCCGTCTGCTGCGCTTCGTCGAGGGGGGCGGCGGGCTGTTCGTCGCGACCGGGTCGCGTGCGACGTGGGCCGCGGACGTCGATCTGCTCCCCGCCGCGCTCGACGCGCCTGTCGATCGCACGCGTGGCGAGGCGGCGCGCGTCGGTGCGCTGGAATTCGGACATCCGGTCTTCGAGCCGTTCCGCACGCCGCGCAGCGGTGACTTCGCTGCCGCGCGGGTCTACGGCTATCGGAACGTGAAGCCGGGCACCGGCGTCGAGGTCCTCGCGCGCTTTGATGGCGGGGCGCCGGCGCTTCTGGAGCGGCGCGTGGGCTCGGGCCGCGTCCTCCTGTGGGCGTCCACGCTCGATCTGGCGTGGAGCGACCTGCCGCTGAAGCCGGTCTACCTGCCGTTCGTCCACCAGGCGGTTCGCCACCTGGCGGCGTACGCGGAACCCGCGCCGTGGCTCACGGTGGGGCAGGTGCTCGATGCGTCGGTCGGCGCCACCCCCGCACAGGCGTCGAGCACGGTGGTGCTGACACCCTCCGGCCGCCGAGTCGGGTTGGACGAGGAAGGCGCTGAAGTCCTCGAGCTGACCGAGCAGGGATTCTATGAGCTGCGGAACCGGACAGGCGACGCGGTCACCGCGGTGGTTGCGAGCAACGTGGATACCGCCGAATCGGATCTGACGCCGATGGATCCCAAGGAGATCGTCGCCGCCGCCACGCCTCCGCCCGATGAAGGGCGCGAGGCGGGCGCGGCCGGGCAAAGGCTTACGCCGGAGGTGCAGGAGCGGTCTCAGCGGCTGTGGTGGTATCTGCTGTGCATCGGAATCCTGCTCCTTGGGGCGGATACGCTGATTTCGAACCGCCTGTCGAAAGCCTGAACGGCTGCGGGCTATTGGGCGTATTCTGACGTAGGCCGGTTCCCTTCGGAGCCGGCGGCGAGCGAGGGTTACATGCGCGAGTACACCGAGTACCTCCGGCGTCGGTCCATCCCTCCGACGAACCTCTCCGACATCATCAAGGAAGGCCGCTCGCGCTGGCGCCTGAAACTGGTCCTGCGCGGCGTCGTGCGCAGCCTCGGCGTCGCCGTCGCGCTCTTTCTGATCGCCGCCTATGGCCTCGAGTGGGCGCGCTTCACTCCCGTCTCGATCGTCGCCGCCCGCGTGCTGCTGGCGGGCGCGCTCGTCGCGTCGGTCTTCTATTTCCTGATCCGGCCGCTGCGCCGCCGCGTCACCGATCAGCAGGTCGCGCTCTATCTCGAGGAACACGAACCGCGCCTGGAGGCGATGCTCGTGAGCGCGGTCGAGGCGACCCAGCGGGGCGGCGACTCGGTATCGACTGCGCTGGTGCGCCGTCTGGTCGAGCAGGCGCTCGAGGCGTGCGCGTCGACCAACGCGGCGCGCCGCGTCGAAGAAGCGCCGCTCCGGCGCTGGGGCATGCTGCTCGCCGGCGTGTCTGCCGCGGCGGTCCTGATCGTCCTGCTCGGTCCCGCGTTCGTCCGCAACGCGCTCTCGGCCATCCTGCTCGTGCAGCGGAGCGTCGAGGCCGCAGCGCCGTACCGCATCGAGGTCACACCGGGGAACGCATCCGTGCCCAAGGGCGCCGATCAGACGATTGCCGCGCGGCTCATGGGATTTGCGGCCGAAGATGCCACGCTGCTGATCCGGCGGACGGCCGACGGCAGCTACGAAGAGGTGCCGCTCGTCCACAACGACGACGGCCGGTACGAGGGGATGATCTTCAACATCGGTGCGCCGCTCGAGTACTACGTGGAGGCGGAGGGCGTCCGCTCGACGCTCTTCAAGCTCGACGTCGTCGACGTGCCGTACGTGCAGCGTCTGGAGCTTGAGTTCCACTTCCCCGCCTATACGGGACTCGAGCCGCAGAAGGTCGAGGACGGCGGCGACATCGCCGTGCTCGCCGGCACCGAGGTGAAGGTCCGCGTCATCCCGACCATGAAGTCGCCAGGTGGACGAATTGCGCTGAACGACAAGGAATCAGCCGATCTGGCCGCCCAGGCCGACGGCTCGCTGACGACCTCGTTCAAGGTCGCGCGCGACGGCTTCTATCGCGTCGAGCTCGACTCGCCGTCTGGTGAGCGGGCGGCTGCGTCGCCGCAGTACACGATCGACGTCCTCTCGGATCAGCCGCCTGTCGTCTCGTTCGCCAAACCGGGGCGCGACACGTCGGTATCGGCGATCGAAGAGGTGTACGTCGAGGCGCAGGCGCAGGACGACTTTGGCGTGCGCGACCTGGAGCTCGTGTACTCGGTGAACGGCGGACCGGAGAAGACCGTAAAGCTGTTCGGCGGCCGTACCCGGCTGCCCGAAGTCAACGCCGGACACACGTTCTTCCTCGAAGAGCTCGGCGTCGAGCCGGGCGACGCCGTGTCGTACTACGCGCGTGCGCTCGACAATGCCGGCACGTCCGGGCAGCGCGCGACAAGCGATCTCTACTTCCTGCGCGTCCGGCCGTTCCGCCGCGATTTCCGCCAGGCGCCCTCGATGGGCGGCGGCGGGGGCGGCGGCATGGGCGGGGCCGGCGGCCAGGTCGAGGCGCTCTCGGAACAGCAGCGGCAGATCATCTCGGCCACCTTCAACGTGCAGCGCGATCGCCGCAGCTATACGCCGGCGAAGCTGCGCGAGGCGACGACGGTAGTGTCGCTGTCGCAGTCGCGGCTGCGCGAGCAGGTCGAAGGGCTGGTGACGCGTCTGAACAGCCAGCTCGTCCAGCAGGATCCCGCCTTCAAGAAGATCACGGAGCTGCTGCCGCAGGCGGTCCAGGCGATGAAGGAGGCGGAGTCGAAGCTTGCCGACGTGAGCCCGGAGGGTGCGCTGCCTCCCGAGCATCGCGCGCTGCAGATTCTGCAGAAGGCGGAGGAGGAATACGAGTATCAGATCAGCGCCCAGCAGGGCGGCGGTGGCGGCGGCGGCGCGGGCAGCGCGCAGCAGCAGGAGCTTGCCGAGATCTTCGAGCAGGAGCTCGAGAAGATGGCAAGCCGCTACGAGACCGCCAACCAGGCGCAACAGCAGAGCGGCGACCGCGAGCTCGACGAGCTGCTCGAGAAGCTGAAGGAGCTCGCCCGTCGGCAGGAGCAGGAAGCCGCGCGGCAGCGGCTCCGCGCGCTGGAGCAGGGCGGGTCGTCCTCGGGCGGCGCCGCGCAGCAGCGCGCGCTCGCCGAGCAGGCCGAGGAAGCGGCCCGCCGTCTCGAGCGTCTCGCGCGCGAGGAGAACCGGCCCGACCTGATGGAGGCCGCCCGTCAGATGCAGCAGGCGGCCGACGCGATGCGCCGCGCGGCGGCGGGCGGCGACGCCAACGCCGCCGGGCAGGCGGCTGCCGCGCTCGAGCGGCTGCGCGAGACGGAGAAGCGCCTGCAGCAGAATCAGGCCGCGCGCGCCGAGCGCGACATCAACGACGCCATCCGCCAGGCGGACGAGATCGCGCGGCGCCACGAAGAGGTGGCCGACGACGCCCGGGAGCTGGCGGGGGTGCCGAACACCAATGCCGGTCGGCGCGACCAGGCGCGGCGGATCAACGAGCAGAAGACCGACCTCGAGTCGCGGCTGAATTCGCTCGAGCAGCAACTCGACCGCGCCGCCAGGGACGCGGCGACGAACGAGCGCGCCGCATCGCGCAAGATGGCCGAAGCGGCCGGATCGATCCGCGACAACCGGCTCGCCGACAAGCTGCGCTACTCGCAGAATCTGGTGAATCGATCGGCGGCGCCCCAGGTGGTCGACGCCGCCGAGAACGAAATCGCGGGCGGCATCCAGGAGCTGCGGAAACGCCTCGCCGAAGCGGCCGACGCGCTCGGCGAGGGAACGGGCGAGAACGCCAACCGCATGGAGACGGCGCTCGAGCGCGCCCAGCGGCTGGCGCGCGCCGCCGAGTCGCTCCGGGAGCGCACGCGCGAGCGCGCGCAGCGGAGCGCCCAGCAGGGTCAACAGGGTCAACAGGGTCAAGGTCAACAGGGTCAGCAGGCGAATCAGGGCCAGCAAGGCCAACAGGGTCAGCAGGGCCAACAGGGTCAGCAGGGTCAGCAGGGTCAGCAGGGTCAGCAGGGGTCCGAAGGCTCGCAGGGCGCGCAGAGTGCCGACGGCGCTGCCGGCGGCGCCGCGGATGGGGCGCAGTCGGCCGGCCAGGCCGGGGCATGGGGCGGCGGCTGGAACGGCGGCTACGGCTGGGAGTGGGGCCGCGATTGGCGCCTGTCGCCCGAGGACATCCGGCAGCTGCGCGGCGAGATGCGCGAATGGCTCAATGAGGCGCAGCAGCTGCGCCGCGATCTCGCGGCCGAGAACATCGATCCCCGCGAGCTCGATGAGATACTGCGCGCGCTGCGGCGGCTCGACGATCCGCGGGTCTACCAGGACGTCGCCGAGCTCGCCCGGCTGCAGTCGACGATTGCCGAAGGATTGAAGCGGTTTGAGTTCGGGCTGCGGCGCCGCGTCGACGCCGATCAGAGCAGCATTGTCCTGTCCGGCTCGGACGATGTGCCGGAGGCGTTCCGCAAACTGGTGCAGGAGTATTACCGGTCGCTCGCACGCACGCGATGAAGGCAGCCTCGCTCGCGATTGTGCTGGTCGTGTGCCTCGTTCCATCGGCGGCCGCGCAATTCGGGTTCCGCGGGTTCGGTCCCCGTGGGTACCCTGCGAAGTTCGCGCAGCCCGATGACTTCGGGCACGGGTTCAATTTCTGCCGCGCCGCCTATACCAGCGGCCGCCGCGAAGCCGGCGGCCAGGGTTGGTCGACCGACTACCCGGACGCCGAGCTGAACTTCTCGATCCGCCTGTCCGAGCTCACCAAGACGCGTGTCACCAGGGACCCGCACGGCGCGCCCGAGCACGTCGTCGTGCGGTTGACCGAGCAGGCGCTCTATCAGTGCCCGTACCTGCACATGGAAGACGTCGGCACGGCTGCGTTCACCGAGGCCGAGGTGCTCGGCCTGCGGACGTATCTCCTGAAGGGGGGCTTCGTGTGGGCCGACGACTACTGGGGCTCCTACGCCTGGCAGAACTGGGTCTCGCAGCTGGCGCGGGTGCTGCCGCCGTCCGAGTATCCGATCGAAGAGGTCGCGATCGACCACGCCATCTTCCGCACGATGTTCGAGGTGAAGGCGCTGCCGCAGATCCCGTCGATCCAGTTCTGGCGGACGAGCGGGGGCGGCACCTCCGAGCGTGGGCGGGACAGCGTCACGCCGACGGCGCGGGGCGTCTCGGATCGTCGCGGCAACCTCATGGTGCTGATGACGCACAATACCGACATTTCCGACGCGTGGGAGCGCGAGGGGGAGGATCCGCGCTTCTTCTACCGGTTCTCGCCCGACGGCTACGCCGTCGGCATCAACGTCGTGCTCTACGCGATGACGCACTGAGGCGATGCGACTCAAGCCTGCGCTCGCGGCGCTCCTCGTCGTGCTCCTGCTCACGCCGTTCGTGGCAACCGGGCAGTTCCGGCGCTCTCGGCAGACGTCCGTGACGGTGCCCTACGACAGCCACTTCGTCTTCACGCGCATCCGCTACGGCGCGAGCCTCGGGCGGTTCTACGGCGGCGGCTGGGAGCACGACTATCCCACGGCGGAGCGCAATTTCGCCGCGATCCTCGACTACATCACGAACATGCGCGTCCGCATGGACGGCAGCAACATCCTCGATCTGGACGATCCGCGCATCTTCGAGAACCCTGTCATCTACATGTCGGAGCCGGGCTACTGGACGACGAACGACGCCGAGGCGAAGAATCTGCGCGCCTATCTGATGAAGGGCGGGCTGCTCATCTTCGACGACTTCGAGGGCGACGGGCACTGGCGCAACATGGTGGCGCAGATGAAGCGCGCCCTGCCGGATCACCATTTCATCCGGCTCGACGTCTCGCATCCGGTCTTCCAGTCGTTTTTCAACATCAAGCACCTCGAGGTGCCGCATCCGACCGTCAACGTCCCACCTTCGTTCTGGGGCCTGTTCGACAACAACGACCCCAGCGGGCGAATGCTCGCGCTGGCGAACTGGAACAACGACCTCGGCGATTACTGGGAGTGGTCCGCCGAAGGACTGTACGGAACCGATCCCACCAACGACGCGTACCGGCTGGGCGTGAATTACATCGTGTACGCGATGACGCACTGATCGACAGCCGGCCAGCCGGCCCCGACAACTCTGCCGTTCTTCCTGGTACGCGCAATGCGTGCTGAGAGCCCGGGAACACAGTCCGAGCTCATGAGGAGGACAGAGTGATGCTGCAGAAATGTGCCACGCTTCTCGCCGCTGCCGGGCTCGTCGCCGCGGTCGGCTGCGGTCGGACGGATGCGGGCATTACGACCAACGTCAAAACGAAGATGGCCGCCGACGACACGGTGAAGGCCTATCAGATCGATGTGGACACGCAGAACGGCGTCGTCACGCTGAAAGGGGACGTCGACACGGTCGCCGCCAAGACCATGGCGGTGCGCATCGCGCGCGAGACCGAGGGCGTCCGTGACGTGATCGATCAGATTCAGATCACGGAAACGGCTCCAACCGGCGGGCTGCTGGAACCAGACGACCGGGCCGAGCAGGAAGGGCGGGACACCGCCGGCAGGCTGGAGGAGGGCGCACGCGATCTCGGCACCCGGACCGGTGACGCGGCGAACCGCGCCGGAGCCGCGGTGAGCGACGCGGCGATTACGTCGGCCGTCAAGGCGAAGTTCCTGGCCGACACCACCGTCCGCGGGCTCAAGATCGACGTCGACACCAAGGCCGGCGTCGTCGTGCTGAACGGCACGGTGTCGTCACGCGCCGAGGCAGACCGCGCGGTCATGCTGGCGCGCGAGACGGAAGGCGTCGACCACGTCGTCGACAATCTCAAGGTGGGCCGCTAGGCCCTTTTCCCCGGCGCCACCGCCTGTCATGATCAGGCGGTGGCGCTGTCTCGCGAACCGAAGATCTGCAACACGATTCTGGACGCCATCGGCAACACGCCGATGGTGCGCATCACCTCCATCACGCGCGGCGTCGTCGACGCGGAGGTGCTCGTCAAGCTCGAGACGTTCAATCCGGGCAACTCGATCAAGGACCGGATGGCGGTGAAGATGATCGAGGACGCCGAGCGGGCGGGGCTATTGAAGCCCGGCGGCACGATCGTCGAGGGGACGTCCGGCAACACCGGCATGGGGCTCGCCATTGCCGCGGTGGTGAAGGGCTACCGTTGCATCTTCACGACCACCGACAAGCAATCCAAGGAAAAGATCGACGCGCTCAAGGCGTTCGGCGCCGAGGTGATCGTCTGCCCGACCGACGTCGATCCCGAGGACCCGCGCTCGTACTACTCCGTCTCGTCGCGGCTGGCGCGCGAGATTCCGGGCGCGTGGAAGGCCAATCAGTACGACAACCTGTCGAACCTGCAGGCCCACTACGAACAGACCGGCCCGGAGATCTGGGAGCAGACGGACGGTCGTGTGACGCACCTCGTATGCGGCGTCGGGACAGGCGGAACGATCAGTGGCGTTGGCCGGTACCTGAAGGAGCGCAATCCGCGGATCAAGGTCTGGGGAATCGATACCTACGGGTCGGTGTTCAAGAAGTACAAGGAGACGGGGATCTTCGACAAGAACGAGATCTACCCGTACATCACCGAGGGGATCGGCGAGGACTTCCTGCCGGCGAACGTCGACTTCGACATCATCGACGCCTTCGAGAAAGTGACCGACAAGGACGCCGCCATCATGACGCGCCGCATCACGCGGGAGGAGGGCATCTTCGCGGGCAACTCCGCGGGGTCGGCGATGGCCGGGGTGCTCCAGCTGCGGCACCACTTCACGAAGGACGACGTCGTGGTCGTCATCTTTCACGACCATGGGTCGCGGTATCTCGGCAAGATGTTCAACGACGAGTGGATGCGCGCGCGGGGGTTCATCGAGATCAGCGGCCTGACGGCGCGCGATCTCGTGGCAATGGGCGTTTCGGGCGAGCTGTACGCGGTGGAGGCGGCGCGGCCGGTCGAGGACGCGATTCGCATCATGAGCGAGCGCGACTACTCCCAGCTGTCGGTGACGCGCGACGGGCGCGTCATCGGGTCGCTCAACGAGTCGCACCTCTACAACGAGTTCGTCCGGAATCCCGAGATCAAGCGGCAGCCGATCGAGACGATCATGCAGCCCGCGTTTCCGTTCGCCGACATCTCGACGCCCGTGGAGCTGCTCTCGAAGATGATCACGCCCGAGAACCCAGCGGTGCTCGTCCGCGACTTCAAGACGGACAAGACGTTCATCATCACGCGCTCCGACGTCATTCGCGTGCTGATGTAGCGGTGGACCCTGTCCTTGTGTGACACTGTCGGTCGTGGCTGACTGGAAGATCGGAACGGCGATCGACTGCCGCCGACTGTCCCCGATTCTCGAGATCTTCCGCCTGAAGCCAGCGCCCGGCGAACGGTTTCCGGAGTACGCACCGGGGCAGTACATCGCCCTGCGCCGCGATCGATGCCGGCTGACGAAGCGCGCGGTTGGGGAGGACGGGCGCGAGCGCTACGTGCCCGACCTGGACGAATCCGGCCGGCCCAGGATTGGTCCGGTGACGCACTCCTATTCGATTGCGTCGGCGCCGTGGGAGACGCTGGAACACGGGTGCCTCGAGTTCTATGTCGTCCTCGAGCGCGCCGAGGATGGCACGCTCGGGCGCCTGAGCGGCTCGTTCTTCGAGATGGGTCAGGGCGATGAGGCCGTGCGGTACGTGAACCGAATCACGGGGAACTTCACGCTCGATCACCGGGCGAACGGGTTCGGCAGCGTCCTGCTGGTAGGCACCGGGACCGGCGTCGCGCCGTTCGTCTCCATGATCAAGCAGCTCGACTACGAGGCGCGGCACGGCGCGGTGCCGCCGATTCAGTACACGCTGCTGCACGCGAACCGCACCTACGAGGAGCTCGCCTATCATCAGGAGCTTCTCGACATCGAGGCGGCGCGGCGGTTCGATTTCGTGTATGTGGCCTCGGTCAGCCGGCCCACCGACCGGGATCGTCAGGATCCGCGCCTGGGGCAGGGGCGGGCGAACAACGTGCTTCGGCACATTTTCGGCATGGCGCTCGAGGACGCGCGCGTTCCGCCGGCGCTGCCTCGGCACATCTCCCGGCTGGAACTGCTGCAGCGATTCGATCCATCCCGGACCGTGCTGCTCACCTGCGGCAATCCCGCTTCGATGGAGGACATCAAGTACGTCGCCGACGCCCATCGCATCCGTTTCGAAAAGGAGGACTGGTAAGAGCGCGGAGGCCTGACGGCCTCCGCCTACCACGTCCCTGACGAGAAGTCGCACGCCTCGACGTCTCCCGAATCGAGTCCCCGCCGCAGCCAGCGCATCCGATCCTCCGACGAGCCATGGGTGAACGACTCGGGCACGACGTACCCCTGCGTCTGCTGCTGCAGGCGATCGTCGCCGATGGCCGCGGCGGCCCGCAGGCCCTCTTCCGCGTCGCCCGGCTCGAGCAGTCCGCGCTCGGCCGCGTAATGCCCCCAGACGCCGGCGTAGCAGTCTGCCTGGAGCTCCTGACGCACCGACAGCATGTTTGCGTCGCGTTCGCTGAGGCGTCCTCGGGCCGCGGCGACGCGCGAGGACGTGCCGGTGACCGTCTGGACGTGATGCCCCACCTCGTGCGCGACGACGTAGGCCTGCGCAAAATCGCCGGGCGCGCCGAACTGCGTCTCGAGCTGGTGGAAGAACGACAGATCGAGATACACCTTGCGGTCGGCGGGGCAGTAGAACGGCCCCATCGCTGATTGGCCGACGCCGCACGCCGACTGCGTCGCATGCGTGAAGAGCACGAGCTGCGGTTCGGGATACGTCGCGCCGCGGGTGCGGAAGATCTCCGCCCATGTCTGCTCGGTGTCGGCCAGGACGACCGAGACGAACTGCGCCTGCGGGTCGTCGCCGCCTACGCCGGTCGTGCCGGTCGAGCCGTTCGGCGGAGCCGTGTTGATGAGATCAATCGGATTCTGGCCGGTCAACGCCGAGAACAGCAGGAGCAGCACGATGCCGCCGATGCCGCCGCCGATCGGCAGGCCCATGCCGATGCCGCGTCGATCTTCGATGTTCCCGCTGCCCGGGCGCCCGCGCCATCTCATGTGAGTTCCTCCTCTCACCGCTGAATGCACCTTGAAGGCCAGCGGAACCGCTCAGCTATGATCGGACCGCATGGATCTCGGACTCAGCGAAAAGGTCGCAATCGTCACCGGATCGAGCCGGGGCCTTGGATTGGCCTGCGCTCGATCGCTCGCGGCCGAGGGCTGTCACGTCTGTCTCTGCGCGCGCGGGGACGCGCGCCTGCGCGAGGCCGCGAGGGAGGTCGAGCAGGTCGCCGGCGGCCGGTCCCGTGTTCTGGCCGTACCCGCCGACGTCAGCCGTGCCGACGGTGCGCAGCGCGTCGTCGATCGCACGATCGAGACGTTTGGCGCCCTCGACATCCTCGTCAACAACGTCGGACTCGGCGGCGGCAGCGGCCTGCTCGAAACGACCGACGAACAGTGGCAGGAGGCTGTCGATCAGACGCTCATGCCCGCCGTGCGGTGCTCGCGGGCCGCCGTGCCGCACATGCAGCGGCGCGGCGGCGGCGTCATCGTGATCATCGCGTCGATCTTCGGCCGGGAGGCGGGCGGACGCATGACGTACAACGCCGTGAAGGCGGCAGAGATCAGCCTCGCAAAGTCGCTGGCGCAGCAGCTGGCGCCGGTCAACATCCGCGTCAACAGCGTGTCGCCCGGATCGATTCTGTTCGAGGGCGGTTCATGGTGGCGCCGCCAGCACGCCGACCCGGCCGGCATCGCCGAGTTCGTTCGGCGGGAGCTGCCGTTCGGCCGCTTCGGCACCCCCGCGGAGGTCGGCGACGTCGTCGCCTTCCTCTGTTCTTCCCGCGCGAGTTGGATCAGCGGAACGTCGGTCGTCGTCGACGGCTGCCAGAGCCGGGCATTTTGAACCCCGGATCCCGGATCCCGGAATTTGTGGTAGCGTCAGCGCGTCATGATTGCGCGCGCGGTATGCGTGCTGTTGGCGGCTGCTGTCTTCGTCGTGCCCGCCGTACCGGTGCCTGCCCAGACCTCGCCGATTCGACGCATGGCCGACGGGAAGCCCGATCTGTCCGGCATCTGGCAGGCCGCGACGACGGCGAACTGGAATCTGCTGCCGCACGCGGCGGAGAAGGACGTCCCCGCGGGCCTCGGCGTTGTCGAAGGGAACGAGATCCCGTACCACCCATGGGCCGCGGCGCAGCAGCGCGAGAACTTCGCCAATCGCGCCACCGCCGACCCGGAGACGAAGTGCTTTCTTCCGGGTGTGCCGCGGATCATGTACATGCCGTATCCGTTCCAGATCTTTCAGACGCCGGGGCACGTGGCGATGGTGTTCGAGTACGTGCACGCGGTGCGCCGGATCTACATGAACACGCCGCATCCCGAGGGGCCGATCGAGTGGTGGATGGGCGACTCACGCGGACGCTGGGACGGCGACACCCTCGTCGTCGACGTCGTCCATTTCACGAATCAGACATGGTTCGACCGCACCGGCCATTTCCACAGCGAAGGGCTGCACGTGATCGAGCGCTATTCGCCGATCGGTCCGAATCACATTCAGTACGAAGCGACGATCGAAGACCCGAAGGTCTTCACGCAGCCATGGAAGATTTCGTTTCCACTGTACCGCCGGATGGAGAAGGGCCTTCGCGTGCTCGAGTACGAGTGCTACGCCTTTGGTCTGGAGCGCACGTGGTACAAACCGCCGGAGTCGCCATGACATCCCGCCGTCGATCGTGGTTCGTCGTCGTTGCGCTCGCGTCTGTGATCGCCGTCGCAGCCGTCGATGCCCGTCAGCAGGGGTCCGCGGAGCCGTACACGCCGCCGCGCACCCCCGACGGCCGGCCGAACATTCAGGGCATCTACAACCCGGTCGGCACGTTCTACAACATCGAGGATCTCGAGTATCAGTCGCTCTACCAGAACTTCAAGCCGAATCCGGCGGCGCGCGGCAGGAGTCTTGTCGTCGACCCGCCCGACGGCAAGATTCCCTACCAGCCGTGGGCCGCGGAAAAGAGAAAGCCGATCTACCAGCTCCACCTCGATCCGACGCCGGAGTGGGTCGATCCCAACGCTCACTGCTGGCCGCAGGGTGTGCCGCGCCACGTGAACAACCGCGAGTTTGAGATCTTCCAGCCGCCTGGCTACGTGGTGATTTTCAACCTGGCCCACCACACCTATCGGGTCATACCCGTCGACGGCAGCCCGCACATCCCCGAGAACATCAAGCTGTGGCAGGGCGACTCGCGCGGCCGCTGGGATGGGAACACGCTGGTCGTCGACGTGGCGAACAACAACGATCAGACCTGGTTCGACGTGATGGCGAGCTTTCACAGCGACGCGATGCGCATCACGGAACGGTTCACGCCCGTCAGCCCCGACAGGATTGAGTATCGGGCCGTCATCACCGATCCCAAAGTCTACACGCGGCCCTGGACGTTCGCGATCCACTTCAATCGGAACAAGGAGTCCGGTCTCGAAGTCTGGGAGGAAGCATGCGTCGAGGCAAACCAGAAGAACATCGAGCTGCTGAAGCGGCCCGGCCGATAGCGGTTCTGGCGGTTGCGTGCCTGTTGTGGGCGCCCGCCGTGGGCGCGCAGCAGGCGGCGTGGTCCCGTACGGCAGACGGCCGGCCGGACATCCAGGGCTACTGGGAGGCCGGTCCCGGCGCGAACAATGCCGGCCACAGCCTCGAGGAAGGGTGCTGCGACGCCGAGCACAATCGGATGCAGAATCGCCGGGCCGACAACATCGGCCTGCGACAGCAGATCATCGTGGAGCCGAAGGACGGACGCATCCCGTTCCAGCCATGGGCGGCGGCAAAGCGCCGCGAGCATCTGATCAACCTGGATGCGCCCACCGAACTGCAGCACATCGAGCCCGAGGATCGCTGCTCGCTGCAGGGCGTCCCGCGCAGCAACCTCCGCGGGCCGATCCAGATCCTGCAGACGCCGGGTCAGGTCGTGATCCTGTACGAATGGGTGCACGCCTATCGCGTGATTCCCGTGGACGGCCGTCCGCACGCGCCACGGGGCGCCGCGCTCTGGCAGGGGGACGCGCGCGGCCGCTGGGAGGGCGACACGCTCGTCGTGGAGACGACGAACTTCCGCTACGATCCGCAGGGATACAACAAACAGCCGTGGATTGATTCGCACGGGACGTTCTACACGGACGCGCTGCGCGTCGTGGAGCGGTGGAAGGTGGTCGACGCGAACCGCATCGACTACGAGGCGACCATCGAGGATCCGAAGGTCTTCACACGGCCGTGGAAGATCGCCTACGAGATCGTCCGCCTGCGGCAGAGGAACTACGAGTTCCTCGAGGAAGCGTGTTGGGAGGGTGTCAGCGTGCGGCATCGGCTCGACGCCGGACGCCTGGCCGTCAAGGCTGGCAAGGTTCGGATCCACTCGCACAACGAACAGTGAGGGCGCTCATGACTCGCGCATTCCTCGTCTTCGCCGTGCTCGTCGCATTGAGGGTGCCTGCCGCGGGCCAGTCGATCCCGCGGACTCCGGACGGCCGTCCCGATCTCTCCGGCATCTGGCAGGCGATCAATACGGCGGGCGTCAACATCCTGCCGCACCACGCGGAGCCGGATATGCCCGCCGGCCTCGGCGTCGTGGAAGGGAACGAGATCCCGTACACGCCCGCCGCCGCCGCCAAGCAGCGCGAGAACTACGCCAACCGCGCCAAGCTGGATCCGGTGAACAAGTGCTTTCTACCGGGCGTGCCGCGCGCCACGTACATGGGCTTTCCGTTCCAGATCGTGCAGACGCCGAACCAGGTCACGATCCTGTACGAATACGCGCACACGGTGCGCAACATCTTCATGAACTCGCCCCATCCGAAGGGGCCGATCGAATGGTGGATGGGCGATTCGCGCGGCCGCTGGGAGGGCGACACGCTCGTCGTCGATGTGGTGCATTTCAACGACCAGACCTGGTTCGACAAGGCGGGCAACCACCACAGCGAGGCGCTGCACGTCATCGAACGGTACACGCCGATCGATCGCGATCATCTCAACTACGAGGTCACGATCGAGGATCCCAAGGTCTTCACGCGTGCCTGGAAGATGAGCATGCCGCTCTATCGCCGCATCGAGCGGAACATGCAGATCCTCGAGTACGAGTGCGCCGCGTTCGACGAGGCGTTCCGCGAGGGGCCCGCCGGGCGCTGATACGTATCGTCCGTAGTCTCCGGCGTTGGCCGGACCGGCTTCTGTGGAGGCTTCCATGAGACAGCGAATCCTCTGGACGGCGGTGGCGGCACTCGTCTGGCTCTGGACTGCGGCGCTGGCCGGTCAGGGTGGGCGCTGGAGTCCCTCGAAGCTCGCCGACGGCCAGCCCGACATGCAGGGACACTGGATCAGCGACGCCGTTGGCGCCGCGCATAGTATCGAGGACGGACGCGATCCGGATGCGGACATCATCCAGGGGCGAGTCGGCGAGGAGAACCCCGTCGTGATCGTCGCGCCGCCCGACAATCGGATCCCATATACACCTGAATTTGCCAAGCGCCGCCAGCAGCTGCTGCGCGACATCTTCACCCCGACGCGCGTCGAGCACGTGGACCCGCATGTGCGCGCGCTGCTCGACGGTGTGCCGCGCAACGGGTATGTGCCCGGCGGAATGCAGATTCTCCAGGCGCCTGGCGCGGTCACGATCCTCTACGAGTCGAACCACGCGTGGCGGTTCATCCCGCTCGACGGCCGCCCCCACGCGCCGCAGTCGCTCAAGTTGTACATGGGCGATTCGCGCGGCCGCTGGGAAGGGAACACGCTCGTCGTCGACGTCACCAACTTCAACGAGGACACGTGGCTCGACTCGCACGGCAGCATCCACAGCGACGCCCTCCACGTCGTCGAACGCTGGACGCTCGTCGGTCCGAACCGCATCCAGTACGAGGCGACGCTCGACGATCCGAAGGCCTTCACGCGGCCCTGGAAGATCGCGTTCGCGGTCAATCGCCGGCAGGAGAAGGTCTACGAGATCTTCGAAGACTCGCGGTGGGAAGGAGAGCGCGCGGTCGCGCCGATCCTCGAGGTGGGCCGGAGGGACAAGGCCGCCGGCATCACGGGGATCCACGAGCACAAGCGTCAGGGGCGGTAGGGGCGAAACGCCACGTAGTAGACCGGGACGCCCGCCAGGATGATGAGGAACGTCACCCCCGTCCAGAGGGGGTCGCTGACGAGCGCGTTGCCGACGAGATACACGACGGCGGCCACGAACACGCCCGGCAACAGCGGATAGCCCGGCACCCGATACGGACGCGGCAGCGTCGACCGCGTCCGCCGCAGCCGGTACAAGCCGGCAATCGCCAGCCCATAGAACGGCCAGATCGACAGCACGAACGTGTCGGCGAGCTGCTCGAACGTTCGCGTCAGGACGAACGCCACACCGAGCGCGGCGGCGAGCGCGATTGCCACATACGGCGTTCCGTAGCGCGGATGCACGGACGCAACGCGACGGAAGAACAGCCGATCGTCGGCCATCGCAAAAAAGACGCGCGGGGCGGTCAGCATCCCCGACATCAGCGCGCCGAACGTCGAGATCGTCACAACCACGGAGACGAACGCCACGCCGGCCGGTCCGAAGATCGCCTGCATCGTGTCCGCCGCGACGAGCGGTGACTTCGCGACCTGTTCGATCGGCAGCACATAGAGGTACGCGGCGTTGGCCGCCAGATAGATCGCGACGATCGCGATGGTGCCCACCACGATCGCTCGCGGCAGCGTGCGGCCGGGGTTGCTGACCTCACCCGATGCGAACGAGAGGTCCGCGAACCCGTCATAGGCCCAGAGGACCGAGATGAGGGCCAGTCCGAACAGGCTCGCGTCGACCGTCGCCGCCGCCGCAGTGAAGTGTGCCGTCGAGGCGCCCGCGCCGCCGCCAAGCACGGTAGACACGAGGACGAGGAGGGCAAGCGCGGCGAACTTCGCCACGGTCGAGATGCCGGCGACCATCGCACCGAGCTCGACGCCGCGAATGTTCACGACGGCAGCGCCGACGATCGTCAGCGCCGCGACAGCGTCCGTCATCCTTTCGTACGCGGACGCGTCATATCCGAGCGAGCGGAGCAGATACTCGCTGAAGACGGTGGCGATCGCGCCGGTCGCCGACGCGCGGATGAGCACGAGCTCCGCCCAGCCAAAGAGGAATCCTGCCAGGCGTCCCCAGCTTTCGCGGAGGTAGACGTACCATCCTCCGGTTTGCGGCAGCGCCGCTGCCAGCTCGGCCACCGACAGCGCGCCGCAGAGGGAAATCGCGCCGCCCAGCAGCCAAACCGCGAGCATCAGCATCGGATCGGGGACGCGCTCGGCAATCACGGCGGGTGTGCGGAAGATGCCGGAGCCGATCGTGACGCCGATGACGATGCCCATGGCGCTCCAGAATCCAAGCCGCCGTGCGAGCTGAGCCGTGCTGTGGTGCGCGCCCGTTTGCATGGGTCAGAAGGGTAGCTGAGGAGGAGCATCGTGCAAACACATGTGAAGTGGACGACCTGGTTGCCCGTCGTGGCGGCCGGCGCCGTGACGGCGTACGCCTTCACGCGCCGCCAGACCCAGCGGGCCAATGGACATGGAACGGGCGTGATCGCGGATCAGGGCTCCGACACGCGCCAGCAGCTCGGAGGCGCGTCCGGGATTCACGTCGAAGAGGCCGTCACGGTCAATCGGTCGCTGCCGGACGTGTTCCGCTTCTGGCGCAACTTCGAGAACCTTCCCACCTTCATGCAGCACCTCGAATCGGTTGCGGAGCGCGAGGGGGGTATCACGCACTGGGTCGCAAAAGGGCCGGCCGGCACCCGCGTGGAGTGGGACGCGCGCATCATCAACGAGATCGACAACAAGCTGATCGGCTGGCAGTCGCTCGACGGGTCGACCGTCTCCACGGCGGGATCGGTCAACTTCCGCGAATCGCCGCGCGGGACCGAGGTGCGCGTGCACCTGCAGTACAACCCACCCGCCGGACGACTCGGCGCTGCCGTCGCGTGGCTGTTCGGGGAGGAACCGAACCTGCAGGTGCGCGAAGACCTGCGCCGCTTCAAGCAGCTCATCGAGACCGGCGAGATCCCGACGACCGACGGACAGCCGCGAGGGGGCCGCAGGTGAAGGCCGTCTGCTGGGAAGGCACGAATGACATCCGCGTCGAGCGGGTGCCCGATCCGGCGATTCTCAATCCGCGGGACGCGATCGTCCGGGTCACGTCGACGGCCATCTGCGGCTCCGACCTGCATCTGATGGACGGGTTCATCCCGACGATGCAGGCCGGCGACGTCCTCGGGCACGAGTTCATGGGCGAGGTCGTCGAGGTGGGCCGCAGCGTGCGGACGCTCGCCAAGGGCGATCGCGTCATCGTGCCGTTTCCCATCGCGTGCGGGCAGTGCTGGTTCTGCACGCACGATTTCTGGGCGCTCTGTGACAACTCCAACCCGACGCCGAGCGTGACGCAGGCGCTCTACGGCTTCCCGTCGGGCGCGCTCTTCGGCTATTCGCACATGATGGGCGGCTATGCGGGCGGCCAGGCGCAGTACGTCCGCGTGCCGTACGCGGATGTCGGGCCGTTCAAGGTTCCCGATTACCTGAGCGACGAGCAGGTGCTCTTCCTCACCGACATCTTTCCGACCGGTTACATGGCGGCGGAGAACTGCGACATCCGCGAGGGCGACACCGTGGCGGTCTGGGGATGCGGACCGGTGGGACAGTTCGCCATCCGCAGCGCGTTCCTGCTCGGCGCGGGGCGCGTCATCGCCATCGACACCGTACCCGAGCGGCGTCGAATGGCCACCGAGGCGGGCGCGGAAGTGCTCGACTCGATGCGCAACGACGTCTTCCACTCGCTGAAGACGATGACCGGCGGAATTGGTCCGGATGCGTGCATCGATGCCGTGGGCATGGAGGCGCACGGCGCGCACGTCGACTACTGGTACGACAAGGCGAAGACGATGACGTTGCTCGCGACCGATCGGGCGAGCGCGCTGCGGCAGGCGATTCACTGCTGCCGCAAGGGCGGGGTCGTGTCGATCCCGGGGGTCTATGGCGGGTTCGTCGACAAGGTGCCGGTGGGCGCCGCGTTCGCCAAAGGCGTGACGATCCGAATGGGGCAGACCCACGTGCACAAGTACCTGCCGCGGCTGCTGCGGTACATCGAGAACGGCGACATCGACCCGTCATTCGTTGTCACGCACCGCGAGCCGCTCGACGAGGCGCCCCGGCTGTACCGGACGTTTCGCGACAAACAGGACGGCTGTATCAAGGTGGTGCTGAAGCCGCACTGAAACACGCTAGTTGTCAGTTGTCAGTTGTCAGTTGTCGAACACAAAGCACGACTGACCGACAACTGGAACTGCCAACTGGCAACTGGCAACTGACGACTGGCAACTGGCAACTACAGTTCGTTATTCGCCCGCGCTGCGCGATAGGTCGGCGCGGTGAGAACCGTCGCCGGCCCCGCCCACCGCGTTTCGCTCTCGCGGCCGCGCTGCGGCTCATCGCCCTCGGCTGAGGTCGCCCCGGGCAGCAGGCGGTTGACGAGCGCCATCGCATCTGCGAACAGCTCGGGCGCCGCGGTCCGCGCGACGACCGCAACCCGGGCCGCCGTCGTGATGACGAGCTCGGCGTCGCCGTCGCGGCACGCGTCGATGATCTGGCGCGCGGCGCGCCGCGCGTCGATCGAGATGAGCGGCAGCGAATCGGAAATCGCGAACCACGTGTACTCGTCGGGCTGGCGGCCTTTGAACGTGGCATTCACCGGCGACCCGGTTCGCATCAGGCCGGGACAGACGGTCGTGACGACGATGTTGTCGCGAGCGAGCTCCGCGCGCAGCCCGTCGGAAAGTCCCACGAGCGCGAACTTGCTCGCCGAGTACGGCACGAGATGTGGGACCGAGATCCGGCCGCCGATCGAGGTGATGTTCACAATCCGGCCGCCACCCTGCTGACGCATGTAGGGTAGCGCCGCGAGGATCGCATAGAGCGGGCCCCAGTAGTGGGTCCGCATCGCGTCCTCGTAGTCGGCCAGCTGCATATGATCGATCGGGCCGACCTGAATGATGCCGGCGTTGTTGATCAGCACGTCGACGGCGCCGTACCGATCGACAGCCGCGACGATCATCCGCTCGGCATCCCTCTGCTCGCGGATGTCGGCTGCGACCGTGAGCACGCGCGCGGACGGATAGCGCGCGCGAATGTCGACGGCCGCGCGCTCCAGTTCGGCGGCGTCGCGCGCGGCGAGCACGAGCTTCGCCTGCTCGCGCGCGAGCTGCCGCGCGAGCACGAGCCCCAGCCCCCGCGAGCCGCCGGTGATCACCACCACCTTGTCGGCAAAGTCGAACGCGGCGCGCCGTCGCCAGGCCCGCGCCAGCACGAAGGCGCCGAGCGCGATGCCGCTGACCAGGGCCGCCGTTGCCGCCGACACGCCGGCAGAGTCGCGCTGTGTATCACTCATGGCCACGCCCATCCCCCGCGCGGGCGCTCGCAATCCCGGGGCCTCTTTTGCGGTCGATTTTCCCGTAGACCTTCGCCTTTCTTACGTTTAACATCGGGAGCCATGCTGCCGGCTCGGCGGACCGATCCTGCACACGACGTGGCGCTCCAGACGGCGCTGGATCGCCTCGTGGCGGGTCGGCCCGACAGAGCAGACACGCCCGACGGCTGGGTCACGGCCGTCCGCATCCTGCATGCGCGCGCAGGTGATTACGCGCCATTTCCCGACGGCGTCGATCCACGGCTCATCGAAGCCCTGTGGGCTCGCGGGATCGATCGGGCCTACACCCATCAGGCCGCCGCGATCGAGCATGCCCTGGCCGGGCGGCACGTGGTCATCACCACGCCGACCGCCTCGGGAAAGACACTCTGCTACAACGCGCCGGTCCTCAGCACGATCCTGGGCGACCTCGCGGCGCGTGCGCTGTACCTCTTCCCGACGAAAGCGCTCGCCCAGGACCAGCTTGCCGAGCTACACGAGCTCGTCGGCGCGACCCGTCCGTCGCCGCTGCAGCCGGCGGAGATCGGCGTCTTCACCTACGACGGCGACACGCCGCAGGACGCACGAAGGGCGATCCGCTCTCGCGCGCACGTCGTGCTCAGCAATCCCGATATGCTGCACTCCGGGGTACTGCCGCACCACCCGCGCTGGGCGAAGCTCTTCGAGAACCTCCGCTATGTGGTGATCGACGAGCTGCACGCCTACCGCGGCGTCTTCGGCAGTCATCTGGCCAACGTGCTGCGGCGCCTGCGTCGCATCTGCCGGCATTACGGATCGGCGCCGACGTTCATCTGCTCGTCCGCGACGATTGCCAACCCGCGCGAGCTGGCCGAAGCGCTCGTCGAACAGCCCTTCGAGCTGGTATCGGAGAACGGCGCGCCGCGGGGCGAGAAGGCCTTTCTGTTCGTCAACCCCCCTGTCGTCAATCGTCAGCTCGGCATCCGCCGTTCGTATCTGGCCGAGACGCGGCGCCTCGCGGGAGAGTTCCTGCGGCGGGGGCTGCAGCTCATTGTCTTCGCGCAGAGCCGCCTGACGACCGAGATTCTGACGACGTATTTGAAGGAGGACTTCGACGGTCCGGCAGGCACGCGCGAGCGGATTCGCGGCTACCGCGGCGGCTACCTCCCGGCGCGCCGCCGCGAGATCGAGAAAGGATTGCGCGACGGGAGCGTCCTCGCGGTGGTCTCGACGAACGCCCTGGAGCTCGGGATCGACATCGGTGCCCTCGACGTCTGCGTGATGGCGGGCTACCCTGGGACGATTGCCGCGACATGGCAGCGCGCGGGGCGCGCCGGTCGGCGCAGCGCACGGTCGGCGGCGGTCTTGGTGGCGAGCAGCGCGCCGATCGACCAGTTCGTGGTGCGGCACCCCGCCTACTTCTTCGACGCCTCGCCCGAGCACGCCCTCATCAATCCGGACAATCTACACATCCTCGTTGACCACGTGAAGTGTGCCGCGTTCGAGCTGCCGTTCACGACCGCCGAGCAGTACGGCCGGCACGACGTGCAGGAAATCCTCCGCGTGCTGGCGGACGCCGCGCTCGTGCATCCGGCGGGTGATCGGTGGCAGTGGACGAGCGAATCGTATCCCGCCGACGCGGTCAGCCTGCGGTCCATTTCGTCGGACAACTTCGTCGTCATCGACACGACGCGCGGCGCGGACGTCATCGGCGAGACGAGCTTCACGAGCGGTCCGGCCACGCTGCACGAAAAAGCGATCTACATGGTCGAAGGCACGCTCTATCAGGTCGAGCGGCTCGACTTCGAAGGTCGGAAGGCGTACGTGCGGCAGATCGACTGCGATTACTACACGGATGCGATCACCTACACGAAGGTGACAGTTCTCGAGCCGTTTGCAACGGGTGTGCACGCGCACGGCGAGGTGCACGTCTCCTCGCGCGTCGTCGGGTTCAAGAAGATCAAGTTCTACACGAACGAGAACGTCGGCTCCGGCGAGCTCGATCTGCCGGAGCAGCAGATGCACACGACGGCGTACTGGCTGACGATTCCGGCCGCCGTTCTGGTGGCGCTGCCGTATGCCTCGGACGATCGACGCGACGGCGTGGTCGGGCTGGCGTTCGCGCTGCGCCAGGTCGCGCAGCTGCTGCTGATGTGCGACCGGCAGGACATCGGCATCTCGATCGAGGCGGGTGAGCCCGGTGGGTCGGGTGAGCCCAGTGGGGTGGGTGAGCACGACGCGCGCGTCTTCGTCTACGACAACTATCCGGGCGGCATCGGGTTCAGTGAGCCGCTGTTCGCCAGGCAGGCCGATCTGCTGGCGCGGACGCGCGAGCTGATTGTCGGCTGCGACTGCGAGCATGGGTGCCCGACGTGCGTGGGCCCGCTCGGGAACAGCGGTCCGCTCGCGAAGGTCGTGGCGCTGCGCATCCTCGATCAGTTGATCGCTACGCCGTCGGCCGCGTGCCCTGACCCTGGTCGAAGGGCCTTCGAGGTGGCATGAACCTCACCGAGCGACTCCGCAGCGTCGTCGGGGGTGGTGGCGCGAGCCTCTCATGGTCGCGCAGCGAACCCGAAGGGTCCGCCCCCCAATCCTCACAATTCACCGCCGAGCTCCTGGGCGGCGAATGGCACGCGTGGAACGGGCACCACTACTTCGTCCTCGATCGCCGCTATTCCCCCGGACACCGGCACGGCCGTGTGGCCGTTGCCGACAGCGCCCCGGCCGAAAACGGGTCGTGGCCCACGCTGCGCCTTCTGGCTCCCATTGAGCCCAGCGGCCGGCTGCTGTTCGTCGACGTGGAAACGACGGGTCTCTCCGGCGGCGCGGGCACGTATGCCTTCCTCGTCGGGTGCGGCTGGTTCGAAGGGGCGGCATTTCGCGTCCGCCAGTTGCTGTTGACCAGCTATGCCGCCGAGCGCGGACTGCTCGAGGCGATGCGCGAGACGGCCGGCGGCGCCGGCGCCATCGCCACCTATAACGGCAAGACGTTCGATGTGCCGGTCATCGACACGCGATGTCTGCTCCACCGGGTCGCGACGCCGTTCGGCGGCATGCCCCACGTCGATGTGCTGCACCCGGCGCGGCAGCTCTGGAAATCCGACGAAACGCGGCTGGCGACGATCGAGGCTTCCGTGCTGGGCCACGTTCGCGAGGGCGACGTCCCGGGCTTCGAGATTCCGGCGCGGTACTTCCACTACGTGCGATCCGGCGATCCACGGCCGCTCGCGGCAGTCCTCGAGCACAACCGGCTGGATCTGCTGTCGCTCGCGATGCTGACCGCTCGCCTGGCCCAGCTGCTCGAGGAAGGCGCCGAGGCGGCCACGACGGCGCGTGAAGCGCTGGGGCTCGGCCGTCTGTATCAGCGCGGAGGCCGCCTCGACGCGGCGCGGGCCTGCTTCGCGCGCGCGGCCGAGATACGTGGCGAGGCGGCTGCGCGTGCCGAGGCGCTCCGGGCGTACGCCATCCTGTGCCGGCGTGCGCGGCAGCACGAGGCCGCGGCCGCCGCGTGGCGGCGGCTTCTCGATCTGCCCTCGTGCCCAGCGCCGCTGGCGCGCGAGGCGCGCGAAGCGCTGGCGGTCCATTGCGAGCACCGCCTGCGCGATTTCCAGACCGCGCGACGACTGGCGATGGAATCGCTGCGCTTCGCCACCTCGACCGCGCGCACCAGCGCCATTCACCACCGCATGGCGCGGCTCGACCGTAAGCTCGGCCCGCCTCCGCCGTCGTTCTTCTGAGCCGTTCAAGTCGCCGCGCAGCTCAGCCGCAATCGGCACGGATCGTGGACTCTCAGTGTGGGCAACACCCACGCATGGAGAGAGTTATGGCAGACCTGACTCGGGGCATGCTGACGCTGGCGTTGACGATCGGGCTCGGCGGCTGCGGAATGACTCGCAACGAGCCCACCGTGCCCGAACCGATTTCGCCCGTTCAGAAGGCGATCGCCTCTCCGGAGAATCCGAACTCCGCCATCATCGCGGAGTTCAACGCGCGGCTCGACCACTACGTCAAGACGCAGCGCGCCCTCCTGAAGCGCACACCGCTCTCAGAGGATGCCACGCCGGAGGAGATCAAGGCGACGCAGGACAGGTTGGCGATGCAGCTGCGGGCGATCCGCAAGGACGCCAAACAGGGCGACATCTTCACGCCGCGCGTGGCTGCGCTGTTCAAGCGGCTGATCAACCCTGAGCTCAAAGGCGCCGAGGGACGGGAGACCAAACAGGCGCTGGTGGAGGAGGACGGCGAGTTCGCCGAGGTCTGGCTGCGCGTCAATGCCACGTGGCCGGTCAGCGAACCGCTGACGACGGTCCCCGCCAACATCCTCGCCAATCTGCCGCAGCTGCCGACAAAGGACGTGGAGTACCGCATCTCGAACAAGCGCCACCTTGTGCTCCGCGACGTTGACGCCAACATCATCGTCGACTTCATCTACAACGCGGTTCGTTGACGGAGGGAGACCATGCGCCGCGTACTGTTCTCGATCCTGTTCGTCGCGTTGATCGCGCCGCTCGCCGCTCAGGACGTGAAGCTGCCGATGAAGGACGGATCCGTGAAGTTCGCCGTCCTCGGCGACACGGGCACCGGCGGGAGCGATCAGCTCGCCGTCGCGAGGATGGCGACCGCCTATCGCGCGAAGTTCCCGTTCGACTTCGCGCTCCTGCTGGGAGACAACCTCTACGGCGGCGAACGGCCTCGCGATTACGAGCGTAAGTTCGAAATCCCCTACAAGGCGCTGATCGATGCGGG
>Ga0073934_10000299_pt1 | contig 146892 bp, 124 predicted proteins | sample LarsenN4metaG_FD_76834 | JGI IMG/M metagenome (GOLD analysis project Ga0073934, IMG submission 76834) | Hot spring sediment bacterial and archeal communities from British Columbia, Canada, to study Microbial Dark Matter (Phase II) - Larsen... ... | reverse complement strand
CATCGCCCTGCTGGTGGGGCCGCAGCAACTGGCCGGCAACGGCCTGCAGGTCGACCCATTGGGGGCGGGGGCGCTGCTGCTGGCCGGCTTCTCCTGGGCGGTGGGCTCGATCGCCAGACGCACTTTGACATTATCCCGACAAATCGCATTATAATTCTCATAATTTGGGAGGCGCGATGAGCCATCCATATGCAGGTCGAATCCTGGCATCCCGCCGTGAGCTGGCCAGCGACCTGGATCCGAGGCAGAGGTCAGCGGAGGCTGCCGAAGGCGGCTGCGGCGTGCTGGGCTTTGCCGCCAGCCTGCCCGTCGCCGGGCGGCATGTGCTGGCCGCCTCCGGACAGATGCACAACCGCGGCAACGGCAAGGGCGGCGGGATCGCCATGGCCGGCCTGGACCCGGCCCGATTGGGCGTAGACGCCCACACCCTGAAGACCCACACCCTGCTGCAGATCGCCCTGCTGGATCCCGACGCGCTGCCAGAGATAGAAAATATGTTCATTAAGCCCAACTTCGAGGTCGCCCAGGCCTGCGAGATCGAGCGGCTGGACGACTTCCGCCAGCTCCCCGGTTTGGAGGTGCGCCCACCGGACGTGTGGCGCTACTTTGTGCGCGCCAGGGCAGACCGCCTGGAGCGCTTTGCCGCCCAACACGGGTTGGAAGAGCTTCCGCCGCGCGCCCTGGAAGATGAATTTGTCTACCAGAATTCATTCCTCTTGAACCGCCGCTTCTATGCCAGCCTGGGTGAGAAGCGCGCCTTCGTGCTCAGCCACGGGCGGGACCTATCAGTGCTCAAGCTGGTGGGCTACGCCGAAGACGTGGTCGCCTATTATCGCCTGGAAGACCAGACCGCCCACGTGTGGATCGCCCACCAGCGCTACCCTACCAAGGGGCGGGTGTGGCACCCCGGTGGAGCGCATCCCTTCATCGGTCTCAATGAGGCGCTGGTGCACAATGGCGACTTTGCCAACTATCATGCGGTGTGCGAATACCTGCACCAGCGCAACATCGCCCAGCTTTTTCTGACCGACACCGAAGTCGGCGTGCAGCTCTTCGACCTGTGGGAGCGGGTCTATGGCTACCCGCTGGAGATCACCCTGGAGGCCATGGCCCCCACCAGTGAACACGACTTCACCTTGTTGCCCGCCGAGAAGCAAGTGTTCTATCGGGCGGTGCAGCGCGCCCACCTGCATGGCTCGCCAGACGGGCCGTGGTTCTTCATCCTGGCTCGCTCCCTACCGGACGAGAACCGCTACGAGTTGGTGGGCATCACCGACACCAGCATGCTCAGGCCACAGGTGTTCGCGTTATACGAAAATCTAACAAATGGACAAGATGGCATTTTGTCCCACAATCCCGGGGATTGCCCGGTACAGATCGGGTTGGTCGCCTCCGAACGACAGGCGATCAACGCCTGCCTGCGCTCGCTGGCGGCGGAGGACGATCGCTTCTTGCCGCTGGCTGACCGCTATTGGGTCGCACGCGGCGGCTCGCACACAGATGGAGGTGCCTTCCTGTTCAGCGTTCGCCCGGGAGAAGGGTTGCACTGCGCGGATAAATTCGGGACGCCGGTGGTGCTGGCGCAGGGATTGGGGCACTGGCGCCCCAGCCGGCTCAAACCGACCCGGGCCAAGCCCAGCTTGAAGCGGGCCTGGCAGGAGGCCGCCTACCGCGCCTATGACAACGGCGGCGCAGCCTCGTTCTGGGATTGGCTCGAGCCAGAGCTACCCAACCTCTCCTGGGACGCGCTGGCCTGGGGCCTGGGCTGGTTGAACAGCTTCGCAGCTCAAGGCTCCGGCGAGTGGGAATTCACCTGGCAGGCCCTCAACCTGCTGCGAGACCGGCGCTGCGACGCTGGCCGCAAGAAACTGGCTTCCATCCTAACCCTGGTGGACGAAGGACTGGCCAGGCTGTTCACCGAGGTTGATGGCTACAACGGGGCATATCCTTGTGCGGGGCATTCACGCCGCCTCACCTGGGAGACGCGCCAGCGCCTCCTTCCGCCTGAGGCAGAAGGCCTACGCCTGGTAATGGATACGCTAGGTTTCCCACCCGAGGGCGAAGAATGCGCGGCGCGCTGGATCGTGCAGGCTTACCGACTGGGCTGGCGCCAGATCATCGCCTACAACTGGCGCGGCGGGCGTTTCGCCGCCTGCGGCCTGGGCGCCAACAGCCTGGGCTTGCGCCTGGACCTGTACGGCGATGTGGGCGATTACGCCGCCTCCGGCCTGGACGGCGCTCGGGTCTACCTGCACGGCGACGGACAGGACCAGCTCGGGCAGATCCTTAAGGAAGGTCGGCTGGTAATCTATGGCGACGTGGGCCAGACCTTTCTCTACGGGGCCAAAGGTGGGGAGGTCTATGTGCTGGGTTCGGCGGCAGGGCGGCCGCTAATCAACGCTGTCGGCCGCCCGCGGGTGGTCATCAACGGCACCTGCCTGGACTACCTGGCCGAATCCTTCATGGCAGGCAACCCGTTGAACGGAGGCGGATTCGTGATCCTGAATGGGGTGATATTCGACGAAGGAGGCAGGCTGCGGGAGCTGCCCAGCCCATATCCGGGGAGCAACCTGTTCTCACTGGCTTCGGGCGGCGCGATCTACCTGCGCGATCCCCATAAGCGGGTTGACAACGACCAGCTAAACGGCGGGCAGTTCACCGAGCTGAGCGCAGCCGATTGGGCCTTGATCGAGCCTTACCTGGGTGAGAACGAGCGCTTGTTCGGGATTCGAGTTCAGGACCTGTTGACGATGGATAGCAGCCTGCGTTCGCCGCAGGAGGTGTACCGCAAGGTGGAAGTGGCGCCGGTAGGCGTGCTGCAAGAAACCGAGAATCGTTAGCGCTGCGGGCCTGCATCGTCCGAACACCTGTTCCATACCTGCTGAATCTGGCCTGCCTGCCAGCAGGCCAGGAATATCTGCACCATGTGCGGGTCAAAGGCGCTGCCGCTGCCTCTGACCACCTCCTCCAGGGCAGACTGCAGGCTGAGCGCCTTGCGATAAGGACGATCGCTGAGCATTATATCGAAGGTATCCGCCAGCGCCAGCAAGCGCGCCGACAGGGGGATGGTCTCGCCCACCAGCCGATCCGGATATCCAGAGCCATCCCAGGCTTCGTGGTGATGGCGGATGAGAGGCACGACCGACGCCAGGTAAGGGATGTCGCGGATCATCTCGGCTCCAAGTTCCGGGTGTCGCTGAATTTCTAGCCATTCCGAATCATCCAGGGGTCCGGGCTTAAGCAGGATCGTTTCCCGGATCATCAGCTTGCCGATGTCGTGCAGGATGGCGCCAAAGCGCAGGTGGTCGAGGGCGCGCCCCTGCCATCCCAGGCGGACAGCCATCAGCTGGGAGTAGGCAATCACCCGCTGCAGGTGGCCGCGAGTGAAGGGATCTCGGCTGTCGATGGCGGTAGCCAGCGCCGCCAGGCTGGCTACGTAAGCCTGCTGTAGCTGGGCCATGCCGACCTGTTGGGAGCGCGCCAGGCGGGTGCGCACTGCGCCGATCAGCTCCTCGGCAGTTACCGGCTTGACCAAGTATTCTTCGGCGCCCAGGTTTTTGCCGGCCAGGATCTCGTCCTTCTCCCCGCGGGCGGTGAGGAAGACGAAAGGTATGGTGATCCATTCGGGCCTGGCGCGCACCTCTTCAAAATAGGCGAAGCCATCCATCTCCGGCATGGCAATGTCCGATAGGATCAGGTCAGGCCGCTCGACATCCATCTGGCGCAGGGCTTCCAGGCCATTGCCGGCAGCAATTACCCGGTAGCCTTCAAACGCCAGGATGTCGCGCAATCCCTCGCGCAGCACCTGGTTGTCCTCCACGATGAGGATGGTCACCGGTTTTTCTTCAGGCGGGGGTTGAGCCGTTAGATTCACGGCCGAAGTTCCTGGGGAGCTTATCCTGATGATGCAAAATCGGGGGGTCCGGCCGCCGGCAGCCCGGCGACCGGCCTGGCGGTGCGTACGCCGCGCAGGATCGCCTGGGAGAACGCTTCGGCTGCGAAGGCGCCGATGATGCTCACGTCGGCTTCCCTCTCCCCGGTCGCCAGGCAAAATAGCGTGTCGCCGTCCAGCATGGTGTGTGCCGGGCGCACAGCCCGGGCGACTCCATCCTGCGCCATCTGGGCCACCTTGTTGGCCTGTTCCTTGGTCAAGAGGGCGTTGGTCGCCACCACACCGATCACCGTGTGTCCTTCCTGGCGCCCGAACACCAGCCGGCGACTGCCAACCAGGGAGCGCATCACCTGCAGCGTATCGGCGAAATACCCCTCGGCGCCGAACGGAAGGGGCTGGTCCAGGATGGCGCGCGCCCCGGCCACGATGTTGCCGTTGGCGGGGTCGACGACGTCTCCAAAGGCGTTGACCGCAGCGATGGCGCCCACTAGCACCCCTTCCCCTATCTCCACAGCCGCGCATCCCAGACCCGATTTCATTGCCTGCGCGAGGCCCAGGATCTTGCCCACCGTGGCGCCGGTGCCGGCGCCAACGTTGCCTTCGGCGGGCGGGTCGCCGGTTGAATTCTGGCAGGCCCGGTAGCCCATGGCGGCGTCGGGGCGCACGTCGGAGCGGCCGAGGCTCAGGTCGAACAGGATGGCAGCCGGGACGATGGGGACGCGCGCCACGCGCACGTCGAAGCCCACCCCGCGCTGCTCCAGGTAGCGCACCACGCCGCTGGCGGCGTCCAACCCGAAGGCGGAGCCGCCCGCCAGCACCACGGCGTGCACACGGTCCACCAGGTGCATCGGGTAGAGGGCGTCGGTCTGGCGCGTTCCCGGGGCGCCGCCGCGCTGGTCCACGCCGCCCACCGCCCCCGACTCGCACAAGACCACCGTGCAGCCGGTCATTGCTTCGTCATCCTGGGCGTGCCCCACCCGGATGCCGGGAATGGAAGTAATGGAGAGAGGCTTACTCACACCTGGTACTCGTTTTCCAGAAATGGCTGCTTCCGACCATGGCTCCCCTTGGTAAACTACATCTTATACCGACGAGCAAGCCAAGGGCGCATGGTAACCTTTTACTATTTCCTTTTCAAACCCGGCGCATCGAGCGGCAGATAAGCGGATTACGGATGTTAGCCACCCAATATATGATCCATTATATAGGATTTTATGTTGAAATAAAATAGCCTTTTAGGGGGGCGAAAAAAATGTTCTCGGCTTTTTCGGTGGGGAATAAAGTTGACATAAAAACCCTTTGCGGTATAATTCCCCGCGCATGGCCCGTTAGCTCAACCTGGCAGAGCAACTGACTCTTAATCAGTGGGTTGCAGGTTCGAGTCCTGCACGGGTCATCAATAGCTTCCCATCGAAACCGCCGCCCCCCACTGTTTTCGTGAAGGACCTGCTCGAGAGGTAGGTCCTTCGCTATTAAAGGCGCTGCGAGAGGTGGGGTGGCACGATAGTGAGACAGAGGGAAAGCTGGGAGGTTTGGGGTGAGACGATAGTGAGACTGAGGGTAAGCTGGGAGCTTTGATGGGGGTGGGCAGGCTGTGAGGGATTGGCGGTGCCTATTTGCCTTACCCCGCTCTGGGCAGAACACTTACTCTTTTATCCAACATGTGAAGGCATTGAGCGAGGATAGAAGTAATCATCAGATAAATAAACGCCGCCAGCAGAAAAGCATCAAAGAACCTGAAAGTTGAATATCCAATCATTTGAGCCCTAGCCATGAGCTCGGGAACCCCTATTACGAAGGCTATGGATGAATATTTCAACAACAGTATTGCTTCATTTGACCATTGTGGAATTACTCTCCGTAATGCTTGAGGCAAGACGATATTGCTGATGACTTGCGTTTGAGTCATGCCAAGCGCGCGAGCAGCCTCCACCTGACCTGCCTCGATTGAGCGAATCGCTCCTCTGAAGTATTCTGCTTGATACGCAGCAGTATTCATACCCAGGGCAATACTGGCGGCAACAATCGGCGATAGCAGAATATTGATTTCTGGAAGGCCAAAATAGACAAAAAGTATTTGCGCCAGCATTGGAGTGCCGCGAAACAGTTCAATATATCCGGTTGAGAGAGCATATATGGATTTATTACCATAAACGCGGCCCAAACCAAGGAATAAACCTAGAATAGTTCCCCCCAACATACACCAGGCCCAGATCTCTAGAGTTACGATCGTGCCCTCGAATAGAACAGGCAGGTAAGTCAACGCAAAATCAAAGAATCCGGTCAATCCTAGTCCCTTTCTTCTCCATACAACTCAATGATTTTATGCAGGAATTCTTTCGTGCGTTTATAACTGGGATTTGTTAGTAGAACACTTGGATGGCCCTTCTCGATGATTTTGCCCTCATCAAGAAAGAGTATCTCATCGGCTACCGCCCTACAGAAGCCTATCTCGTGAGAAACCACGAGCATAGTCATTCCCCCCTTTGCCAGATCTATCATCACATTGAGCACTTCGCCGATCAGCTCTGGATCGAGTGCAGAGGTTGGCTCGTCGAACAGGATCAACTTGGGATTCATCGCCAGCGCTCTGGCAATTGAGACGCGTTGCTGCTGCCCTCCGGAAAGTTCTGCCGGATAGGCCCCGGCCTTGTCCTCCAATCCTACCCTACGAAGTTCTTCCATCGCCAGCAGCCTTGCCTCGCTTTTCTTCATGCCTTTTACCTTCACAAGGCCAATACAGACATTATCGAGAGCTGTCAAATGGGCAAATAGGTTAAAGCTTTGGAAAACAAATCCAATATTCGAGCGGATTTTGTTGATATTCGTTTTGGGGTCAGTCACCTCCACTCCATCAATCCAGATCTTCCCTTTATCTGGAGAAGTAAGGCCGTTCAAACATCTCAGTAATGTGCTTTTCCCCGTTCCTGAGGGCCCAATGATAACCTTAATTTCTCCCTTTTCCAATTGAAAAGAAATCCCTCTCAGCACCATAAAATCACCATAGGACTTGTATACATCCTCAACTTTAAGTAAACACATTTACCCTAGCCCTCCTTCTTTTCTCGTCTCGAAACCAGGTATTTGCAGTTTCTTCTCAATGCGATAAAGAACCGTATTTCCTAACCGAACCAGGATTAGGTATAAAATTGCACAAAAACCATAGACGATGAGAGCATTTCCGTATGTGTACGAGACGATATATTTCGCTCGCCTCAGTAGCTCCACAACTCCGATTGTGTAAGCAAGTGAGGTATCTTTCAGCTCCGAGGCAAATTCATTTGACCAGGGACCAATTCCAAACCTTAGAGCTTGAGGAAGGATAATTGACCAAATAGCTTGGATCTTACCCATTCCTATTGCTCGAGCCGCCATCATTTGCCCGGGTCCGACTGCCTGGATGGCGCCTTTGAAAATCTGGGATTGATAGGCCCCAGTTCTGAATCCCAGGGCAAGTGTCGCTGCGGCGAATGGAGAAATATTATAGATGTCGGAGAGACCGTAATAGAATAAAAAAATCAATACTATAGCCGGAACACCTCGGAAGAAACGCTCAATCATAAAGGCCAACGTCGAAGACCAGCGATTCCCATACACCTCAGTCACCGACAATACCATTCCAATGATGAAGCCAAGACTCATAAACGCCAGTAAGAGTTCCAGAGCTACTAAGACCCCTTCGAGCAAGTATGGGAGTTCTTTCAATAACGTTAGATAAATCATTGACCCACCATCCAATTAGGGCTCATTGGGAGTTATTTAGGCATCCCCCACAAACAGGGGATTGGATTCTCGATGGGTTCACTTCTTTATAATGTCTATCTCGGATTATGAGGGAGCACAGCTTCTTGACACAGAATGAACAAATATAGTCAGCGCACTTGAATACGCAAGGAATATCAATTTATAAAAGGAGGGATCCGGTTGGCAAAAAAATGCTCCAGAAGGATCTGTCTCCTGCACCCTCTCCACCAAGCTCGAAACCCCCTCCCTTGCAGAGATGCACGAACCTTACGAGACAGGATTGCTTACCCCTCTGGAGCATAAATTCGCCGATTCACGCTAAAGAAGGCGGATCACCACCCCGCTATTGGAGCATAGGCGAGGGTAATACCCCTTACTTAATGCCCCTGGGTATCATGTCCAGCCTTCTGAATCGTGTGTCAGTCTCATTCCTCCAACCCCGGTATGGGTTGCTGATAGCTCCCAACATAGTCCGGCATATAAGCAGGGATCGGGAGGATGGTCACTCCAGGTATATATCTGTGAACGATCTCCGCCCATTTTCCCGATGTATATAGTTCCATTATCCCGTGGTTTAATATTGGCAACAGTTGCTGAGGATCTCCCTTTGTGACGGGGATGGCGTATGGTTCGGGAGGAAAGGTATAGAATAGTGCTGCAATTCGAATTTCTGGGTGCTCAGCAGCCAATTTTGCTCCTGTGTCAGAGTCGATTACCACAGAGTCCACCCGGCCAACCTTCAGATCCTCCACAGCCATCACAGGATCCTCGAATTCTCTAATTTCGATATCTAATCCAGGGTTTGTAGCCAGCTCTTGCTTAACCCACTCAAAGTCTGTGGAACCGCCTTGCCCCCCTACCGTGACACCACAACACAGAGCTGTAACACCATCCAGATTTGAATCCTTCCTGACTAAAACAACACGGTTTATCTCCCACCATGGAATGGTGTAATCCAGCACGCCAGCCCTTTCCTCCGTGACTGATACAGCGGTCACTACTAGGTCGATCTTTCCATCTGCCAATGCAGGGATTAGCGATGGCCAGGGCATTTCCCGGAACTCAATATTTATCCCTTCGCTCTCTGCGATCGAGCGGATCGCATCTACTGCAATTCCTTTGAACTCGCCTTCTTCAACCCAAGCCCATGGTGGAAATGTGGCTTCTACACCGGCTACGTATTTGCTCTTAGCTTCGACTTGCCCTTTATCAACTTGCTCTTGAGGTTGGCCCGACGGCACCCCTGTTTCTTGCACAGGCGCACACCCAACCACTGCCATCGCCAGTAAGAAAATTGCTAAAAGCACTGCAAACAAACCCTTGATATTCATCTGGCGCACTCCTTTCGTTTTCGTGATCGGTTTTCATTATCTTACACTGGCGCACCGGTAGGTAACCAGTAAAGAACCAAATGTATTTTTTCCATGTGCCTCTGGCTCAATGCGAATCCAGTCCAGCAGGTTTCCAATAGGAACAACCGAATCAACGAAAATAGCGATCTGTGTACAGTAAATAATCGATCCCTATTTGCGAAACGCAACCCACGGAGAGCCTTCCATCAGAGAGTAAAAGCCATCCCTCTTGATTTTTCTCTTCAATTTATATATAATATATTTGACATTATATATTATACACAATCCTGTTAGTAGAGTCAATACAATCCCGAGGTTCAATGTCTTTTCATGAAAGTGCCAACCCACCGTTTTTAAGTCGAAAACAACTTAGCGATCAGGTTTTTGACTACCTGCGCGTAAAGATCATCAGCGGCAAAGTCCATAACGGCGAATGGCTTCGCCAGGAAGACGTTGCGGAAGAACTGGGCGTCAGCCACACCCCCGTTCGCCAGGCCCTGGAACGGTTGGTCATGGATGGGATGGCCGAACGTGTTCCCTTTAAAGGCGTCCGAGTGATCAGGTCAAGCGTAGATGAAATGGCTGAAATATATGCTCTGCGTATGTTCGTGGAGCCTATCCTGGTGCGATTGGCCGTCCCCCGCCTGAGCAAGAATGCGGAAAAGATCCAGTTATTGTCCGATTGGATCGATCAGTCGAAGGAGATGGTTTCTCTCGACCAGATGGCTGCCCGCCGTTTAATCAACCTCAGGTTTCATTCGGAGATCGTTCGAGAATCCGGAAATTCCACCATGCTATGGTTGCACAACGTCACACTGAACAAGTTCCCCGATTGGATCCTGGCAGAAGGTCTTTTTAAAAATGAGGACCAGGTACGGTCTCATTTCGATGCAGAGATCGCCGAACACCGTTTAATCTTAGAAGCGATTGCCCAGGGCGATGCAGACCTGGCCGTCCGATATGCCGAGGACCATTTAAGGCGGACGTTCATGACGGATTTAGTGACCCTGGCTGGGATTCCACCAGAGTTATTGAAAGAAAAAGAAAAAGACCTTCGGGTGCTGAAAAACGGCCGGGGCTCTCGGATTTGGAAATAGCATAGGGTTTTGTTCCCAAAATTGAATATTAGGAAAGGAGAGAAACATGTCGAAAACCATCGTGAATTCCTGGAACGAGTGGGACCCGCTGAAACATGTCATTATTGGCCGCGCCGATGGGACCATAATACAAGCACCTGAGCCTGCCGTTCAGCGCGATTGGCCGGAGGACGGATTCCCATTAGGGACTTATGGTCCTTATCCCGAAGAAATGGTAGAGAAGGCCAACGCACAGTTGGACAACTTTGCTAGGATCCTCGTAGGTCGCGGCATTAGGGTGGATCGGCCCACACCGATTGACTTTAGCCAGAAAGTGCAGACCCCCGACTGGAAGCAAGATTCGATGTTCGGCTGTGCACCTGTTCGGGATATTCTGTTGACCGTAGGCAATGAAATCCTGGAAGCCACCATGTCCTATCGCAGCCGCTGGTTTGAATTCATCTGCTATCGTCCTTTGTTTAACCAATATTTCAAAGAGGATCCCAATTTCCGCTTCGAAGCGGCGCCCAAACCACGTTTAACCGAATGCTCCTACAAGAAAGATTGGTGGCAGAAATGGAACTCAATGAGTGAGGTAGAGCAGTATGCCTGCGCGGAGCAGGGCGATTGGATACTCACTGAAGAGGAACCGTTATTTGATGCTGCTGATGTCGTCCGCTTCGGAAAGGACTTGATCGTCCAGAAGTCTATGGTTACCAATGACGCCGGTATCGACTGGCTGCGACGGCACTTTCCTGCTCATCGCGTCCACAAGGTGGGGCGCAGGGAACTCCTTCCGTGGCATTTGGACTCGACGCTCGTCCCTCTTCGCCCAGGTTTCGCCCTTGTAAATCCAACGCGCCCCCCTCTAGGGACGAAAGAAACCGAATTCTTCCGGATCAATGGCTGGGAACTGGTTGAGACCCCGAAAACGCTTCTCAAGAAGAAGCAGCCCTATGACTTTTGCAGTTGGTGGCTCAATATGAACACGCTGGTACTCGACCCAAAGACTGTCTGCGTTGAAGCTAGCGAGACCCCGGTAATGGAGTTGCTGGACCGGCATGGCTTTGATGTCGTTCCAGTCCCGTTCTACGATGTGTCGGCATTTGGCGGCGGGCTTCACTGTTGCACGGCAGATGTCTACCGAGAGGGGACCTGTGAGGATTACTTTCCTAAGCAGATCGAGGGATTCTAAAGCGGTGATGGTAGAACTGACACCTTGAGATGATTACCAGGATCAGGAGAGCCCAATGTTCAACTCAAATCGAATGCAGCGTAATCCAACCACAAACCCCCCTTAGGAGCAAGACCATGAAAACCATCATATGGAAAGATCTGATTGGAATGATTGTTCTGCCCATGCTCGCTGCGGCCCTGGCAGCCTGTGGTGCGCCAGCTACCCCAATAACAGAAGCCCCATCAGCCACCGAAGCGCCAACTCAGGCAGCCGCGCCGAGTGAAGCTCCGGCAGCCACCGAAGCGCCGCCATCCGCAGAAGCCGAGCCTGTCACCCTGCGTGTTGGCGCAACCACCATCTGGGATGCGATTAACCCAGCCACCGGCTGGGAAGGATACAACCTTCGGTACTGGTTCTACGACGGTCTGATCGAATGGACTGAGCTGCAGGGATTTGAACCCGGTCTGGCCGAGAGTTGGCAGGTGTCCGAGGATGGGCTTGTGTGGACCTTCAAAATCCGCGAAGGAGTGACCTTTCACGACGGCACACCCATGACGGCCGACGATGTAGCCTGGAGCATGAACCTGCTGATGCAAGGGAAGATCGGGCCCCTGGAGCTGTACGTGCAGGGTTTCAAGGAAGTGGTCGCCCTGGATCCCACCACCGTCCAGATCACCCTCTCTGAACCGACTGCCCTCATGGAAACTGCCCGGCTGCACTATGCCTGGATCCTGCCGCGCAGCGTCTGGGAAGGCAAGACCGACGAGGAGATCTTGGAGTTCGAGGATCCCGCGGCCCTCATCGGCACCGGCCCTTATAAGCTGGTGGAATACGTAGAAGACGAGCACATGATCGTTGAGGCCAACGAGAATTACTACCGCGGCAAGCCGGTGATCGACCGCATCGTGATCCAGCAGTACGCCACCGAGGACGCCATGGTGCAGGCGCTCTTGTCCGGCGAGGTTGACCTGATCGACGAAGTCCCGTTGACGGCTGTACAGCCGCTCCTGGATGCGCAGAACGTCGAAGTCGTGATCATGGACTCGCTGTCTCTAATTGACCTGGTCATCAATTCCAACGTGAACGGCACCCAGCCTGAGAGCCTCAACGATCCGGCGGTACGATTGGCCTTGGAATATGCCATCGACAAACAGAAGATCATCGACGTCGGATATGCGGGTTACGGCGAGGCGGCTTCCAGCCCTCTCGTTCCAGCCATGGGTGACTGGGTCAATCCCAACATCCAGCCAATCCCCCACGATCCAGACGAGGCCAACCGCATCCTGGAAGAGGCGGGCTACCTGGATGGCAACGGGGACGGGATTCGCGAGGATGCTGACGGCAACCCGCTGGAATACCGCCTGTATGCGGAGGAGACGGGCACTTATGCCCGGATTCTGGAGATCATCTCCGACAACCTGGCCGAGATCGGCATCTCGGCCCCGCCCACGCTGATGGACGGCGACAGCCTGTATGACCTGCTGGAGCCAGATTGGGATTTTGACATGATCTTGTGGCAATGGGGATGGGATCCAGATCCCGACTTTGCCCTGTACGTTTTCACCTGCAACGCGATCGCGGACTATCTCAGCGACAGCGGCTACTGCAACGAAGCCTACGATGAGGTTTACAAGGCGCAGGGCAACGCACTGGACCCCGAGGAACGCAAGCAGTTGATTTGGCAGGCCCAGGAAATTTTGTTCGAGGATCGGCCGTACATCAATCTCCTCTATCCGAAGACGGTTCAGGCCTATCGCAGCGACCGTTTCAATTTCACCAATTTGTCCGCTGGAGACCTTTTGAAGAAGTGGACACTCATGAAGTACGTTCTGCTCATGGAGTAGGCGCTGACGATTCAGGCCTCCGTTGACCCGGCGGGTGGCAGAACCGACCTGGTGTCATTGAGGTGTGTATGCAGCGGAGCGACTATCTGATCCGCAAGGTGCTTTTTGGGCTGGTCACATTGGCCGTGGTCGTCGGGTTCAATTTTTTCCTCTTTCGCATTCTCCCCGGCGACCCGGTCAAATCGATCGCCCGAAGCCCGCGACTGACGCAGGAGGCGCGCGAAAAGCTCCGCATTGAATTCGGCCTGGATAAACCAGTTTTCCTGGATGTCGAGCGGTTGGGAAAGGGCGATGTGATCGGCGCATTCGACACGCAGTTCACCGCCTATGTAAGCGCCCTGGCCCATGGCAACCTGGGAATCTCCTTTCGCAGCCGGCGAGCCGTGAGCGAAGTACTGGCGGAGAGGGTGTGGCGAACCGTGGTGCTTGTGGCAGCCGGCGAAATGCTTGCCCTTGTCTTGGGTACCGCCTTAGGATTGATCTCCGCATGGCGGCGCGGCACTCGAGTAGATATGGGCATCCTGCTGTGGGCGCTGTTTTGTTGGGGGTTGCCTACCTTCTTTCTGGGGATTATCCTCCTCATTCTGGCCCAAGGCCTTCTACCGGTCGGAGGAATGGTCACCCCCGGGCTGAAGCCAGAGAATGGTTGGGCCTACTGGAGCGATGTGGGCAAACATCTCATCCTGCCCACGCTCACCATGGCCATCATCTATACCAGTGCGTACATCCTGATCATGCGCTCCAGCGTCATGGAGGTATTGAGCGAGGACTATATCCTGACCGCCAAGGCCAAGGGGATGAGCACGTTCCGAATCCTGGGAAGCGAGGCCCTCAAGAACGCCATCTTGCCCATGGTGACGATGATCGCACTCAACCTGGCCTACACCGTCGGCGGAGCGATCCAGGTGGAGACGGTCTTCTCCTGGCCTGGCATAGGCCGGCTCATGTACGAAGCGGTCACGATGCGGGACTACCCGGTGTTGCAGGGCACCTTTTTGCTGCTGGCGGTCGCCGTGATCGCGGCCAATCTTGCGGCTGATATCCTGTACTCAATGCTGGACCCGCGAGTGAAGGCTGGATAGGGCGTGAGGTAACCGTGCAGCAGCTCGAGGAAATCTGGCGTGCCTTCCTTCGGAAGCCCATGGGCATCGTTGGGCTGATCATGCTCCTAGCCGTGGTATTTGTTGCCCTCTCTGCCCCTTGGCTGGCACCCTACAATCCCAAGGAAAAGATCGATGTGGAGCCTGGCGACCTGCTGGCTCCGCCGGATGCTGAGCACCTGCTGGGTCGGGATGACGCAGGCAAGGATGTGTTGAGCCAGCTCATCTACGGCGCACGAGTCTCGCTGACGGTTGGCTTTGTCGCTTCTTTCATGTCCATGGTCATTGGCACCACGATGGGCCTGATCGCCGGCTACCGTGGAGGGCGCATCGATCATCTGTCGATGCGCCTTGTGGATTTCCTGTTGGTGATCCCCGTCTTGCCCCTGATGTTGGTGCTCATTTCCATATGGGGCCGTGGTCTGTGGAAGATCATCCTGGTGATTGGCCTCTTGGGATGGACCATAACCGCGCGGCTCGTTCGATCCCAGGTTCTCTCGATAAAGGAGCGGCGCTACATCCTGCGCGCCCGGGCTGTCGGTGCAAGCCACTACCGCATCGCCACGCGCCATGTCTTTCCCCAGGTGTTGCCCCTTGTGCTCGCCCAGGCGGTGCTGGCTGTTTCCGATGCGATCATTGCCGAGTCCTCCCTCAGTTTCTTGGGGCTGGGCGATCCCATGCTCGTAAGCTGGGGCATGATGCTCAACTTTGCCTTTGAGCGGGCTATAAGCCGCAGGGCGTGGTGGTTCTTGCTGCCACCCGGGTTTGCCATCGTTTGGGTGAGCGTAGGATTGATCTTGATCGGCAGTACGCTGGAGGAGATCGTCAACCCCAGCCTTAAATCACACCACCTGTTCGATCCGCGCCAGATGATGGCGCGTTTCGAAGGGATGGCGCCCAAAACGCCTGCGCCTGATGCCTCGACGGGCGTGGAAACAGAAAGGTCCGGCTGATGTCTCTGTTGGAGGTGCGGGGCTTATCGATCGACTATGTTCGCGAAGATGGCACGGCGTTACACGCGGTTGAGGATGTTGGTTTTACTCTGGACGAAGGCCGGTCGCTGGGACTGGTTGGAGAAAGCGGGTGCGGGAAAACCACTGTGATTCTGGGCATCCTGCGGCTGCTTCCAGCCCAGGGGCGCATCGTGTCCGGCGAGGTGTTGTACAAGGGCGCTGACCTGCTTTCCCTGTCCGAAGGCGAGATGCGCAAGTACCGCTGGAAGCATCTTTCCATTGTCTTTCAAGGAGCGATGAACGCTCTCAATCCGGTGCGACGGGTGGGCGATCAAATTGCCGACGCGATAAAGCTGCATATGATCGCCAACGACAGCAGGGAGATAGAGGCACGGGTCGACCAACTTCTGGACATGGTTGGGATCACGCCTCGGATGTCCAGGCATTACCCCCACCAGTACAGCGGTGGGATGCGCCAGAGAGCCATGATCGCCATGGCGTTGGCATGCTCCCCTGACCTCCTCATCGCAGACGAGCCCACCACGGCTCTCGACGTCATGATCCAGGCCCAGATCCTGGAGTTGTTGCAGAACCTGCAGCGGAAGTTGGCGCTCTCCATTATTATAGTGACCCACGATTTAGGAGTGGTGGCCGAGATGTGCGACGACGTTCTGGTCATGTACGGCGGAAGGACGGCCGAGTACGCAAGTGTAGATACAATTTTTAATGAAGCACAGCATCCCTACACCCAACGGCTGCTTCAGGCTTTCCCCGATATTGCCAACCCCTCCTCGAACCTTGCCTTCATCCCCGGCCACCCACCACCTCTTGATATGCTTCCACCAGGCTGCCGCTTCGAGCCCCGCTGCCATCGTAAGCAGGGTATCTGTGCTGTCCAGACCCCGACACTGGAAGCCATCCGGCCCAACCATTATGTGGCCTGTCCCTTTTGGGTGGACAACTGATGGAGGGCCAAGTGCCGCAGACAGAGGTGGTTCTGCGTGTCAGCGGCTTGCGCACGCTGTTCCCTGTCCTCGGGGCATCACCGGCACCCTGCTGAGAAAGCCCTTGCAATACGTCCACGCCGTGGATGGCGTGAGCTTCTCCATGGTGCGAGGCGAGATTTTGGGGCTGGTGGGCGAATCGGGATCGGGCAAGACGACCACTGCGCTCACACTGCTGGGATTGATTGAGGCCACCGAGGGGGAGCTGCTCTTCAAAGGCCAAAGCATTCCCGAGTTGGCGCACAGCCGTGAGCGCCTTAGGCTGAGCCGGGAAATTCAAATCGTCTTTCAGGATCCTTACGAGGCCCTGAATCCTCGCCAGACCGTGTTCGATTCCGTAGCCGAGCCGCTGGAGATACACCGGCTGTCCAAGAGCCGCGCGGGCAAGATTGAGCAGGTGGCAGCAGCCTTGGAGGCTGCCGGCCTGAAACCTCCCGAGAGCTTCTTCGAACGCTATCCCCAAGGACTGTCTGGCGGCCAGCGCCAGCGCCTGGTGATCGCCGGTGCGTTGGTGCTCAATCCGGACCTGCTCGTGGCCGACGAACCTGTCTCCATGTTGGATGTCTCCATTCGGGCCGAGATTCTCAACTTGTTGCGCCAATTGCGGGATGAACGCGGCATTACCATTCTCTACATCACTCACGATCTGGCAACTGCGGCTTACTTCACCGACCGGATCGCCGTGATGTACCTGGGTAGGATCGTGGAAATCGGCCCGACCGGGATTGTGTTGAACAATCCCCGGCATCCCTACACCAAGGCTCTCCTTTCCGTAGTGCCTGTTCCCAATCCCCGCCAACGCCGGAGACGACTGATCCTAACAGGCGAGACACCCAATCCCATTGATCTACCCTCCGGCTGCCGCTTCCACCCGCGCTGCCCAATTGCCTCGGAGAAGTGCTCTCAGACCGAGCCGGGGCTGGAAAGCGTGGGCGCTGACCACCAGGTGGCTTGCTTGAAATGGACTGATGTCGCTGCAATAGACGAAATGGAGGTGGGTCAGGCCCGCCAACAGCCCAAGGAGGCACGGAATTGATGAGATTCGACGATGTGCTTACCATTTTGGGGGATGTCCCCGAATATCAGGCCTTCCTTACTGTAGAAGAATTGCAGGCCAGCACCCAACGGTTGGCAAAGGAATTTCCCGACACAATAGAGTTGCTGCCCATTGGTCGTTCGGGCGCAGGTTCTCCCATCGAAGCGATCAAGATTGGCGGTGGGCCCGCACGGGCGTTGCTCTTTGCAATGCCCCATCCTAACGAGCCTATCGGCAGCATGATGCTCGAATACTGGTCGCTTCGCCTGGCCATGGATGAAGCCTTGCGCCAGTCTTTGGGCTATACCTGGTATCTGGTCAAGTGTATCGACCCTGACGGCGCCCGATTAAACGAGGGCTGGTTCAAAGGACCATTCTCGGTAGAGAACTATGCCCGCCACTATTACCGCCCGCCTGCCCATCATCAGGTGGCATGGACCTTTCCTATAGATTATAAGACGCTCCACTTTAACGCTCCACCCCCCGAGACACAGGCGCTGATGGGCCTGATCGAGCAGGCGAGGCCGGATTTTATGTACTCGCTCCACAACTCGGATTTCAGCGGGGTCTACTTCTATATTTGGGAAGAAGCACCGCCATTGTACAGTCTTTTCCACAGACTGGTCGAGAGCCAGGGCCTGCCTCTACACGCTGGTGAGCCGGAGAGGCCTTATGAGGTGGAGTTTGCTACCGCCATCTATAAAGACAACTCGATCTCCGCCGAGTACGATTATCTTGAAAAACGAACTGGCATGCATCCGGCCGAGATCATCACGGGGGGCACGCTCAGTTTCGAATACGCCCGGAAGTTCTGCGATCCATTCACCTTGATATGCGAAGCGCCATATTTCTATCATCCGGCAATTAGCGACACATCAGCGTCGGACATGAGTCGTCGAGAGGTGCGTCTACAGGCGATCGAAGGAACCAGAAAGGATGTCAAGCACTTGAAAGGCCTGTACGACGCAGTGAAGAGCGAATTGACGATTCCCTCGCCCTTCCGCGATGCGATCGTCGAAATCCTGAAGCGCTCTCGGGCTAAGCTGGCCGCCGAAGAGAACTGGTTACGCGTAGATCCCAAGGTCGACAAAAAGGCGACAGTGGCGGAAAAATTCGACAGCCTCGTGCTTGGAAGAATCGAATTATTGCTACACCTGGGGATGTTTATGCGCTTGCTCGACGCCCAGGTAGCGGCGACGGGCAACTCTCCGTCTATGTCCTCTGCGGGCGAGGAAGCCAGGGAGATCTTCGAGCGGCGCGTGGCCGACCTGGAGGCCGAATTGGACTACACCGTGGTACCCATCCAGAAGTTGGTGCGCGTGCAGTTGGGGAGCGCCCTGCTGGCTGCGGATCATGCCGCCAGGCGCCATCAGGCAGAGCGCCGGGAGGCAGGCTGATTGGTTCTGCTTACCAACGTACGCAACCTACACATGGAGGAGAGGCTCTTAACATGCTTGACATCCTGATCCAAGATGGCGTCGTGGTGGACGGCAAAGGGCATCCGCCCTTCAAGGCCGACGTGGGGATCGCATCAGGCCGCATCGCGGCGGTTGCCGAGAGAATCGAGCAAGAGGCGAAGCGTACCATCTCGGCCCTCGGATTGCACGTGGCTCCGGGCTTCATCGACCCGCACACCCACTCCGACCTGACCCTGCTGGCCAATCCCCGGGCTGAGAGCAAAATCCGCCAGGGGGTGACCACCGAGGTTATCGGCAACTGCGGTAGCTCACCAGCCCCGTTGTCAGGCGCGGTTGTGGAGGAAGTGCGGGCTGGGGCCAAGTGCCTCGGCCTGGAGATCACCTGGGGCAGCATGGCCGAGTACCTGGAACGCCTGCGCCAGACAGGAACCGCCGTAAACGTAGCAGCCCTGGTCGGCCACAACACGGTGCGGGGAGCGGTATTGGGCTTTGACGATCTGCAACCCACCTCCGAGCAGCAAGCCCGAATGGAGCGATTAGTGGCGGAGTCCATGGAACAAGGAGCACGCGGCCTTTCTACTGGACTATTCTATCCCCCTGGCTTCTATGCCCGGACCGAGGAGGTGATCAGCCTGGCGCGGGTGGCGGCTCGCCATGGCGGCATCTACGCCACCCATGTCCGCAGCGAGACTAACCACCTGTTCGAGGCGGTGGACGAGGCCCTCGAGATCGGCGAGCAGGCCGAGATTCGGGTACAGATTTCCCATCTCAAGCTGGAAGGCTACCGGAATTGGGGTGGCGCCGAGCGGTTGCTCAACACGCTCGAAGCAGCCCGTTCGCAAGGCATCGTTGTAGGCTGTGACCAATATCCATACACGGCAGGTGTGAGTTGGTTGGCGTATATCCTCCCCTACTGGGCGCAGGCCGGCGGCACCAGAACAGTCGGTCAGCGGTTGAGCGACCCTGAGACAAGAGCCCGGCTCAGGGAAGACTGGGCGGAGAACCGCAGCGCGTGGGAGGAGCGCAGCGGTATGCGCGACTGGACCGACCTTCTGATCACCAATTGCCAGCCCCGACCACAGGTGCAAGGCAAGACCATCGCCGAGATCGCCGAGGTCGAGGGAAAAGACCCTCTGGATGTGATTTTCGACTTGATCGCGATCAGCGAGGGTCAGGTGGAGTGCGTATGTTTTGGCCAATCGGAGGACAACGTATGCCTCCTGATGCGCTCTCCCTTGGTAACAGTGGGCAGCGATGGGGATTCTTTGGCTCCCTACGGTGTATTGGCCCGGAGCAAACCTCACCCGCGCTATTACGGCACGTTCCCGCGTGTGTTGGGCAAGTACGTGCGTGAAGAAAAGGTGCTCTCCCTAGAGACTGCGGTGGAAAAGATGACGTCCATCAGCGCAGAGCGCTTTGGCCTGAACGACAGGGGTATGGTCCGCCAGGGAGCTTGGGCTGACCTGGTCCTGTTCAACGCCCAGACGGTCGCCGACAGGGCAACTTACAGCGATTCCCACCAGTATCCAAAGGGCATTCCGTATGTCATCGTCAATGGTGTGGTGGTCATAGACCAGTACGAGCATACAGGTGCTCTTCCGGGACAGGTGCTCTGAAGCTCCCGAGCGAGGACGCCATGCCTGCTTCCGATGTGACCCTGCTCGACATCCAATTGGCAAGACAGACCATTGCACCAATTGCAGAGAGGACGCCGCTTGTCTATTCACCCTTGCTGACGGAGTGTCTCGCCAGTTCTGAATCTGGCAAGAGATCTACCCCTACAGCCAACCCGGGCAAGAAAGCTGTCTATCTGAAGCTGGAGAACCTGCAGGTCACCGGCTCGTTCAAGGTCCGGGGTGCCGCTAACAAGATACTCAACCTCACAGCAGAAGAGAATGCGCGCGGGGTCGTCACGGCTTCCAGCGGCAATCATGGCTGGGCGGTAGCCTACGTGGCTGGCCAGCTAGGTGTCCCTGCCGTCATCTGCGTCTCAACCAAGGTGCCAAGCAACAAGGTCGGGGCCATCAGACGTCTCGGCGCTGAGTTGGTGCGATACGGAACGAGCTACGACGAGTCCGTCCGTCATGCCCTGCAATTGGCGCATGAACGAGGATTAACAATGATCGATTCCTTTGACGATCCCCAGGTCATTGCCGGGCAAGGTACGATCGGCCTGGAACTTCTGGAGGACCTGCCCGAGGTCGACACGGTCATCGTGCCCCTCGCCGGGGGCGGGCTCTTGGGAGGAATTGCGCTGGCCATGAAATCGACCGACTCCGCGATGCGAGTGATTGGGGTTTCGATGGAACGCGCGCCAGTGATGTACTACAGCTTAATGGCGGGCGCACCTGTAGAGATGGAGGAAGAGGAGACCATCGCCCACGCCCTTGCGGGTGGTCTTGACCCTGACAATCGGTACACCTTCCGCATGGTCCAGGAGCTCGTGGACGACGTGGTTCTGGTTTCAGAGGATGAAATTAAAGAAGCCATGCTCTTTGCGTTAGAGGAGCATCATCTGGTTGTGGAAGGAGCCGGGGCTGTGGGTATCGCAGCCCTTCTGCAGCGCAAAGTGAGAGGGCTCGGCCGCACCGTGGCTGTGGTCGTTAGCGGGGGGAATGTGGAAATCCCCTTGCTTCTGGAATTGGCAAGACCACACTAGTGGCTTAGGAAACGGGGGATGGCAGGATGAGGGGTCAGGCAGTAGTCGTGGAGGACTGAGGTGATGGCTGCCTTCGAGGGTGTGTTCACGCGGTTGGATCAATTCATCGAACAAAAGATGAGAGACAGGAATATCCCTGGCATGGCCGTCGCCCTGACCAATGCTGAAACGCTGCTCCACGTATCGACCTACGGCTACGCTGATATAGCCGCCAAGAGACCTGTGATGCCGGATACGCTCTTCGAGATCGGTTCGATCAGCAAATCTTTTACCAGCCTCGCCGTTCTGCAGCTATGGGAAGAAGGGCGGCTAGACCTGCACGAACCTGTGAAGCGCTATCTGCCCTGGTTCGAAATTCAATCGGAATACGAGCCGATTACGCTGCACCATTTGATGAGCCACACGGCTGGCATCATCGGAGGTGCCGTGTTTCTAGGCGATCCGCGCTATGAGGTGTGGACGCTGCGCCAAACCGAGGCCACTGCGCCTCCGGGCACCTACTACCATTACTCGAATGCCGGGTACAAGATCCTCGGAGTGGTCGTAGAGGAAATAGGAAGGCAGCCTTTCGGGGACATCATCCAAACGCGCCTGCTCGATCCATTAGAAATGGTCGCCACCGATCCTATCATCACCAACGAGACGCGCAAACGACTGGCAGTGGGCTATGAGGCGTTTTACGCCGATCGCCCTCCGCCTCCCGGCCGTCCGTTCGCCACAGCGACATGGCTCGAATACATCGCTGGCGATGGCAGCATTGCATCCACGCCTGCCGACATGGCCGCATTCATGCGGATGTTGATAAACCGCGGCCAGGGACCACGGGGGCGCATAGTCTCGGAGGAGAGCTTTGATCTGATGAGTGGGCGAGTCATCGCGGTGGAGGAGGAAGGCAGGTGTTATTTCTATGGGTACGGCCTTGAAATCCACGAGAGCGATGGCTGCAGCTACATAGGCCACGGCGGCGGGATGGTCGGTTATTATTCATACATGCTAATCGACATGAGCAACGGCCTGGGTATCATCGTGCTAATGAATGGGCCTGGGGACGGATCCGATAAGGAAATCGCAGACTTTGCGCTCAAACTCCTGCGTGCTGCACTGCATGATCAAGAGTTACCCACTGTTCCGCTGATCGGATCAACCAAGGTTAAGAATGCGGCCGAGTATGCCGGAATCTACCAGGCTTGCCCTGAGCCCGATCGAGGAGCTGGCTCCAACATTCTCAGCTTGGTGGCGGAAGGAGAACAGCTGGTGCTGCGCCATGGCGATATGCCCATTATGCTCGAACCGCGTGGCCCCGACTGCTTCTACGTAGACCACCCCGATTTTTCGCTCTTTCTGCTCCGCTTTGGGCGCGAGAAAGGGGAGGTCGTGGAGGCATTCCACGGTCCGCAGTGGTATATTAACCAGCGCTACGCCGGCCCAACGAGCTTTGACTATCCCCAGGCATGGAATGCTTATCCCGGCCACTATCGTTCCCACAATCCCGAGCTCTCCGATTTCCGGATCGTCCTGCGCAAGGGCGCGCCAACGCTGATCTATGCCTCGGGGGATGAGGAGCGGCTGGTGTCTCTAGATGGCGCTGCGTTTCGCATTGGAGAAGACGCTCGTTCGCCCGAACGCATTCGCTTCGATGCCATAGTCAACGGCCAAGCGCTTCATGCCAACTTGTCCTGTGGAGACTACTATCGTAGATGAGCGAGTCTCTACCCCATCGCCTGTGACAAGGCTACCGGCCTCCGGGCGCAGTATCGCGGGCACCAGGAAAGGCCTGCCTCATGGGCAGGCCCTTTGCTTTATATCCAGCTACGCACTGCCTGTCGACGCCGGTATTTTGCCGCTAAATGGGGCCTAGGAAGGGTATACTTACCCCATGCCAGAGCTGTACGACGCCATCGTGATCGGCGGGGGCCCTGCCGGGGGCAGCGCGGCCTACTTCCTGGCCCAGGCCGGGATGAAGGCGCTGGTGCTGGAAAAAGAGGCTCCGCCGCGCTACAAGGCCTGCGGCGGCGGGCTCTCGGCGGGCCTGTTGAAGCAGTTCCCGTTCTCCTTCGAGCCTGTCATCGAAACCCAGGCCCGGTCGATCGCCTACACGCTGCGCGGGCGCACAGTGCGCATGCCGCTGCCGCCGCAGGCGATGCAACTGGTGATGCGGGCCGATTTCGACGCCCACCTGCTGGCCCACAGCCAGGCCGAGGTGCGCACCGGCGTCGCCGTGCGCAAGATAATAGAAGAGGATGATCGGGTGACCGTGGAGACGGCGCAGGGCGAGCGGCTGGCGGCTCGCTACCTGGTGGGAGCAGACGGAGCCAGCTCGCTGGTGGCGCGCCAGCTCGGCCTGCGCCGGGGGAAGCTGCTGGCAGCCGCCATCGAGGTCGAAGCGCCGGCGCCGCCAGAGGTCTTCGCCCGCTTCGAAAGCGCGCCGCTGTTCATCTTTGGCGAGGTTCGCCTGGGCTACCTGTGGGTGTTCCCCAAGCGCCAGCACCTCAGCGTGGGCATCGGAGCGCTGCATCCCATGCCGGGCGAGCTGCAGAATACATTGAAGCGGGTGATGGCGCGCTATGGGATTGCGCTGGACGGCCTGCCGCTGCACGGGCACCCGCTGCCGGTCTACACCCGCCGTGAGCGACTCGTCACCCGGCGAGCGCTGCTGGTGGGCGACGCCGCCGGCCTGATCGACCCGTTCAGCGGGGAGGGCATCCGCTTCGCTATAAAAAGCGGGCGCCTGGCAGCCCAGGCGATCCTGGCTGGCGATTTAGAACGATACCAGGCGCAGGTGCAGCGCACGATCGGCTGGAATCACCTGCTGGGGGCGGCGCTGGCGCTGCTGTTCTACCACGCACCCGGCCCTTGTTTTCAACTGGGGGTGCGCAATCCCTTTGCCACCCAGGCCTTCGTGGAAATGCTCTCCGATCGGGCCGGCTACGGGGAGGTGATCCTGCGCCTGTTCGGGACTCTGCCGCTCTTCCTGCTCACCGAGGCAGCCGCGGGGCTGGCCGGGCTGGCCTGGGGGCCGCGAGGTAGGCAGCGGGTGCGGGAGGCGGTGTATGGGACCACATGAGGCGCAACTCGGGGTATACTTCACCCCTGGTGGGGCCACGTCCTGTACTAAATCCCTGCAGGGTATATCCAACCCGGGGCGACCCGCCTAACCTGGCCCAACAAAGGACTCCTTCCATGAACGAGCTACCCTCCGAACTGGCCCGCGTGCTCATCCCGGCAGACGCCATCCAGCGTCGCGTCGGCGAACTGGCCGAGCAGATCTCGCAAGATTTCGCCTCCATCGAGCGCCTGTACATCGTAGGCATCCTGAAGGGCGCATTCATCTTCCTGGCCGATCTGACCCGCCAACTGCGCGTGCCGCACATCGTCGATTTCATGGCCCTTTCCAGCTATGGCAAGCTGACCACCTCCGGGGCGGTGCGCATCCTGATGGACCTGCGCGAGCCGATCGAAGGGCAGCACGTGCTGGTGGTGGAAGACATCGTCGATACCGGCCAGACGCTGCACTACCTGCACCAGGTGCTGTCGGGTCGCAACCCGGCTTCTCTGCACACCTGCGCCCTGGTGCGCAAGCAGCGCGATCGCAAGGCTGTCACCATCGACTACCTGGGATTCGAGATCCCCGACGTGTGGGTAGTGGGCTACGGGCTGGACTTCGCCGACCGGTTCCGCACCCTGCCCTACGTGGCCGAACTACGCCAGACCTGATCGTCGGGCGTGGAAAACCGGCCTGCTCGCCGGGTATGGAAACCCGGCCTACGGTTGGGCGGTATTCCATCGCCGCTGTATACCGGGCATGGAAACCCCTATCGCCGGGTATGGAAATCCTGGCTCGTAGGCCGGCATTCCACTGCCGCTATTTATTGCAGGCTGCCTGCCGGTAGCAAGACCCGGTTGCAGGCATGGAAAGTTTCGCACGCCAACAGCGATTTCAAACTGATTGCGCCAAACGGGTGGATATACTATACTGGTGGCAGGCCAGCAATCCTACAAGCACTCCGAAGACAAGGGGCGACAAATGAATCCAACCTGGACCAAGTACCACATCCCACCGCAGACCGGCCTGGGATTTACCCTGCTCCAGGGTCAATTGCTGCGCGTAATCGACCCGGAAGGCGAACAGGTGGCCGACCTGGTGGCCTTCGCACTGGGCGACTCTACTGAATGGCTCTCCAACGGGCGCACTTTTAACTACAACGAGACCCTGTACATGACCCAGGGGCATGTCCTGTACTCCAACAAGAGCCGGCCCATGTTCACTATCCTGGAAGACAGCGTCGGCCGGCACGATTTCCTGTACACCCCCTGCAGCCTGGAGACCTTTCGCATCCGCTACGGCGTGCAAGGCTACCACCCCAATTGCCTGGATAATCTGACCCAGGCGCTGGCGCCCTACGGGATCGAGCAGCACCGCATCCCGACCCCCTTCAACGTGTTCATGAACGTGGAAGTGCTGGAGGGCGGCCGGTTGAAGATCCTGCCGCCGCTTTCCAGGCCGGGCGATTCCATCCTGCTGCGGGCGGAGATAGACCTGGCGGTCGGGGTGAGCGCCTGCTCGGCCGGCATGGCCAATAATTACCGCTGCACGGCGATCGGCCTGGAAATTGCACCTGCTGTTGTAGAATAAAAAGCGGAAGATGGCGAACATCCGGATCGGGGTGCTGCTCGAGCCGCAGCTCACCAGCTATGCCGCCTACATACAAGCCGTGCGCCAGGCCGAAGCCCTGGGTGTGGACAGCCTGTGGGACTGGGACCATTTCATCCCGCCCTACGAACCCCAACACCGCGGGAGTCACTTCGAAGCCTGGACCCTGCTGGCAGCCATGGCGGCGCTCACCAGGCGGGCCGAGATCGGCTGCCTGGTGAGCTGCAACGGCTACCGCAACCCGGCCTTGCTGGCAACCATGGCCAAGACGGTAGACCACGTCAGCGGAGGGCGGTTGATCCTGGGAATCGGCGCCGGATGGTTCGAGCGGGAGTTCCACGAGTATGGCTATCCCTACGGAACCGCCCGCCAGAGGCTGGAGGCATTGGAGACGGCCCTGACGCTGATCAAGCTCCGCTGGCAGGTCGAGCAGCCACCACCCGTGCGCGGACGCATCCCGATCCTGGTCGGCGGCGAAGGAGAACGCATCACGCTCAGGCTGGCTGCGCAACACGCCGACATCTGGAATGGCTTTGGCCCCCCCGAGCGCTACCGGCGCAAGTGCGCCATCCTGGAGCGCTGGTGCGAGCAGGTGGGCAGAGATCCAACGGAGATCGAACGCTCGGTGCTAACGACAGACGATTCGCCCGCCACCTTCGACCGGCTTGTCCAGGCCGGCGCCAGGCACATCATCCTCCAATGGCGATATCCCTGGGAGGCCTGCCCGATAGAACAGCTCGTACGCTGGCGCGAGGCGCTCCATCACTAACTTACATTAGGCGAGATGAAGAAGTCCATCGCGATATTATTTTCCCTGACCCTGGCCAGCGCCTGTACACCTGGAATTTCCCCCACCGGAGATCTCCGAACGCCAACAATTTTTACGCAACCGGCTCCAACCACCCCGGCGCCTGTTTCTCCATCCCCTCGGCCGCCCCTGCCCATCCAACCCACGCCCAGCTCCACCCAGCCGCCCCCCACCCCGACATCCAGCGCAACTCCGGAGAACATCGAATGGATGGTGACCATCCCCGCTAACAATGGCCCAGGCAGCCTGCGCCAGGCGCTGCTGGAGGCCAGGTCGGGAGACACAATCAGCTTCGACCCGGCGGTCTTCCCTCCCCAACAGCCAGTTACCATCACCTTGCTCAACGGCCTGCCTCCGCTGACCCAGGGCCACCTGACCATCGACGCCAGCGACGCCGGGGTGATCCTGGATGGCAGCCAGGCTGGCGGCGAGTGGACGGCCGGCCTGGAGATCGCTTCGCCCGGCAATACCGTGCGCGGGCTGCAGATCGTGGGCTTCTCCGGGCCGGGCATCCTGCTTCAGCCCAGCGCCCAGTTCAATTCGATCGGCGGCGAGCGGGGAACCGGCCAGGGCCTGCTGGGGCAGGGCAACCTGATCGTCCAATGCAGCGACGGCGTCTTCTTACATGGCTCGGACAATCTCATCCAGGGCAACCTGATCGGCACCGATCTCTCCGGGCAGACCCGCCTGGGCAACCGCGGGCAGGGCATCGCTATTGGCGAAACCGCCAGCCGCAACACCATCGGCCCGGACAATGTGATCGCCTACAACGGCTCGGGTATCAACATCTACAGCGCCGAGGCGCGCTCCAACCGCATTACAGCCAACCGCATCTACGGAAACGAACAGCCGGGCATTTACTACTTCTACAACGAAGTCGACAAGTCCAGGCTGCTCTACCCGCCCCGGCCAGCAGTGCTGGACTTCAACTTGAATACCGGGCGGTTGGAGGGCGTATGCTGCCCGGATTGCGCGGTGGAAGTCTTCTCCACCCGCAAGACCGACGGGGAGATCTACGAAGGCCGCACGATTGCCGACGAGTACGGCGGCTTCCTGCTGGAGAAAGGCGCCGCTTTCCCCGCCCTGGGCCTGACCGCCACCTGCACCGACTCGGAGGGGAACACCAGCGAGTTCTCCTCCCCGACAGTCGGGGCGAGCGGGGTTTTCCAGTTGCAAGCCGGCAACAGCACTCCACGACTGCCCCTTCAGGAGAGCGGATACGCCAGCCTGTCCTTCAACAACCTGGGCGAGATGCAACCGCTCGATTGCCAGGATCCGCAATTCGAAGCCACGCGCTACCTGGCGCGACTGAGCCGGCTTAACCTGACCTGGCTGCGCGTTGCCCTGGATTGGTTTGACTGGCCGGAGGTGGTGCGCAGCGGCGAGTATTCGGATTTCGAGATCACCCCCTGCCAGGACAGGGCCGTCGACATCCTGCACCAAAACAATATCCCCGTGCTGCTCACTCTGACGTACTGGGACCCCGAGATCGTGCTCTACCCCGGGTACTCGCGCTTTCACGACGAGAACGAAGTGCAGCGCTACCTGGAATACGTGCGCTTCGTCGCCGGGCACTTCAAAGGCAAGATCGCCTGGTATGGCATCCTGAACGAGCCCAACGTTCCCGGCGACGACCAGCGTTACGTGAAAATCGACGATTATATCAACCTGGTGCGCCGCGTGGTGGCGGTGCTGCGCGAGAGCGATCCACAGGCGAAGATCGTGATCGGCGAGGTCACCCCGCTGAACGAGCTGGGCGCTTACGAATACCTGCTGGAGATCGTGCGCTCCGACTTGATGGCGATCGTAGATGGGATCGCCTGGCACGGCAGCAGCGGCCTGTCGCTCGAGTACCAGCCCAGGTACTACCTTAACTACCCCGGCTGGGTGGACCAGATCGTACAATCGGCGCTCGGCAATGGCTTCCAGGGAGAGTTCTTTGCCAGCGAGCTGGCCTGGCGCACCCCCGACACGCCCCAACCGATCAGCGGCCAGGCGTGGTTCTACTCCGATACGGTCGCTGCCAAGTATTACGCCCGGGGTATCGTCTACCACCGCGGGAGAGGTTTCGTCGTCCTGGTCGGGCACGAAAATTACGACCGCATCCCGCGCATCTTTTGGGTAGTGCGCAGCCTGGGGGAGCTGCTGGCGGGCGCTCAGCCGGTCGAGCTGCCTTTTGAAATCGAAGGTCCCGGCGTGACGGTGCTGAGCTACGCCTTCTCCCTGCCGGACGGGTCACGCCTGCTGGCCCTGTGGAGGGACGGCGTGGCGGTGGACGACGACCCAGGCCAGGAGTTGACCCTGGCCTTCCCGGGCGTGGGGCCAACCCGGGCTGCCGGGCTGGACCCGCTTTACGGCTTCCAGCAGGAGTTGGTCACAGACGTTGCAGACGGCAGCCTGACCATCCCGGATTTCCTGCTGAAGGACTACCCGCTGCTCATCCGCATCTATCCATAGGGGAGCGCACAAGTCCTAGCGGCGGGAGGGTCACTTGCCATAGCAGTAGGTGTGCACCAACGTGCCATTGCTATCGCGCAAGTAGCCGCAGTCGCTGGCATCCTTCCAGGCCTCCTCGGTGCGGTCCCAGTACAGGTTTCTGGAGTCGTCGGAGCCGACCCTGGTCCACACCTTCACCTTGGAGCCGCCATCCAGGATGAAGTTATCGGGGAAAGTGTATCTCAATCCGTAGCCGTCTGTCTTGATCCACCAGTCGGTCATGTCGACGTCCCGCGTGCCCAGGTTGTAGATCTCGATGAACTCCCCGTTTACTTCGTCGAGTGGGTTGCCCTCGATGGCGCTGATGATCACCCCTGAGGTGCGGGTGGCAGTGGGCGTGGGAGTGAGCGAGACGATGAGGGTGATGGTGGGGGTAGGAGTAACGGTGGCGGTAGGGGTGGGCGTCGAGGTGACGGTGGGGGTGAGGGTCTCCGTCGGCGTGGGGGCCTGGATGACCATGGGCAGGTAGACGAGCGAAGTAGCGGCCGAGACGACCGAGACCAGGCCTAACACCCCCGCGATCGCCAGCAGCCAGGCGTATTTCTTGATCATGGTTACACCTCCAAGCAGCGCAAGGGACAATCATTGGTCCCCAGTGCTCATTGTCCTGGTGCAAGTATAACTCATGGATGGCAATAAACACAAGCTATCGCAAGATTGGATAAACCGGGTCAATCGCTATCCCTCCCGCCGCCTCCATGCCCGTCTCCGCCGATCACCGCCTGGGCCAAGTTCTCCTCCTCGGCCGCGCCCCGGAACTGGCTAATGTACAGATTGTAATAGAAGCCGCGCCGGGTCAGCAGCTCGGCGTGCCGGCCGCGCTCCACGATGTTTCCCTGGTCCAGCACCAGCACCTGGTCAGCGTTGCGGATGGTGCTCAGGCGGTGCGCAATCACAAAGCTTGTCCTGAGCGAACGCGAAGGACCTGTCCTCAGCGAATGCGAAGCACTTGTCCTGAGCGGCAGCAAAGGACCCCCATCCCCAGCGAGCAGCTTATCCAGGGCCTGCTGGATCAGGCGCTCGGTGCGGGTGTCCACGCTGGAGGTGGCCTCGTCCAGGATCAGCAGGCGGGGATCGGCCAGGGCGGCGCGAGCGATGGCGATCAACTGGCGCTGCCCCTGGCTCAACCCGCTGCCGCGCTCGCCCAACACGGTCTGGTAGCCATCCGGCAGGCGTTGGATAAAGTCGTCGGCGCGGGCCAGGCGGGCGGCCGCCAGCACCTCTTCGTCGCTGGCCTCGGGACGCCCGAAGCGGATGTTCTCCATCACGGTATCGCTGAACAGGAAGGTGTCCTGCAGCACCAGGCCGATCTGCCGACGCAGCGATTCGGCGCTCACCTGGCGCACATCCAACCCATCGATCAGCACTGCCCCGCCGGTCACGTCGTAGAAGCGCGGGATCAGGTTGATCAGGGTGGTCTTGCCGGCGCCGGTAGGCCCGACGATGGCGATGGTCTGCCCGGGCTGCGCCACGAAGCTGACCCCCTCCAGCACGGCCTGGTCCTTCTGGTAGGCCGCTGAGACGTTCACGAACTCCACCCGGCCCTCGATGGGGGGCATCTGGCGGGCGCCGGGGGCGTCCTGGATGGCCGGCACATCGTCCAGCAGGGAGAAGATACGCTCGCCGCCGGCGATGGCGCTCTGTATATTGGTCCACAGCACGGCGATCTGCTGGATGGGCTGATTGAAGCGCTGCACATAGGCCAGGAAGGTGATCACCAATCCCATAGAAACCGGGCTGCCGAACAGGCCCTGGCCGCGCAGCAGGGCAAAGCCGCCCACACCGGCCACGATGGCCAGGGCCAGGAAGCCCAGCGCCTCCAGGGCGGGGGCCAGGGCGCTGGTGTAGCTCACCGCCCGGATGTTGGCGTCCCGGTTGGCAGCGTTGGTGAGCATGAAGTTTTCGATGTTCCCCTGCTCACGGCTGAAGGCCTGCACCTCGCGCACCGCGGCGATGGTCTCCTGCAGCTCGGCGTTCACGCTGCCCATCTCCTGGCGGGTGCGGCGAAAAGCCTTGCGGGCCTGCGACGAGAACCACAGGGTGGCGATCACCATGGCCGGCACCACTGCCAGGCTTAGCAGGGCGTAGGGCAGGCTGCGGGCGAGCATGTTGTAGGCGATCCAAACGATCACCAGCCCGCCGCTCAACACCTGGAGCAAGGCGAAGTTCAGGGCCTGCTGGATGGTCTCGGTGTCGTTGGTAATGCGGCTCATCAGATCGCCCACCTCGTGCTCGGCATAAAAGCCGAGCGACAGGCGGTGCAGGTGCTGGAACAGGTCGAAACGCAGTTGGCGCAGCACGTGCTGTCCAGCCCAGCTCATCCAGTAGAACATCAGCCCGCTCAGCAGGGAGACCAGCACGAAAAGGCCTACCAGGCGCAGGGCCAACCCACCCAGCCCGGCCAGGCGCTCGGCCGCGCTCAGGCTGGCCGTGCCCGCGGCGTACCAACAATTGGCCTGGGAAGCCCTGGATAGCCCCTGAGATCCTGCCCCAGCGGCCGGCAGGCCCGGGATGCCGCCGCCACTTCCGGCGACCGCCGGCGTCAGGTAGCAGTCCACCGCCTGGCCGATCAATTCCGGCGCGGCCACCTGGGCCCAGGTGCTGGCGACGACCAGCGCGCCGACCAGCACCAGGATGTGCCAGTAAGGCTTGAAATAGCGGGCGAAGCGCGCCAGGGTATCCCCCACGCGGCGGGGCTTCAACACATCCTGGCTCATCAGCCGGCGCAGGCCTTCAGGTCCTACGAACATAATCGAGCGGCATTTGCCAGGGTGAGAGGCTGGGGGGCGTCGCCCACCAGTTGAGAGCTGTAGATCTCGGCGTAGAGTGGGCTGGCTTCGAGCAGCTCGGCGTGTGTGCCGCGCGCGGCCACCTGGCCTTTGTCCAACACCAGGATCAGGTCGGCGTTCATCACCGTGCTGATGCGCTGGGCGATGACGAAGCTGGTGCGGCCCTTCATCAGGCGGTCCAAGGCACGCTGGATGTGGGCCTCGGTCGCCAGGTCCACGCTGCTGGTGGAGTCGTCCAGGATGAGGATGCGCGGGTCGAGCAACAAGGCGCGAGCGATGGCGATGCGCTGCTTCTGGCCGCCGCTCAGGGTAGCGCCGCGCTCGCCCACCGGGGTCTCGTAGCCCTGGGGGAAAGGCAGGATGAATTCATGAGCGGCGGCAGCCTTGGCGGCTTCTATGACTTGTTCCAGGCTGGCCTCCGGCCTGCCAAAGGCAATATTGTCGCGGATAGTGCCGGCGAACAGGGTAGTCTCCTGCAGCACCACGCCGATCTGCGAGCGCAGCGATTCCAGGGTCACATCACGCAGGTCGTAGCCGTCGATGGTAATGCGGCCCTGGCTGGGGTCGTAGAAGCGCGGCAGCAGGTTGATGATGGTGGTCTTGCCCGAGCCGGTGGCGCCCAGCAGGGCCACCGTCTGGCCGGGCTGCACCTCGAAACTGACGTCGTTGAGCACCGGCTCGCCGCTGCCGAAATAGCGGAAGGCGACGCCCTCGAAGCGCACCCGCCCCTGGATAGGCGGCAGGGGCACGGCTCCGGGTTTATCGGCTACCTCGCTGTGGGCATCCAGGATCTCGAAGATGCGCGCCGCAGAGGCCGAGGCTTGAGCCATCTGGCTGATGATGATGCCTAACTGGGCGATGGGCATGAAGATGTACACCAGGTACAGGCTGAATTCCTGCCACTCCCCCAGGGTGAGGGTGCGGTGGATGATCTGCGCGCCGCCGGAATACAGGGTAAGCGCCTGGCCCAGGTTTGCCACCAAGAACACCACCGGGAACAGGAAGCTGAACATACGGGCGATGGTGACCTGCTGGCGCATCAGGTCGTCGGTGGCGCGGCCAAAGCGGGCCTGCTCGCGGCGCTCCTGCACGAAGGCCTTGACCACCTTGATGCCGGCCAGGTTCTCCTGCAGGACGGTGTTCAAGGCCGAGAGCTTCACCTGCACGCGGTTGAACAAGGGCTGGCTCAGGCTGCCGAACAGCAGGAACAGGGCCAGGGCGACAGGCAGGATGGGCAGCACCACCAGGGTCAGGCGGGCGTTGGTGGTGAAGAGGATGGTCAATGTGCCCACCAACAGAACCAGCGCCCCCACCGCCAGCAGCAGCCCTTGCCCGATGAACAGGCGCACCTTCTCCACGTCGTCGGTGGCGCGGATCATGAGCTGCCCGGTCTGGGTGCGGTCATGGTACGAGAATGACAGGCGCTGGATCTTGGCGAAAAGCTCGTTGCGCAGGTCGAAGGCCACCGATTGGGAGTTACGCTCTGCCCAGTAGGCCTGCAGGAAGGCGAACAGGCCGCGCAGCGCAGCGAAGACCAGGATGGCGACCGCAGCCTGCACCAGCAGGCGCTGGGCGTTGTCGTAATCGTACAGCAACTGCTCCTGGGAGAGGCCCAACTGGGCCAGTACCTGCGGCAGCACCCCGGGCGGGATCTCCTGCAGGCGCGGGACGATGGCGTTGGCAATCACCCCGTGGGTTACTGCGTCGATGATGTCGCGCACCAGGCGTGGCACCATGAGCTGGGCCAGGGTGGCGATGACCAGGAACAGGTAGGGCAGGACTGCCAGGCCGCGGTAGCGGGCCAGGTAGCTGATGGCTCTTCCCAGGGCCGGCTTTTGGGCAGGTCGAGGCTTCAGCGCACGTTTGCTCTGCAATATTGGGTCTCCAAATCCTCTACCGCTGAGGTCTATTCTGCGCTCTCAGCGGTAAATTTTATATTTTCAGCCGGTTGAGCAGCCGGTTCCAGCTCCGCAGCGGCGTCGCTGAGCAGGGTCAAGGCGCAAATGATCAGCTCCTGTTCCTGCAATGAGAAGCTGCGAGTGAGCTGCTCCATCCAGCCGCGGCGGGCCTCGATGCCGGCCTCCACCAGGGCGCGGCCCTTGGGAGTCAGGCTGATCGGGCGGGTGCGCCGGTCGCCGGCGTGCTGGCCGCGCTCCAGCAGCCCATACTCCACCAGCCGATCGACCATCTGGCTGGCGGCGGCGCTGGTCACCCCCAGGTGGTTGCCGATGCGGGCGACGCCGCAGTCGCCCTGGCGATAGAGCTGCATCAAGGTGTGCACCTGGGAGGCCGAAAGGCCGGATTCGTCCATGAAGCGCTTGAATTCGTGCAGCGAATGGTGCATGAACAGCTCAGCCCAGCGGCGCATCACTTGCTTGAATCGCTCTGATGTTGACATCGTTAATCCGCCTTATTAGTTAAACGGGCTAAACTATATCTTAGTTGGGTGGGTTTGTCAAGATTGGAGCAAGGGATAAGGGGTAGGGGATAATGGAATTAGGGATGATGGATTCATGGTCAGGAAGTTGGTCTCAAGCTCCTAGATTTTTAAAGAATATCTCTTATATAATTCTATCCAGGTGATGAATGGCAGAGACATCGCTGGTTAATAAATTGAAATTGAAGGCTGGGCAGCGGGCTGCGGTCATCGACGCCCCGACCGGCTTCCTGGAGACCCTGCAGCCATTGCCGGAAGGCGTGGAGCTACATACGGAGCTGAGCGGGGAGTCCGATTGGTTGCAAGTTTTCGTCAGGGACCAGGCTGAGCTGGCCCGTTGGCTGCCGTCCATCCTGCCGGCCCTTAAACCTGAGTCTCGCCTGTGGCTGGCCTTCCCCAAGGGCAGCTCAGGGATGCAGACCGACCTTAGGCGTGACCAGGGCTGGCATCTTGCCCAGCAGGCCGACCTAAAGTGGATCAACCTGGTCTCGGTCAACGAGACCTGGTCGGCCTTCGCCTTGCGCCCCTACCGTCCGGGCGAGCCGCGCCAGTCGTTCCGCTGAGCTGCCCGCAGAGACCCTAAGGGTTGAATCCAACTGGAATCAGCCCTGGAAATTGATCCGTTATTCGTTGGCTTTACGCGGTTATTGGACGATAAACCCTAAGGGTCAGGTCGAGGATATCCTCTCTTTCACAATCTGCCAGCAAGTGGGAAAGGAGCACGCGACATGGCGAACTGGCTGACGATACCACATCGCCGGGCGCACGGGATGTGCCCGGTCAACGGCATCCGGGACCTGGTCCACTGGCGCTCCGGCAGGGACTGGTCTAATGAGTTTGTGTATGGTCTGGGCCAGGGAGGCGGGTTTGCGTACCTGCGCTTCGATTCGGCCGACCCGCCGCGCCAGGTGTACTGGGGCGTGGCCGGCCCGCGGCAGCACAGGTACCTGGCGGAGCTGATCGACGCCGGTTACAGCGAGTTGGAGAACCGCACCTTCAAGTTCTCCTGGAATAAGGCCCGGGCGGCTCTGGAGGCCGGCACGCCCCCTGTGCTTGGGCCGCTGGACATGTATTATCTGCCTTTCTATGACGGCCTCTACCATCGCCGGCATATCCCGATCCACTACCTGCTGCTGGTGGGCAGCGACGGCGAGATGGCCTATGTCCACGATACCGACCAGGAGGGTGTCCAGGCCTTGCCGCTGGGCGAGCTGGAGCCTGCCTGGGAGGTGAACGTGCCCGGCCTGGGCAAGCGCAACCGGCTGGTTACCTTCGATATTCCACCGGACATTCCGCCGGACGAGGCCCTGATCCGCAAGTCCATCGCCGACCAGTGCCAGACGATGCTACACCCACCGGTCAGCCTGGTGGGCATCCCGGCCATGCACAAGCTGGCCGCGGAGATCGCCCACTGGCCAGGCGAGCTGGGCGAGGAGCGGTCGGAGAAGTGCCTGCGCCAGGTGCGCGAGTACCTGAGCTCGCCGCCCGACCCGGAGGGCGATCACCTGACTGCCGGGCGCGACCTGTACATCGCCTTCCTGGAGCAGGCCGGGGCGATGGCCGGCTTGGATTTGGCCGCCGCCATCGCCCATCTGCGAGCCTCCATGCAGACCATTCCACTGCTGGCCGCAGCCATCCGGGAGCGGCGACTGGAGGAAGCGGCAGACTGCATGGCACACGTGGCCGAGGAAGAAAGGCAGGCATTTGAAGAGCTGTTTGGGGTGATATATGCGGTCGGCTGATCATGGCAGGCCGATCGCCTCTCTGCTGGTTCGCGCAGTTGCCGTTGGAATTTCCCGGACCCCCTCAATGGGGCGTTTACCCATTTCAACGCCAATGGCGCTAATTGTCCGAATTGCGCGAATATGAATACTGAGTCATCCCAGCCGACGAAGCAAGCCCCCGCGGGAAACCAGGCGCCTGTGTGGTGATAGAATCCCCTAAGATCATTCTCAGGAGGAAATCCATGTTCCACCCGCTTGTCGACCAATTGCGCTTCACACGGCGTGAGTGGCTGCGCGGCCTGGAGGGCGTATCGGAAGAGGACGCCCAACGCCACCTGGGGCCGATGAACTGCATTAGCTGGACCGTGGGCCACCTGGCCTGGCACGAGCAACGCTACTGGCTGGAGCGGGCGCAAAACGGGCTGCCCTTCCCGCTGCTCAACGAGCAGTACGCCTACGGGGCGCCGATGAGCACCCCCACTCTGGGCGACATGCTCGGCGTGTGGCGCCAGGTGACTCAGGCGGCCGATCCGTACCTGGATATGCTCACCAGCCAGGCCCTGCAGGCAGAGCTGCTGCGGGAGGGCCAGGCCATCGGCCAGAGTGTGGGCTCGGCGCTGCGGCGCCTCACCTACCATTACTGGTACCACATCGGGGAGGTGCAGGCCATCCGGCAGATGTTGGGCCACGCCGACCTGCCGGAATACGTGGGCGACATCGAGATCGAAGCGCCGTACAGGCCGGAGTAGGAATGTGCATAAAATATTGCCCCGCCTGGGTTTCTACCTTCCTTATGCCTGGCGCTTCCTGATCCTGAGGCGAGCGGAACCGCTGATCTACGGCATCGCCCCCACCGACCGCTGCAACCTGAGCTGCCGCGGCTGCCGGGTGGCCAACAGCGGGCGCCCGGACATGAGCTGGGAGCAGTTGGTGACGACTATGCAGAACGCCTGGCAGCGCGGCTTTCGCGAGCTGTATTTCAGCGGGGGCGAGCCCATGCTGTGGCGCGACCAGGGCCGCACGCTGGAGGATGCCATCCAGGAGGCGCAGCGCATGGGCTTCTTCCACGTGCACCTGTACACCAACGGCGCGCTGGGGCTGGAAAGCCCGGCGGACCTGACCTGGGTGAGCATGGATGGGCTGCCCGGCACCTTCGAACAGCGGCGCGGCGACCACTTCGAGCGGGTGGAGGGCGCCGTGCGCCGAAGACGGAATGGCAGGGTAGCATTGATCTACACCATCGACAGCCATACCCTGGATGGCATCCTGCCGTTCCTGCACTGGGTTGTCGCCACCCGCTTCCCGGTGATCGGGGTGATGTTCTACTTTCACACTCCCTACTACGGCTTCGATGAGCTGTACCTGGACGCCGAGCAGCGCGCCCCGGTGATCGACCTGCTACTGGGCTGCATCCGGGCCGGGCTGCCGGTGCTCAACTCGGCCGCCGGCCTGCGGGCGCTCAAGTCCGGCGACTGGCCGCGGCGCCTGCCTGTGGCGCGCGTGGCAGATGTGGACGGGGAGTACGTCTGCTGCCGCGCCGACGACGAGGTCTGCGCCAACTGCGGCTACGCAGCCTGCACCGAGATAACCGAATTCCAACGCCTGCGCCCGAGCGCGCTGTTCGGCATGTTGAGATACTGGTGAACAACCCAGGCAGCCGGTTTTCCCGCCTGTTCACGGGCGCCATCCGCCGCTGCCTGGCGGGCGGCGCGCAAGGCTGGACCTTCGAGCCGCCTTCTCAGGAGTGGGCGCCGCCGCGCCTGGAGCGCACCTGCCTGTACCTGCACGTGCCATTCTGCCGCAACTGCTGCCCGTACTGCCCCTACACCAAGGTCCCCTACGTCGAGCTGCTGGTGGAGCCCTACAAGCGAGCGGCGCTGGCCGAGCTCGACTGGTGGGCCGACCACATTGGACCCGCCGAGATCGGCAGCGTGTACATCGGCGGCGGCACGCCCACGCTGGCGCTGGGGGCGATCGAACAGGTCCTGGTCCGTCTGCGCCAGCGCTTCCGCCTGGTTGGCGAGGTGTGCATCGAGACTAACCCGGCCGACGTGGACCAGGCCTGCGTGGAACGGCTGGCAGCGATGGGCGTGGCGCTGGTCTCGCTGGGGGTGCAGTCGTTTCAGGCCAGGCACCTGGCGTTCCTGGGACGCCGCTATCAGCCGACCACCGCCGAACGCGCCCTGGCGCGGCTGGCAAATGGCGGTTTCGCCTCGATCAACGTGGACCTGATGTTCGCCCTGCCAGGCCAGAGTGCAGCAGAATTGACCGAGGACCTGGCGCGCGCCGCGCAGCTCGGTGCCGACCAGCTCACGACTTATCCACTGTTCACCTTCCCTTTTTCCTCGGTTGGCAAACATTTACGCCAGGCGGCGGTGCGCATGCCCGACCTGGGCCGGCGCCGGGCACACTACCGGGCCATCAGCGCCTGGTGCGCCGGGCACAGCTTCGAACGGGCCTCGGTGTGGAGCTATAAACGCGGCGCCGTCCCGCGCTATTCTTCGGTCACCCGCCTAGGCTACATCGGAATCGGCCCGGGCGCCGGCTCGCACCTGCCGGACGGGTTCACGCTCAACACATTCGACCTGGAGAGCTGGATGCAGGCAGCCTTTGGCGGAAGGCAGCCCATCGCCTTGCGCCTGCCGTTCACCCGCAGGCTGGCGGGCTGGTGGTGGCTGTACTGGCGCCTGTACGAGACGCGCCTCCCGCTGGACGGACTGGAGGCAGCCATGGGCGACCAGGCGCCCAGGGCGCGCCGCTGGCTGTGGGCGTTGGAAGCCGCCGGCCTGGCAAAGCGAACCGGCAACAGCCTGGAGCTGAGCGAGGCGGGCACCTTCTGGCTGCACCTGGCCCAGAATCACTTCGCACTGGACTACGTGAACACGCTGTGGAGCAAGGCCCGCCAGGAGCCCTGGCCGCAGGCGATATTGATATAAGGACCTATCCGAAAATTGGGAGGTGGTCCCGTTTTCCTCATTTTCGGATAGATACCAAATTCTCGTGATCGACCAGCGCTGCGGTCAGCCCTTCATCCCGGTCAGCACGATGCCGCGCACGAAGTGGCGCTGCAGGAAGGCGAACAAGATGAGGATTGGCAGAGTAGCCACGGTGGCGGCGGCCATCAGGTGGTGGTAGGCAGTGCCGTACACCGTCTGGAACTCAGCCAGGCCCAGCGCCACGGTGCGCAGCTCCACCCGCGAGACCACGATCAAGGGCCACAGCAGGTTGTTCCAGCTTCCCAGGAAGGTGACGATCGCCAGGGCTGCCATGGGCGCCTTGCACAGTGGCAGCACCACCCACCAGAAGATGCCCAGCTCGCTGGCCCCGTCGATGCGGGCGGCGTCCAGCAGCTCGTCGGGGATGGTCAGGATGAACTGGCGCATCATGAACACCCCGAAGGCGCTGATCGCCCCGGGAATTATCAGCCCGCTGTAATTGTTCAGCCAGCCCAATTCGCGCACGATGATGTACAACGGCACCATGATCACCTGGAACGGGATCATCATGGTGCTAAGGATGGCGATGAACAGGATGTTTCTCCCCCAGAAGTTATACTTGGCGAAGCCGAAGCCGGCCAGTGTGCAGAACAGCAGGGTGAGGAAGGTGATGCTGCCTCCCACGAACAGGCTGTTGAAGAAGTAGCGTCCGAACGGCGCCAGAGTCATGGCTTCCAGGTAGTTCGCCGCTCGCACCGGGTCCGGGATCCACTGCACCGGCACGCTGAAGATCCTGGCCGGCTCCTTGAGCGAAGCCGAAATCATCCACACCACCGGCAGCACCATGGCAACTCCGCCGGACGCCAGCAGGCTATAGCTGGCAGCGCGCGCCAATCGCCGGGCAAGCCGGCCGGCAGCCAGGCCCGTAGCTGCCCTGCCCCGCAGGGCGCCGACGCCCGGCCGAGCGGCGGCTTTCACCTGTGCCGAGCCGATGCCCTGCTTCATGCGTACAAGCCCTCCTCGCTGCGCACGATGCGCAGTTGGACCAGAGTCAGGACCATGATGATGACAAACATGACCAGCGACAGGGCGGAGGCGTAGCCCATGTTCAAATACTGGAAGGCATTCTGGTAGATGTACAGGGCAATCACGTTGGTGGCGTCGCTGGGACCGCCCTTGGTGAGCATGTACTGGTAGGTGAAGGACTGGAAGCCGTCGATCAGACTGATGACCATCACGAACAGGGTGGTGGGCTTGAGCAGCGGCAGGGTGATGTGCCGCAGAAGCTGCCGGCGGTTGGCGCCATCCACCTTGGCGGCGTCGTAGAACACCTCCGGGATGTTCTGCAGTCCGGCGATGAAGATCAGCATGTAGAAGCCCACCGACTGCCAGACGTTCATGGCGACGATCGCCCAGGGCGCCAGGTTGCGCTGGGTGAGCCAGTTCGGCGCAAATCCCAACAGCGGCCCCAGCAGGGCGTTTACCGGGCCATAGGGGTGGTACAGCACCCGCCAGACCATGGAGACCACCACCCCGGAGATGATGACCGGGACGAAATACAGGGTGCGCACGAAGTTGCGCCCCCAGAATCTGCCCGCCAGCAGCAGCGCCAGAGCCAGGGAGATGACCCAAATTGGCACTGCGCTGCCGGCGACGAAAAGGAAGGTGTTGCCTAACGAGATGCGAAAGCGCTGGTCTTCCAGCAGGTGGGCGTAGTTCTCCAGGCCGGAAAACACGGGGGGCGAGATCAGGCGATATTCGGTCAGGCTGATGTAGAAGGCGTTCGCCATGGGGTAGAAGGCGAACAGGGCGAAGAAGGTGAGCGCCGGCAACACGAAGATCAGCCCCCACAGCCGGCGCCGGTTATAGATGTTCCACCAGGGACGTTTATGAATGAGCGTTGCCAAGACAAGACCCATAATCAATGATACCGAAGTATTGGGCATTGCGGGCGCTCGCCCGCAATGCCCAATTTGTCGTTTTACTCACTTCAACAACTCATCGATTTCGCTCTTCGCCTGGTCCAGGGCTTCTTGAACCGGCTGATTTTCGGTGACCACGCGCTGCAGGGCGCGCCCGATAGCATCGGCGATGGCAAAGGTCTCGGTGTGCACCAGCCAGTAGGGTGTGCCCACCATGTCATTCAAGAAGACCTGCATGTTAGGCACTTCCTGAATGGTGGAGCTCTGCGACAGGGCCAGGGTGGGCTGGAGCAAGCCAGCGTCGGTGAGGTAGCGCTCGGGGTGGGCTGACAGCTCCTTGATCAGGCCCTGGCAGACCTGCTGCTTCTCGGGGCTGGAGGCGGCGTTGATGAAGATGCCGTAGCTGTACATGAAGGCGCCGGTGGGATTGGTGGCGTCGCTCCAGCGCGGCAGGGGCACCACGGTGTGGGTATCGTAGACCGGGCTCTGCTGGTCTTTGATATACGAGCTGAACCAGGAGCCCGAGATGGTCATCGCCACCGTGCCCTCGTAGAAGCCGATGTTGCTGACCGTCAGGGCAGGGTCGCCGAATTTGTCCTGATAGACCCAATCCTGGACGAACTGGAAGGTGCGTACCCAGGGCTCGGTGTTCACCGTGGCTTCGGTGCCTTCGGCGTTCACCACGGTGCCGCCAAGCTGGTAGGCCATGCCGGCCAGGGTGAGCACCGGCGAGGTGATGTCATCGGGCATGCCGTAAGTGAAATCGAAGGCGCGCTGCTTGAGCTGGCCGCCCTCCACCAGGTTGAGCTTCTCGGCCAGGGGGCGCAGGTCTTCCCAGGTCTTGGGATAGTCAGCAGCGGGGTCCAGGCCGGCGTCTTCGAACAGCTTCTTGTTGAGGAACAGGCTGTAGATGCTGACCTCGTTGGGAATGGCGTACAGGGTGCCATTGTACTTGAGGCCTTCCAGGGTGCCTTCCACGTAGCTGGTCTCCAGCGCTTCCTGGCTGTCGTAGCCCAGCAGCTTGTAGTCCAGCGGGATGACCGACCCTTGGGCCAGCAAGGGGGCGGCAGCCATGCTCAACAGGGTGAAGCAGTCCGGGCCCTCGCCGCCTGCCAGGGCGGTGACCAGCTTGGTGATGTACTCGCTGTCGTTGCCCGGCCCGATGACGTATTCGATCTCCACACCCGGGTTATCAGCCTTGAACTTATCCATGTATTCCCGGTCCAGGTCGGCGCGCGGGGGGAAATCGTGAGACCAGTAGAGGATCTTGACCGGCGGGGGCGGCGTATCCGTGGGCGCCGCTTCGGTCGTGGGAGTTGCAGCCGGCTGGCAGGCTACCAGAACCAATCCCAGGACGAGTACTGCCAGAGTGGATGCAACCATCAAGCGGAAATATGGCTTGCGCATGAGTATCTTCTCCTCTAGGGTATTTAGAATAATCGATGGGATGGACAGAAAAATGTTCGGGTACACCTCCTGATTGAAAAAGGGGAGAGAGCAGTGAGCAGATAACGATGATCAGGTTGATGTTTTCAGCCGTTCCAACAGGCTGACGGCAGCGTCCTCCACCATCCCGGCGGCCTGGGGGGCGACCGGAGCCGGCAGACGGCAGGCCAGGTAGGCTTCGAAGACCTCGTAGCCGCCATTGGGGTAATCCTCCGGCAGGGGAATGTAGCACACCAGGCCGTTGCTGTAGCCGGCAAACAGGGTGTGGGCGAAGGGAGACCTGGCTTTCACCGCCAGGCCGGTCTTGACGAAGATCTCCCCTGCCGCTGAGACCAGGCCAACCTGGCCCAACCGGATGGCTTGCAATTCCATCACAGCCCTGCGCTCGTCTCCCTGGCCTACGATCTCGGCGCGCCAGGGGCCTTTCTCATCCAGCCAGGCCTGCAGCTGGTCCCAAGTCATGCCGCCCATGGCCTCTTCCAGCTCGACGAATTTGGGCAGCCGGCCTTCGAACTGGGAGGGTGGCAGGAGGGGCAGCTCTATCTTCTGCCCGTCCACGGCGATCCGCTCGGCCGCTGCAGGCTCGATTCCCGCCCAGGTCGAGACCACCTCGCCGCCAATCTGCATGCCCAGCCGCTCAAGCACATCTTCCCGGTCGCAGGGCACTCCCGGCCAGGGGTTGATGTCGGCCCCGGCCCCCTGGATGAACAGGCATGTGGCTCCGGTGGCGGACTCAACCAGGCGGCGCATGGCGCCTGGCCAGTCAGCCGAGATCACATTGCTCCCGTTGCCGAGCACCACCGGGTGGCAGGCGTAGTTCACCAGCACCGCCAGCGGGCGCCCATCGGCGTGGTCGATCCGTACGACGCCCACCTCGGGATCCACCGGACGTTCCGGGTTGGGGGCGATCACCGTCACACCGTCGGGCCGGGTGAGCCGGCGGTTGATGCCGATGCGTGTCTGGCCGCGCCCAAATCCCAAGACGGCCGGCGCCAGGCGATCATGGGCCATCTGCACCAGGCCGACCAGCAGGTAGAAGAGGTTGTCTACATAGGCGCGCAGCATGGGCTGGCTGCCTGGAAAGGCAAAGGTAAGCGGGCCGGAGTGGCAGTGCGTGGCGTGGAGCAGGACGTTCCCGACAGGCACCCCGCTGCGAACGCTGGTCTCCTGGCGCACCCGGGCTACGAACTCCGGGTTGACCACCAGCACGTCCATGCTCACGATCACCACCTCGACCTGCCCATCGCTGAGGGCCAGGGCGGTGGCGAACAGGTCATCGCGCAGGCCGTGCGAATTTTCGCTGCGCTCCATCCCCACCAGGTACATGCCCACCGGGGGGGTGATGTTAACCCGGCTTACGCCGGCAAGTAAGGTGCTCAATTTCACCTCCTGTTTCAAATCACGCCTCGCTCCTGGAGCGAGGCGATATCGAGGTCGTCCAGCCCCAACAGACCGCCGTAGATTTCCCGGTTGCTGAAACCCAGCTCCTGGCCCAGGTGATCGATGCGGCCTGGAGTGGCCGAGAACTTGGGCAGGATGCCCGGCACCGCCACCTGACCCAGGCGGGGGTCATTGAACAGCACGATGTTCTGGCGGGCCTGGACGTGCGGGTCATCGAAAATATCGGCGATGGAATTAACCACCGCCGCCGGCAATTGGACCGCATCGCACTGGGCGACTATCTCGGCAGCTGTCAGGCCGGCAGTCCACTCCTGCAGCAGAGCGTACACTTCCTCGGGGCGTGCACAGCGCGCCTCCAGGGTGGCGTAGCGCTCGTCCAGCGCCAGCTCCGGGCGGCCGATGGCCTGCGCCAGGCGCGCCCACAGGCGGTCGGTATTGGCGCTTAAGACGACCCATTTCCCATCGCTGGCCTGAAAGCTGGAGGAAGGCACGATGTAAGGGTTGGTGTCGCCGCTGCGCTCGCGCACCTGGCCGGTACGGTGATAGATCGGAATGGAAGCTTCCGAGGCGCGCAGAAGCGGCTCGTACAGGGCCAGGTCGATCACCTGCCCCGGTCCGCCGCGCATCTCTCTATAATAGAAGGCAGACAGCATAGCGAAAGCGCCGGCGTACCCACCCAGGTAATCGGCCAGGGCGTAGCCGGAGCGGACGGGAGGCCGGTCCGGATATCCGGTCACGTACAGGTGCCCGCTGAAGGCCGATACGGTGCGGTCAAAGGCTCCTTTGTGGCGGTAGGGGCCGGTTTGGCCATAGCCGCTGATGCGCAGCAGCACCAGGCGCGGGTTGACCTCTAGCAGGGTCTCGGGCGCCAGGCCCCAGGCCTCCAGCGTGCCTGGCCGGAAGTTCTCCACCATGCCATCCGCCAAGGCTACCAGGCGCTTGAGCAAGGCCTGCCCTTCCGGCTTGTGCAGGTCCAGGGTGATGGACTTCTTGTTGCGCCCCTCTTGCAGCCACAGGAAGCTTAGCCCTTCCCTCAGGCCAGGGCCTTCCCGCGTCACGTCGCCCTTACCCGGCAACTCGACCTTGATCACCTCGGCGCCGAAATCCGCCAGGAAGGTCGCCGTTACCGGCCCGGCCAGGATGGTGGCAACGTCCAGGATGCGCAGGCCTTCCAGGGGTCGAGTGGGTGGAGAGGCCGGCGTGCGGCCTTCTCTCGGGCGTTTATCGGTTATGCCCGGGCAGTCAACCAAGGCGGAATCTCTCCAGCAGGTCGCGGCGCCGGATAGTAATCTGCCCGCGCCGGCGTTCCAGCACCCCCTCCTTGCTCATCCGGGCGAGCGCCTGGCTGGCAGTGACGCGGTGTACGCTCGCCAGGTCTGCCAGAGCCTGGTGGGTCAACTGAAGGGTAGGCGCCGGGTCTGAGCTATCGCGAGTGAGCAGGTAGAGCAGCTTGCCAATACGGTCAGCGGCACCTTCGGAAGCCATCACCCAGATATGGCTGGTCAGCAGGCGGACCTTGTAGCTGAGCGAGCGGGCCACCTCGTACAACAGCTCCGGGTGCTGCACGAACAGTTCTTCCATGGTGCGCCGGGAGAACACGTAGACCAGCGAGTCTTCCACCGCCACGGCGCTGGCCTGGGAGGGACAACCGGTGAGAAACAGCGCCTCACCGAACATGCAACCCGGCCTGACCCACCCCAGGGTCTTCTCCACCCCGTTCGTGGTCAAGATGGACTGCTTGACCTGACCACGAAACAGGTAATACATTTCGCTGGAGACTCTTTCGGCCGGGTAGATGACCTCGCCGGCCGGGTAATGCCGGGGCCGGCCGCGGCTGAGCAGACTCTCCAAAACCGCCATCCGCACCTCGATGAAGGGAGGCGCCAAGGCTTCACTGGCAAGATCGATTTCCGCCGGATTCATCTACAATGATTTAATCACAAAACCATGTTTATGTCTGTAGCCTGGACTACAATTTATTTGATTGGAGTTACGCAGTTGAATGGAAAAATGACCGAGGCCAACCGCGTAAGTCCATTTTTAATCATGTCTCCATATTCGCCAATGCCACCCGGGCGGCATGGTAGCCGCACATACCGTGGACGCCGCCGCCTGGCGGAGTTGATGAGGAACAAAGATACACCCCCCGGAGGAGAGTGCGGTAACCGGGGCGGGTGAATAGCTGGAGCAGGTCCTGGACGCCGCCATTGATATCGCCGCCGATATAGTTGGGATTGTAAGCTTCCAACTCTGCCGGGCCCGTGGCGCGGCGCGCCAGCACCCGCTGCGTGAAGCCTGGGGCGAAGCGCTCGATCTGGGCTTCGATTCATCGGCCATGTCCTGCCGGGAGCCATGCGGCGCATGGCAGTAGACCCAGGCGGTGTGCCTGCCAGCGGGGGCGCGGCCGTCATCGAACAGGCTGGGCTGGGCCAGGATCACGAAGGGCCACTCGGGATGCTGCCCCTGCCAGGCCTGGAGCTCGGCGGCGGCGATTTCCTCCAGCGTCCCGCCAAGGTGAACGGTTCCGGCGCGGGCGCACTCCCTCGCCCGCCAGGGGATCGGGCCTGCCAGGGCGTAGTCCAGCTCGAAGGCACCCGGCCCGTAGCGAAAGCGCTCCATATGATATCCGGCTGTGCTAATTCCCCACCTGCCCGTCGCCTGCCTGCCGGAGGCAAGGCATTCTCATTTGAAAAAGGCGACGGGCAACTTAATGGCAACCCCTCCCCCGAAAGTCCAATCCGCTTGGAGATTCCCTGCAATTCGCCTATAATGGCTCAACCAGGTCTTGATGATCACTGGTTGGAGCAAGCATGCAGATCACCGTTCTTGCCGCCGGTTCGCGTGGAGATGTCCAGCCGCTATTGGCATTGAGTAAAGGTTTACAACACACAGGCATGCGGGTGAGGCTGGCCGCCCCCCAGGATTTCTCTGCTTTCGTCCGGCAGCATGAAATCGACTTCTATCCCCTGCGCGGGAGCGTACAGCAGATCATGGCGAGCGCAACCGGGCAAAACTTCATGGAAACCGGCGGGGCCAATCCGATCAAGGCCCTGCGGGCCTTCAGGAAGATGGGGGCGCCAGTCGTCTTGCAGATGGCACAAGACGCACTCGAAGCCTGCCGCGGTTCGCAGGCGCTAGTCTGCCTGGCAGTGATCGCCCCGTTTGGGAGATCGATTGCCGAGGCTCTGCGCATTCCCCTGATCAACGCTGAGCCCACACCCCTGCTCCCGACGAGAGCCTTCCCTGCTGCAGGTTGGCCGATCCAAAGGAATCTCGGCGGACTGCACAACCGGCTATCCGGCGTGATCATGTTGCGGATGATCGGTCAGTGGTTCCTCCCCTACCTGAATAGTTTCCGGCAGGGATTGGGAATGCCCGCTTTTCGCGCCGCTGATTTCCAGCGCGTGTTGGCTTCTACGCCCCTATTGGGGGCGTACAGTCCCGAGATAATCCCTTCTCCGGCGGATTGGCCCGGGCAGGCGCACGTCTCCGGCTACTGGTTCCTGGATGAGCAGGAGAACTGGCAGCCTCCGCCCGGACTGGAGGCATTCCTGAGCGCCAGCGATCCACCGGTCTACATCGGGTTTGGCAGCATGGGCGGTCGCGATCCCGAAGGGACCGCCGCGCTGGCTTTCGAGGCGTTGACGAAGAGCAGGCAACGCGCGGTGCTGCTCACCGGGTGGGGCGGGCTGCGGTCGATGTCGCCGCCGGAGGGTGTGTACATGCTGGAATCCGCTCCCCATCGCTGGCTGTTCCGGCGCGTGGCAGCCGTGGTGCACCACGGCGGGGCAGGGACCACCGCCGAGGGGCTACGCGCCGGGGTGCCGGCGGTGATCGTGCCTTTCATTGTTGACCAGCCCTTCTGGGGCGCCAGGATCGCAGCGCTGGGAGTTGGTCCGCCTCCTATCCCCCGGCAGAAGCTGACCGCCGACAGGCTGGCCCACGCCATGCGGGCTGCGGCGACCGATCCGCAGATGAAGCGGCGCGCTGAGAAACTTGGCGCAGCCATTCGCCAGGAGGATGGCGTGGGTAACGCCGTGAGGATCATCCGCCAGTACCTGGGAGAATGACAGATGGCACAGGAAGGCAGCGATTACACGATCAGACCGTTTCCCAAGGTCCGCCGCCTGATGGTGGATGGCGGACGCATGGGCCGAATGAGACACATCGTCCATGGCCTGCTGGAAGTGGATGTTACCCAGGCGCGACAGGCCATACAAAAACACAAGGAGCAAACCGGCGAGACTCTATCATTCACCGCGTACATCATCGCCTGCCTGGGGAAGGCAATCGAGGCGAACAAGCAGGTGCATGCCTACCGAGACTGGCGCGGTCGCTTCGTCATATTCAACTCGGTCGACGTGAGCACGCTGTTCGAAGTCGAAGTCGATGGAAATAAGGTTATTCGCCCTCACATTATCCGGGCAGCCAACCAAAAGACCTTTCGGGAAATCCACGAAGAAGTGCGGGCTTTCCAGGCACGACATGCCGGCAGCCGTGAGGCGAGGTTCATCCGCTGGTTTGTCCTCCTGCCGGGGTTTATCAGGCGAACGTTATTGTGGGTCCTGTTCAAGAATCCGCACCGGTTGAAAGAATATTTTGGCACGGTTTTGGTGACCTCGATAGGGATGTTCGGGACGGGCGGCGGCTGGGGCATCCCGGTGCCCAACCACACGCTGCAGCTCACCCTGGGCGGCATCGCCGAGAAACCGGGCGTGGTGGAGGGCCAGATTCAAATCTGCCAATATCTGAGCATGACCATCAGCTTCGACCACGACATCGTTGACGGCGCGCCTGTGGCGCGCTTCGTCCAGCGCCTGAAGGAGCTGATCGAGACCAGGGATGGTTTGAATGTGTAGAAACTTCCCAGGCTCCCGTCGCCTGCCTGCCGGAGGCATGGCAGATTCTCATTCGAAAAAGGTGACGGGCACTTGACGGCAATCGCCTTCTCACCACTTGGCCTGATGTAAGGCTAAGCCAATAGCCCGCGGGTGAGGGGCACAACCGGCAGTCAGAACACCATCAAAGGATACGGGGATCCCTCGGTTATTCGAGCATTCGTGGAGGTTATTGGCCGGGTTCCCCTCCCGGCCTCTCAGGTTACTTCCAGTCCGGCTGGACCGAGGCGTAAGAGCTCCCACTGTTGGTCAGGTTGACCAAGCCGCTGCCATCGGCGTTGATCACGTAGATGTCGGCGTAAGCAGTGGTGTACATCTGGAAAGCCACCTGGCTGCCATCGGGAGACCAGTTCGGGTACCAACACTGGCCCCCAGTGAAGGTCAGGCGGGTCTGGCCAGAGCCGTCGGCGTTCATGATGAAGATCTGTCGCAGGGCGCTGCTGCCCGAACCCAACGTGCGGTAGAAGGCGATGCGCGCCCCGTCGGGCGACCAGTCGGGGGCAAAGTCAGGCTCACCTGAGTTGGTCAGGTTCACCGGGTTGCTGCCGTCGGCGTTCATGGCATAGATCTCGACCACCGAGTAGTCGCTGCCCGAGTAGTTGGTATAAGCAATCTTCATCCCATCGGGAGACCAGTTGGGGTGGTCTTCGTGGACGGTGGGGCTATTGGTCAGGTTGAGCGTGGTGCCCGAGCCATCGGCGTTGATCACGTAGATGTCGTTGGGCGTCTCGGGGCCAGGGTTGTGCAGGTCGGACGTGAAGGCGATCTGGCTGCCGTCCGGCGACCAGGTGGGGTGAAAATGGTGCCCGGGCAGATTCACCAGGGTATAGGTCCCGCTGCCGTCAGCGTTCATCACCTGGATGTAATTCTGATCGCCGCTGATCACCGTGTAGGCGATCTTACTGCCGTCGGGCGACCAGGCGGGCGTCACGAATTGGGCGCTGCCGAAGGTCAGCGGGGTGGGGTTGGAGCCATCAGGGGCCATCGTGTACAGGTTCATACGCTGATCGCTGTCGGTATAGCCTGAAGCATAGACGATCTTATTGAGCGCCGGGAGAGGTGGGCGATAATTATTTAGCAGCAGGGGCAGGAAGCCAGGCGGCGCAGCCAGGGGGGGATTGTCCTGGGAAGCGGGCGCCCCGCTCAACCCGGCGCCCACTGTGGAAAAGACCAGCAGGGATGCCACCCCGGCCAGTATCAGCATAGACAGTTTCATGGCGACCTCCAGGGAAACTAATGTGAATGGACATCGGTCAAAGGACTGCCTCACCTCATCTTGGGGATTCAATCGCCACGTGGGTGAAGTGGAAGACCGCATAAAGGCAGATAGATGCTCGCCCACGGGTTGGTCTCGCCCCCCCGGTTATGAAGATCAGCAGTCAATATCTTATCATCAGGGTACAGGAAAACCGCCAGAAAATCAACCATTAATTTTCAATCGCCGCCCGGCTTGCTAATCAGCATCACAATGATTTCCTGTGGTAGTTGTAAGCCGCAATCTCACAATAATTATGATATCAGGAGTTACGCAGTTGAACGGAAAAATGACCGAAAATATGGGGGTTGGGCGGGCAAATGCCCGCCCAACCCCCATATTTTCGGAAATTCCTTGACCAACTGCGTATGTCCTTTGGCTTTAGCGGGAGACCCATTTCTGGGCATCGTACGGAGATGTTGTGGTGACCTGTGGCTCCACCACATTGATGGTCCCCTGGTGGGTGCGCATCAATCGAGAGGGCAAGCCGTAGCCAGAACCACAGCGGACTCTTATTAATAAGTGACGGGCACAACCCACCCCCCGTGCCCGTCACCTGCCTGCCGGAGGCAAGGCAGATTCTCATTAAATAAAAGGTGACGGGCGCAAAGACCAGCAGAAGTCCATCTGCGAATCAGCCCTTCAACGCGCCGGCCAGGATTCCCCGGATGAAGTAACGGCCCAGGATCAGGAAAAAAGCCAGCGGAACCGCCACAGTAATCAGGGCCGCCGCCATCTGCAGGTTGTAGACTACGATCGTGGTCCCTTTGGCCTCCGCCATGACCACCTGGACGGTCTGGGTCTTCGGGCTGGAGAGGGTTAGCGCCAGAAAGAATTCGTTCCACACCTGGGTGAAGATGATAATCGCCACCGAAGCGTAGGCAGGCAGTGAGATCGGGCTAACGACCATGAAGAATCTCTGCACCTTGGAAGCGCCATCCACCTCGGCGGCTTCTTCTAACTCGCGTGGTACGGAGAGGAAGAATGTCCCCATTAAAACCGAAGCCAGGGGGATGTTCAGAATCAGGTAGCTCAAGATCATCCCCCAATAGGTCAGCGCCAGCCTGGTCTTGGCCATCAGGATCACCAACGGGATGATGACCGCCTGGTAAGGCAGGTACAGGGCGATGCCTACCAGCACAAACAGCACCTTGGCAAAAGTGGAACGCGTCCGACTGAGATAATAGCCTCCCAGGCCGCCGATGAACACCGAGAGAATTGTGGAGCTGAAGGATATGATCGTCGAGTTCAACAGACGGGGGACCATGTTGCTGCGGAACCGGCTGCTGCCAAAAAGCACTTCGCGATAATTGCCAAATTGGGGATTCCCGGTGGGGATCAAGTAGTTGCCGGTAGTTATCTCATCGATCGATTTCACAGAGGTGGTTCCCATCACATAGATGGGAAGAAGATAGGCAAAAGATAGCAGGATAAGCACCAGAAAGACCAGGAGTTTGAGGGTCCTACTCTTGCTTTTCATTCAAACCATTTCCTGAGCGCATAGATGGTGTATGGAACCACGATGATGAAGGCCATGGCGAATATGATGATGCCCAGCCCGGCCCCTGCGGACACCAGATGCTGCTGGAAGAAGGTGATCCACATGTTCAAGGCCAGCACATCGGTCTGGATGCCCGGGCCACCGAAGGTGACAATATAAACGATGTCGAAGACCTTCAGGGTCGAGATCAATAACAGCGATACCAGCACCAGGATTCCGGAGCGGATGTTGGGCACGATCACCGAGACCAGGATTCTGAGCTTGGAGGCGCCATCCACCGTCGCCGCCTCGACCATCTCCTGCAATTCGGTGGTGCGAAAGGAAGACTGGAGGATAATGACTGCAAAACCCAGATACTGCCAGACAAAGATTAATATCAACCAATAGGTGGCCAGATCGGGATCGGTGGTGAAGGATAGTTGAGACTTAATCCCCACCGCCTGGAGCAGCGTTTTGAAAACTCCCCTCTGCGGTTCGTACATCCACGACCAGATTGTACCGGTGACGATGAAAGACATGGCCACCGGGTAGAGGATTAAGGTGCGGATATAGGACTCGACCGCCGGAAATGGGGAGAGCTCCAGCAGGTAAGCCAGCAGGATGGCTACGACCACGGTGGGACCCACACCCAGGATCAACCACTTTAAATTATTCTGGACGTCCACCCAGAAGCGTGGCTGGGCCACCAGGAATTGATACCATTTCACCCCCGTAAACTGGTAATTGGCAGTTACCGTCTTCCAATCGGTGAAAGAGACATAAAAGGTCCAGGCCAGGGTAGCGTACAGGAGAATTACGAAAAAAAGCAAGGGGACCAGGAAAACCAGGTTATCGACCAGGTTTTGCCAGGTCCGGTGGTTGTGCAAGGCAGCCGCCATGCTGTGCCAGGTTCTTTGTTTTTTCTGAGCTGTTATGGTTGCCAAGACTTCGACCTCGGTTGCCATCGGCTTTTCGAGGTGCGAGCGGCGGACGCCGCTCGCACCTCCAAAAGCCCGTGTAAACAAGTCTACTTTATCGTAAATCCCTAGGTAGGGATGCTCGAGGAAGCATCCCTACCTGTGGATTAACCTGGCTCATGCCTGAGAATGCCCAGCCTTTCTACGCCAGTTCAAGGGAGCTTTACGGCCATTGATACCAGGCCGAGGCGGTTTTTACGTCATAGGTCTCCATCATGTTGGCGACCGCCTGGATGGTGGCATCTACATCCGGCTGTGCCAGGAAGGCCGAGAGGATGTCCCAGTAAATGGGCTGCGCAGTGCCGGGCAGGATGCTCCCATGTTGATCCAGGATGAGCGCGCCTGGGTTGTCGCGGGCGAAAGACTGCAGCTCCTGGCGGATCGGGTCTGGGAACTCCGTGGGGTCGATGTCGATGCGGGCGAACAATCCACCCTGGGTGACATCCGTGGGGATCTGCAGCTCGGGCGAGGCGACCACCTTCAGCCAGTCCATGGTGGCAGAAGGATGCGGCGCGCCAACGGTAATCCCATACGTATCAGGGTGGAAGAGCAGAATGCGCTCAGGTTGCTGAGGGAAGGTGACGGCGCCAAAATCAACCCCGGGCTCCCAATTCGAGCCTTTCACAAATGCACCGATTGCCCAGGTGCCCATCAGGGTCATGGCAGCCCTTTCCGAGCCCACCAGGCCAACCGCCTGGTCCCAGGTCAGGCCAGAATGGTCGGAGTTGACGAAGGGGATGAGCTGCTGGAACTTTTCCAGGGCGCTCCGATAGGCCGCGTCGGTGGTTACGTCAATCTCTCCCTTGTAGAGTTTGACATAATTCTCCGGGCCGGCTTCCTGCAGGTAGATGCTGTCGAAGACGAAGGCATCGCCCCACTTCTCCTTTGAGCCCAGACCCAGGCAAGCCATATCCGGCTTGGCGTCCTGGATGGCCTCACAGGCGGCAATTAATTCCTCGAAGGTGGTGGGTGGGGTGAGCTGCAGTTCTTCAAACAGCTTCAGGTTGTAGTACAGGATGTTCTGGATGTGCATGTTCAACGGCACCACATACGGATGCCCATCCACTGAAACAGCTTTCGCCAGGGGTCCAGGGATCACGTCTGCGTAGCCGAGCTCGGCCCACAGGTCATCCAGGGGCTGCAACACTCCGCCATCCACGTACTGTTTTAGTTCGGCACCCCCGAGGGTCTGGAACGTATCGGGCGGGAGTCCTGCTGCGATCCGGCCCTGCAAGACCACGCGATGGCTGACGCCGCCACCTCCTGCCACCGGGTTCTCGACCACTTCGATGTCCGGGTAGGCATCTTTGAGAGCCGCAAACATGGCATCGGCGGCTTCGCGTTCACCCGGAGCAGTCCACCAGTGGAAGATTTCCACCTTGCGTTCCTCAAGCGTCGGTTCAGGGGTGACAATCACGGTCGTGACCACTTCCCTGACTTCCGGGGTGCCTTTGACTTCGACCACCTCGGTCACGACGACCGTCTCGACGATAGTCTGCGGCGCACAGGCCGCAAGGACCAAACCCATCAGTGTGATAGCCACGATGAGCTGCATGGCTTTCTTGGACATAAGTCATCTCCTCCTATCTGGTAATGCGGTTCGGACTAACGGTTCCTATGTAATCTATGGTCATCTTTCGAATGGCATCACCACCTTTCCGGATGACATGATCGCCGATATCGCAGTGCAATCAGGATTGTAAAGGGCGTTAATGAACCAAATATCCAGGCCTCAAATTGTCAATAAAAAATGAGAAATAATTATCGGATATTTATTGATATACACTGCCTGCGCAGCGGCTGGTTCAAGGAAGGATGTCGCTCAGATGCCAAAGGGTAAAGCCAGCATTTTAATTTTAACACGAGTCTGCGGAATTAACCGGTATAAATTACAGACTGTCAGCCGCCTATTAATAGGCGAGGCCTGCGTTGAGCTAAAGCAGAAGTGGAGAGTACAAACTGGTCTTTTCCACCAAGACTTTTGCCGTTTTATAAAGCGCAAATAACGCAAAAAGAACGAATTACGCGCAGATTATTGTGGTAAAAGGTTATAGCATAAATCAATCTAAGGAAACAACTGGTAACAACCATCTCCTTCCCAGGTGCCCGTTACCTCACGATTTGATGTATGGCTTTGCCTATAGCTTTCAGGGGACGGGCACAGCCCCTTGCAGGTAATGCGCCATGTAGGACCCCGTCGGCCGATAACCCGACTTCAAGGCCAGCCCGATCGATTGCCGAATCGTAGGCGGAGAGATCGACGAGATGCCTCCAGCGCCCATATGGAGGTTGCGAAGGCCAGGTTCATGCTCCGCACTTTCTCCCGAAACGGCGCAACTTCCAGCAGGTGGTTGAGGTGCGGCGCCCCGCCTCCAACCAGCCGGGAGCGGAGGGCATCAGGAACGAGCCGGGAGGCAGGTATGCAAGCAGCTCGCTGGCACCCGGGGAAGCCGGCGTCTCCGGCGTAGTAGGAGAACGGCCCGACCTGGAGCTAGAATACGCGGGGATTTAGCGGGTCATCCACCGCGGCCCGGCCCATCTGCCCTTCGATCACGCAGTCGATGGCCAGATCGCAGCGCGGCACGCCGCGAAAGGTCTGCGCCAGCCGCAGGCGGTGGGCTTAGTATGAGGGTATTCATTTATCATTGCGCAAATCTACATGATTGCGTGTTGTTGCATACACAGGCGGCAAAGCCGCCGAAGCGACGAAGTAATCGACCACATGCTCCAAGACCGGCGGGGGGTTGCTTCGCCCTGCTGCGCAGGGCTCGCAACGACACACCAACCCCCTACTCCCTTATCACCAGCCACACCCCGAACAGCTCGTCCATCAGCAGCGGCACGCCCGGGTCCGCGAGCCACCAGGCCGGGTTAGAGTTCTTCAACTGGGCGGCGATGGGATCGAAGCCGCGGTATTGGGCTGCCTGGTAGGCTTGTTGGAATAGCTCGCTAAATTTAGCCAACACGTCGCCCTCGCCGGCAGGGATGGCGGATCCGTAACGCAGGATCAGTCGCCGGCACTCGGTGCGGAAGTAGTCCCAGCCGGTCAGGCAGGCGTCCACGCTGAACGGCACGTAGTAATTCACCACCCCGCGGCGGATGTAACCCTCCTGCGGCACCAGGGCTTTCCAAAACTGCTCCAGGACCTCCGGCTTGTAGACATTCATCATCGACTGGCCGACATCCTGGATCACCAATTGCGGGAGCGGCAGCCTCAGCCGGTACAGGAATGGCTCCGGGCTTTCGGTGCTCTCGCCCTGGATCACCAGCAGATAGAAGGCCTGTTCGACGTGCCCATCCGGGTAGGTCTCGTCCACCAGAGCAGCCGAAGGCCAGTAGAGGTTGTGAAAATATTGGTCGGCTGTGATGGTCACCAGCTTCTCATCGGTCCGGTAGTTATAGGCTGCGGCCGTGCCATAATCCGAGAGCGTGGGGATGCCGCGGTAATATTGGGTGTTCAAGACCTGCGCCCAGGCGCTTCCACCCGGGCCGCCATCCTGGCGCAATTGCTCCCAGGTCTCGGTAGCCTGCCTGGTCACCGCCAGCCTGGGCTGAGGGGCGACCCAGCCGGCGCGCCACTGCCACGTGCTGCTGGCCTGCGCAGAGCCTGCCGATGGCGCCTGCGCCAACCAGCCCCAATCTGGCGCGTTCCACACCTGGGCCTCCTGCCAGGTCCCTTCGAGATTGATTTGAGCCGGGATACGCCCATCGCTGGAAACTGCCACCTCGGCGGTCACCCGCATGACTTCGAGACCAGTCTCGTCCAGAACACCATAGTAGGCGCCGCCCTCTCCCTTAACCGTGCTCCAACCTGCCGGCAAAGGCAGCGCTGCCCGCCAGGAGCGGGTGGCCTCGTCCCAGACGCTGAGCTGGTCCTGCGAGTCCACTGTGACCAGGTCTTCGGGTGGGGCAGGCGTGGGAGTAAGGGTCTCGGTTGGGATGGAAGTCTCACCTGGAGTGGGCGTCCAGGCGAGGGCGGTGGCAGTGCCGCTTACGATGGTCTGGATCAGGCGTTCTTCGCCGGAAGGCCCGCAGGCCGCACCAAACAGCACGCACAGGATGATCAAGGAGGCTCGTTGCATGACTTCTCTCCACGTCGGGATTGGCAGGATGCCTGCCGGATAGGACCTGGTGTTCACTCGAACTACTGGCTGGAGACCCGGTCACGACCGGAGCGCTTGGCACCATACAACGCACGGTCAGCCTTTTCGATCAAGGCTGCCAGGTCGCGCGTCTCCTGGCTGGCAGCGGCCACGCCCAGGCTGACAGTGATCTTGATCCACCGGCCTTCGAAGGGGATCGGGCTATCGACGATCCCCTGGCGCACGCGCTCAGCCACCTGCAGGGCCACCTTCAGGCTATTCTCTGGCAGGAGTATAACAAATTCTTCGCCCCCATAACGGCCAACGATGTCGATTTCGCGCACATTCGACCGCATCCGGTCGGCCAACACCCGCAACACTTCGTCGCCGGCGGCGTGCCCGTAACGATCGTTGACCCGCTTGAAATGGTCGATGTCGATCATCACCGCGGCCAGCGGGCGTTGGAAACGCAAGGCGCGCTCCACTTCCCGATGACCCAGCTCGAACAAGCCGCGCCGGTTGTACAGGCCGGTGAGGGCATCAGTGATGGCCAACTGCTGGGTCTGGGTGAACAGGCGGGCCTGTTCGATGCGCACCGCAGTCAGGTTGGCGATGGTCTCCGCCAGGTCTATCTCCCCCTCGCTAAAGTGGCGGGGTTGGTCCAATGCATCGCAGCCGATGGTGCCCACCACCTCACCGCGAATAACGATGGGAACCAACAACATGGACTGCACACCCCGTTTCTTCATCACCGGGCGCACGCTCTCTAGCAATGGGTCATGTTGGGCGTCGAAGATCGCCAGGCTGCGCCTGGTTGAGAGGATTCTATCCATGGAGAGATTGCCTTCTAACTGCAATTCGATCCCGACAGCCGGCATGCCACCCGGCGCGGTATGGTCCGCCACCACCACCAGGCGCTGGCGGTTCTCGTCGAATAAAGCCAATCCCGCCTGGCTGAGATTCATCGCCCGCACCAGGCCATCTACTGCCGCCTGTAAGACGGCGTTCAGCTCCATGGGTTGATTGATGGCAGTGGAGATCTCGTTCACCAGGGCCAGGCGGCGCGCCCGGCGGGCGGTCTCTTCGAACAGGCGTGCATTCTCGATCGCCAGGGCGGCCTGGTCGGCGAAAGCCAGCAGCCGTTCGGCGTGCCCTGCGTCGAAGAAACCAGGGGTGGCGCTGTCCACATTCAAGAATCCGACAATCTGTCCTCTGACCCGCATGGGCGCGCCGGCGTAGGATCGAATCCAATCCGCGGCCGGGTGCACCACCCAGCCCGGATGGTTGCGGGTATCGGCGATGACCACCGGACGGCCGGTCGAAGCCATACGCTGCAAGTTAGGAATGGATTCCAGAGAGAAGTGGATGTCCGTCGTCGGATTATATCGTTCGTATGCGGGCATGAAGCGATAGCGGACCACTCGCACGCTGTCCCCTTCCAGCAGCATCACGTTGGCTGCATCGTGGGGCACGACCCAGCCGACATTTTCCAGGATGCGGTCCAGCACCTGGTCAAGCTGCAGGGTGCCTGCCAGGGCAGCGGCATTATCGCGCAGCGCTTCGGCCAGCAAGCGCTGCTCATGCTCAGCTTGCTCCATGCGCCGTCGTTCGCTGATCTCGAGCTGGCTGGATTCGTAGAGGCGGGCGTTCTCCACGGCCACGGCTGCCTGGTCGGCAAACAGGCTCCCCAGGCGCACCTCTTCCTGGCTGAACGGGCCAATACGCCGATCATCGGTGACATTGAGCACCCCGATCACCCGGCTGCCCAGCTTTAGAGGCAAGGCAAGCACACGCCGGAAAGTGGTTCCCGCGTAGACATCTGCCTTACCCTCCCAGGTCTCGTAGTCTTCCACCATCATCGGCTGCCCGCTCTGGGCCACCTTACCGGAAAGCCCCTCTCCCAGTTTGAGGCGGGTACCCTGGTAATTACCCGGCAGGTTGTGAGAGACGACCAGCTCCAGCTCGCCTTCATCCGGATGGAGAAGGTACAATCCGCCCATGCGCGTCTCCAGCAGGCGGGCCGCTCTTTCCACCACCGCCTCGAGCAGCTTCTTGAGGTTCATCTGGGCGTTGATTTCCAGCGAGGTGCGATAGAGCGCCTCCAGCTCGCGCGCTTTCCGCGCCAAATCTCTTTCCAGGGTCTGATGGTGGGCCAGCTCTTCCTGCACCTGCAGCCCCAGGTCGCGCAGGCGGCCGACCAGCACGCCACAGGCGAACAGGAGCACTGTGCCGGCCACACCGGAGAGCCAAAGCTCTCCGGTTATATTTTCTCCATCTGTATGCAGGAGAAGAAGCAGGTTCATTGCGCTGAGCAGCAGACTGGAAAACGCACCCCCCCACATGCCTATAGCAAGGGCGGCCACTCCCACTGGAATAACCGACAGGATGGCCACGCCACTTCCCAGGGCAGGTTGCAAGGCCAGGTAGGCCAGCGCATAGAACAAAGCGACCCCTACCCACAGGACGAGGCGAGCAGGCATAGATAGACGTTTCACCCACCCATTTACGGGAGTCTTCCCGAATCGATCGAACGCCCTCATGCTCATACTCAGACCGTAATGGTCTTAAATTGTTCGAATTATTACACAAAATACCAAATACGGGACTTCAACGCAAGCGAAATTAATAATTCTGTCAGTTTTATGGTCGATGAATCGGTTTCCAACTCGCTCAGCACACCCACCACAGGTGAGCCGCGGCAGGCCAGTTTGACTCCCTCGGGGAAGAACAATCAAGAAAGTAGAAAAACCGCCGCCAGCGATGGCTGGCGGACGGTTGGATGCAGATCCAGGGGGAGTCTAACGGGGAAATCGCCGGGTCAGGATGTCTTCCAGGGTAGGCTGGCCGATCTCCTGGAGTTCGTAGCGCACCCTCTGGGCTGGCTTGTCGATCTTGATGATGCGCTTGAGATCGATGGGCGTGCCGATGATCACCATGTCAACATCGGAACGCCGGATGGTCTCCTCCAGGTCCCTGGTCTGGGCGTCGCCGTAGCCCATGGCGGGCAGGATAGGACCGGTCTTGGGATACTTCTCATAGGTGGCCAGGATTGAGCGCACCGCGAACGGTCTGGGGTCCACGATCTCTGCTGCGCCGAAGCGGCGTGCAGCCACGTATCCGGCCCCATAGGCCATCTCGCCGTGCGTCAAGGTGGGCCCATCCTCCACCACCAGCACCCGCTTGCCCTGGATGGCGGCGGGGTCTTCCACGAACAGGGGCGAGGCGCCTTCGATCACCACCGCTTTCGGGTTTAAGGCCCGCAAGCTCTGGCGCACCCGGATGACGGCGTCTGGGTCTGCGGTGTCCACCTTGTTGATCACGAAGACGTCTGCCAGGCGGGCGTTGGTCTCCCCTGGATGGTAGCTTTGTTCGTGCCCGGGGCGGTGCGGGTCAGCGACCACGATCTGCAGATCGGGAACATAGAACGGGAAGTCGTTGTTGCCGCCGTCCCACAAGACGATGTCCACTTCTTGCTCTGCCTGGCGCAGGATCTTTTCGTAGTCCACCCCGGCGTACACGATGACGCCGTTGTCGAGATGGGGTTCATACTCCTCGCGCTCCTCGATGGTGCAGTCGTGTTTGGCCAGGTCGTCGTAATCGGCGAAGCGCTGGACGGCCTGCTTCACCAGGTCGCCGTAGGGCATCGGGTGGCGAATGGCTGCCACCTTGTAACCCATGGCGCGCAGGATCTTGGAGACTCGCCGGGTGGTCTGGCTCTTGCCCGACCCGGTGCGCACAGCACAGACCGAGACCACCGGCTTGGTAGACTTGATCTGGGTGTTCTTCAACCCCATCAGGCGGAAATCCGCCCCGGCAGCCAGCACCAGCGAGGCCTTGTGCATCACGTACTCATGCGGCACGTCGCTGTAGGCAAACACGACCTGGTCGACTTTCAGGTCTTTGATCAAGCGGGGCAGGTCTTCCTCGGCGTAGATGGGGATGCCCTGAGGATAGAGCTCGCCGGCCAGCAGGCTGGGGTAGGTGCGGCCTTCGATATCGGGTATCTGGGTGGCGGTAAAGGCCACCACTTCATAGTCCCGGTTGCCGCGAAAGTAGGTGTTGAAATTGTGAAAGTCGCGCCCTGCGGCGCCCATGATGATGACACGCTGACGGTCCATTTGTAATCGGCTCCTATCTCTGAATTATGAATTATCCTCTCAGGTTATGTTGACGAACGTCCGCACGTTGGGAGGATGTACAGTGTAACATAAGCACTCAAAATCCCTCGATCTGCTTGGGAAAATAATCTTCCAGGCCGCCTTCGCGGTACACATCGGCCGTGCCGCAGTGCAACCCGCCGCCGAAGGGTGAGACCTCGTAGAACGGCACCGGAACGACCTCGATGCCGTGCTTATCCAGCAGCTCCATGACCGGCTCCTCGCTGGCTTCCACACATACCGTATTGGGGTCCAGCACCAGCAGGTTGACGTTCAGCCAAAGGCTGCAGAAGGTCATCGGTCGCTTCTTCTTGAGCACCGTCCGCGGGGCCTCCAGGATCTCCCAGCCGTTGATCTTGAACAACTCCACCTGGCGGGGGTCCAATGAAGGCCGCCCAGGATTCATGATCACCAGGCCAGGGCGCAATGGCACCAGGGTGGTGTCCATGTGCCAGGGCATGACCTCGCGATAGCGCACCATGTGCACGCGGTGGTTGGGGAAGTGCTGGCGCAGCCAACGGATGCCGGCATTGTTGGTCACCATGGATTTCTGGACGAACAGGTCCTTGCCGAAGCGGACGATATCGGCGGCGTCGAAACAGGGTTCCTCTTCGGTCAGGATCCAATCGCTGGCTTCGATGATCTGGTTCTTCTCGGCCTCGCTCAGGCCCTCCCAGACCTTGTAAAAGTCCTTCTTGTAGGTGCGTTGTGTAAGTCTGGGCTTAGGGGCGGCTTCGTGGCGAAAATTGGGGTCTTCCTTGAAGTATTGATTGAGCAGCGGGCGATAGGCCAGGTATTCGAACCAGCGGCTGCGGAACGACATGGTGGCTTCCAGGATTTCGTTGCCCACCGTCAACAACAGATCACGCGGCGGCATGCAGCCGAACATGGAGCCTTGCTGCCAGTCTGGGGTGGAAACTGGCTGGCTCCAGTCTAGCGGCGTGGGCCGGTCGACGCGAATCCCACGGCCCTCAAGGATGCGGGCAAAATTATCCAATTGCTCGTTGGCCATCTGCTCCATTTCTTTCGGATAGGGCCCATAGGTTCCCAGGGGAAAGCCATAGTCTGGCCAGTTGCGCTGCACTGCCGGCTCCGGCGCCTGGACCATGGTTCCATCGGCCCGACCGACGATGACGTGTTTCAGCGGGTCCCACTCGTTCCAAGAATTCACGACGGTCTTCGGTTGCGGCATGGTTTGCTCCTTCTATGGGGATGGGGTTAGTAATCAGGGATCAGTGATCAGGGAGTAGGGAGTAGGGAGTAGGGGATTACCTGATGGCTTGGTTGAGAGGAGGGTTAAGATTTGTACAAAGTTGGGTTAAATTATTTTATTATCTGTAATTTCCCATGACAAATATAACAAAAAAATGATTTATTGTCAAGGTGATTGACAATTTTGCATTCTTATGCTATTATCTATCCAGAATTTTTATTGGCCAAGGGTGTCGCAAGTATGGTATGTGCTCAAACACTAACTGCGCTGGCGTGGAGATCGCTTCCTCGGAGAGAACAGCAATGAGCACTTTTATCTCCTCCTCGCATCGGGCGGGGGATTGCTTCGGCGGCTGCGCCGCCTCCTAATGACACGCTATAGCAGAGTGTCACTCAAGAATGAATGGCGCTCTGGTGCCATGGATTTACTCGCAACGACCCACTGGTGATCGTGATCACCAATTTGCTCCTGACATATCTAATGGGAAGATGATTTCGAATGGCCGATTCTGCGAATACAGTCGTCGATGAGCTCGATTTCGCCATCCTGGCTCACCTGCAGGAGGACGGCCGCAAGTCTTTCACCGACATTGCCAAGGCCCTGGGCACCTCGGTGGGCACCATCCGCAACCGGGTGACGCGCTTGCTGGAAGACGGCACGCTGCGCATCATCGGGCGGGTCAATCCCTACCGGGTCGGCTTTAACGCCCCGGCCACCATCCTGCTGGCGATTGAGCCGCGCTGCCTGGAGAAGGCAGCCCGGGAGATCGCCGGTTTTCCCGAGGTGAGCTACATCTCCATGTTGACCGGGGAGTTCGACCTGATGGTGGACGTGATGTGCCGGGATGGCAACCACCTGACGGACTTCCTGCTCCACCGCCTGTCCAAGGTCAATGGAGTGAAGAATTTCCAGACTTCCCTCATCTTGCAGATCGTGAAGTACGCTCAGCCAGACCTGAACCTGGCCAAGCAAACCGATACCATGCCCAGCTACAACGGGAGCATCGCCCGTTATTGACCCTTTCGATTATCATATCCAGAATGGAGAACACCGTGCTACGTGAAGAACAAGCCCTAAGCTCAAAAGAGATCGTGGCGTTGAACCGGGAATACACCTTCTTCTCCTGGTCGGTTCAGTCCACCGTCAACCCTATCCCCATGTCCAGGGCGGAGGGGGTGTATTTCTGGGACGCCGATGGCAAGCGCTACATCGACTTTTCTTCCCAGTTGATGAACCTCAACATTGGCCACCAACATCCCAGGGTCGTGCAGGCCATCCAGGAGCAGGCGGCCCAGCTCAGCTACGCTCATCCCGGCATGGCGACCGAGCCACGCGGCCTGCTGGGCAAGAAGATCGCCGAGGTAGCGCCGGGCAAGCTCAGCAAGACCTTCTTCTGTCTGGGCGGGGCCGAAGCCAACGAAAACGCCATCAAGATGGCCCGCATGTACACCGGGCGCTTCAAAATCCTGGCCCGCTATCGCTCGTACCACGGCGCCACCCACGGCGCCATCGCCTTGACCGGGGACTACCGCCGCCTGCCGGTGGAACCGGCCATGCCCGGGGTGGTTCATTTCCTCGATCCCTACTGCTATCGCTGCCCCTTCGGCTGGAGGCGCGATACCTGCCACCGGGAGTGCATCGCCCACGTGGAAGAAGTCATCCGCTACGAAGGTCCCGAGCACATTGCAGCCATCATCATGGAAGGCGTGACCGGCTCAAATGGACTGATCGTGCCGCCGGACGACTACTGGCCGCGTATCCGCGAGATCTGCGATAAGTACGGCATCCTGCTCATCTCCGACGAAGTGATGAGCGGCTGGGGGCGCACCGGGAAATGGTTCGCGGTGGACAACTGGGACGTAGCGCCGGACATCATCACCACGGCCAAGGGTCTCACCTCAGGCTACGTGCCCCTGGGGGCGGTGATCGTATCGCAACCGATTGCTGAATACTTCGAGGATAAGTACCTGTACTGCGGCCTGACCTACAGCGGGCACCCTCTAGCCTGCGCGGCGGGCGTCGCCACGCTGGAGGTGTACGAGGAAGACGGGTTGATCGAAAACGCTTCCCGCCTGGGCCAATACCTGGGCGAGCAGTTGGAAGGGATCAAGGCCCGCCACGCCTCGGTGGGAGACGTGCGCTACATCGGCCTGTTCTCGGCCATCGAGCTGGTAAAGGACCGCGCCACCAAGGAGGCCGTGCCGATGCCTATCATGGCGCAGGTGGGCAAATCCCTGCGGGAGGACGGCCTGTTCACCTTCATCATGAGCACCGCCCAGATCAGCCTGTTGTTCGTCGTGCCGCCGCTGTGCATCACCCAGGAGCAGCTCGACGAAGGCCTGGTCATCGTCGAAAAAGCCCTGGAAATCGCCGATGCAGCCATCCAGGGGTAGGACAGGTTGACAACTTGTCCTAAGAAATCTGAATTTAAATCGAGGTGAACATCATGCCTGAGATGATACACGTATTGAACTATATCGACGGGGAATGGCGCCAGTCGAGCGCCCAGGAGCACCTGCAGGTCTTCAATCCGGCAACCGGCGAAGTGTTGGGGCAGGTGCCGCTCTCCCCGGCTGCGGAGGTCGACCAGGCGGCTCAGGCAGCCCAGGCTGCCTTCCAGACCTGGCGGCGCACTCCTCCCACGGAGCGGGTGCAGCACCTGTTCAAGCTGAAATTCCTGCTCGAGGAGAATTTCGAAGACCTGGCCCGCACCATCACCATGGAGTGCGGCAAGATCCTGGAGGAAGCCAGGGGAGAGGTGCGCCGGGCGATCGAGAACGTGGAGACCGCCTGCGGCATCCCCATCCTGATGCAGGGCTACAACTCGGAGGACATCGCCCCAGGCATCGACGAGTTCATGATCCGCCAGCCGGTGGGGGTTTGCGCAGTGGTCGCGCCCTTCAATTTCCCCGGCATGATTCCCTTCTGGTTTATGCCCTACGCCATCGCCTGCGGCAATACCTTCATCGTCAAGCCGTCGGAGAAGGTGCCATTGACCATGCAGAAGGTCTTCAAGCTACTCCAGCAGGCCGGCTTTCCGAAAGGGGTGCTCAACCTGGTCAACGGAGCCAAGGAGACGGTGGACGCCATCCTGGACCATCCCGCCATCCGGGCCATCAGCATGGTGGGCTCTACTCCGACAGCCCGCTACATATACAGCCGGGCGGCAGCCAATGGCAAGCGCGCCCAATGCCAGGGCGGGGCCAAAAACCTGACCCTGGTCCTGCCGGATGCCGACATGGAGATGACCACGCGGGTGATGGCCGACAGCGCCTTCGGCAGCGCCGGGCAGCGCTGCCTGGCAGCCTCGCTCACGGTGACGGTGGGGGAGGCGCGCCAGACCTTCACAGAAGCCATCTGCGAAGCTGCGACCAGGCGCGTGGTCGGCTATGGCCTGGAGCCGGGCGTGGAGATGGGGCCTGTGATCACCCCACAGAGCAAGGCGCGCATCGAAGGACTGATCGCCCAGGGAATCGACGAAGGGGCGCGCCCGCTGGTGGACGGGCGCAAAGCCGTGATCCCCGGCTACGAGCGCGGCAACTTCGTCCGCCCCACCGTCCTGGCGGACGTGCCGACCAGCAGCACGGTCTTCAGGACCGAGATCTTCGGACCGGTGCTGGGCCTGATCCACGTCGAGACTATCGACGAGGCCATTGCCCTGGTGAACAGCCAGGAGTACGGCAACATGGCCTGCCTGTTTACAACCAGCGGGGTGGCGGCGCGCAAGTTCCGCTACGAAGCCCAGGCCGGCAACATCGGCATCAACATCGGCGTCGCAGCGCCCATGGCGTTCTTCCCCTTCAGCGGCTGGAAGGAAAGCTTCTTCGGCGACCTGCACGGCCAGGGTTGGGACGCGGTGGATTTCTTCACCCAGAAAAAGGTTGTGATCGAACGCTGGCCCAAGGAGTGGACGCGCAAGTTCTAAACACACAGGGGATTGTTCTACCTGTAATGTATTGACCAGGAGCAGACCCATGGCGGATGGCAGGCTGCAAGACAAAGTGGTGATTCTCACCGGTGGGACGTCTGGGATTGGCCGCGCTTCGGCCATCCTGTTCGCCCGCCAGGGGGCCAGGGTGGTCGTCGGGGCGCGCAACGCCGCCGCAGGAGAGAGCGTCGTCCAGGAAATCCTGGGCCAGGGCGTGGGCCAGGCCGTCTTCGTCCAGACAGACGTCACCCAGCCCGAGCAGGTCGAGCGGCTGGTGAGCAGGACGCGGGAGCAATTTGGGCGGGTGGACGTGTTGTATGGCAACTCCGGCCTGTTGGAAGCCGGCACCGCCCCGGAGACCAGCCTAGAGACCTGGCGGCGGGTGATCGACGTCAACCTGTCGGGCAATTTCTACCTGGTTAAATACGGCCTGCCACCCATGATCGAAACGGGCGGCAAGTCGATCATCCTGACGGCTTCCGAGCTGGGGACGGTGGGCGCCAGGGCGACAGTGGCCTACTGCGCCGCCAAGGGCGGGGTGATCAACATGGTGCGGGCGCTGGCGATCGACTGCGCCGCCTACGGCATCCGCGTCAACTGCCTGGCTCCCGGCCCGGTAGATACCCCCATGCTGCGCAACTGGTTTATCGACGCCGAGAATCCCCAGGAGCTGGAGGATACCCAGACTCGCCCGATCCTGCTCGGCCGCTTCGGCAAGCCGGAGGAGATCGCCGAGGTGGCCCTGTTTCTGGCCAGCGAGGCCTCGGCCTTCATGACCGGCTCCCTGGTAGTGGCCGATGGCGGCTGCACAGCCTGGTATGGGCTATGAATCGCATCACGTCGGCTGATACGCGGCTCGCCTGCTGGCCGGCGCTGCGCCCGCCCCGGCTTCAAAAATCCGGGTTGGGCGAATATGGCAAAGGCAGGTGCGAAAGGAGGCTGAACCAGAAAATCTGAAAGCCACGCAAAGTCGAAATCATTGGAGACCGCTATGCGGCCACACCGGATGACCAATTGCTAATGAGAGGAGAATGCCATGTCAAGAATCGCAGACACCGGCAGTGTTTCGGGCGGGATGTTCGTCCGCAAGAGCTCCGGCCTGGTGAGGACGGTCAGCACGCTGGATACACTCTTCTACTGCATCATCCAGCTCGCCATCCCCTACGTCGTATTCAATTTCGCCGTCTTTGCCTTTTACCCCGGCGCCTCCATGGAGATCGCCACCCTGCTGGCCCTGGTGGGCAGCATCGGCGTGGGCACCACCTATGGCCTGCTCAGCTCGGTCTATCCCCGCTCGGGAGGCGAGTATGTCTTCCTGTCGCGCGTCACCCACCCGTTCATCGGGTTCGTGTCCAGCTTTGTCAACACGTTCTACCAGGCCTATTACTACGGGGTAAACGGGGCTTTCGCGGCCTCCATCGGCCTGGCGCCATTCTTCTACATCCTGGGTTTCCAGACCAATAACCAGTCGCTCACCAACATCGGCGCATTCATCGATAGCCCGCTGGGCTGGTTCCTGGTCGGCGTGGTGATGATCCTGTTCTTCAGCACGCAGTTGTACCAGGGCATGCGCACCTACTTCAAGGTCCAGAAGTGGGCCCTGGTGCTCGCCCTGGTCGGGTACAGCATCTTCGTGCTGACCCTGATCCTCGGCTCGACCGGCGTGCTGGACTTCAGGGCCAATTTCGAGTCCTACGCTGGCGAGGGTTCCTATGCTGCGCTGCTCGAATCGGCCGCCTCCCAGGGAGCCGAGCTGAACCCGCGCATGGCCTGGGACCAGACTCGCTTCTTCATCATCTGGCCGGCCTTCTCATTTCTGTTTGCGGTGCTCTCGGTCTCGTTCAGCGGAGAAATCAAGAATATCCGCCGTGGGCAGTTATACGCCATCGTGGGCGCCAACCTGGTCGGCGGCCTGTTCATCCTGCTGACCACGTTCTTCGGCCGCCAGGCGATCGGCGATGAGTTCCTGCGGGCAACCAGCTTCCTGGGCTCAGTAGACCCGCTGCCCTATCCCTGGCTCACCACGCTGGCATCGGTGCTGGGCGGCAACGTGCTGCTGACTGCCATCATCAACCTGTCGATGGCCATCCTGATCGTGTACGTGGCGGCCTCGACGGCCGTCTATGCCACGCGCGGCTTCCTGGCCTGGGGCATCGACGGCATGGCGCCCTACAAGCTGGGCGAGGTATCTGAGAGGTACCACACGCCCACCTATTCGATCCTGCTGACCTCGTTGCTCGCCCTGGCGTGCCTGGCTCTGTACTCCTTCACCGACGCCGTGCGCGTGCTCTCGGGCATCGCCCCGATGGGGTTCGTATTCGGCCTTACCGCCTTCGTGGGCATGCTCTTCCCGTACATCAAGCGGGAGGTCTACCTGGCCTCGCCGGCGCGGGTGGAGATCGCCGGCATCCCGGTGATGACCATCTTCGGCTTCTTCGGATCGGTGGTCACTTTTTATGTGGTCTACCGGGCCCTTGTCGACGACACCTACGCCGCCAACTCGGCGTTTTCGATCGGCATGATCATCGCCGTCTTCCTGAGCGGCGCGGTGTGGTATTTCGTCGCCCGGGCAGTGCGCCGCAGCCAGGGAGTCGACATGGATGCGCGCTTCAAGGAGATTCCGATCGAGTAGATTAACCTGCCCGTCGCCTGCCTGCTATAGGGATGGCAAATTGCCATTCAAGAAAGGCGACGGGGACTTAACGACGTTTCCACACCCAAGTGCCCGTCACCTCTCGATTTGACGTTTGACTCGGTCAATAGCCAGCAGGTGACGGGCACAGCCCATACACGAGCCTATCCGCGGTGGACGTTTTCCACCTCTTCGTACCACTTGAGGCGCGTGCCAATGCGGGCGCGCGCCTTCCAGCGCAGGCTCTTGGGTTCGTCTTCCATGCGGCGCAGCAGCTCGTCGAGGCGGGCTCCCACCCTGACCACCACCTCCTCACCAAGCACCGCATAGCTCACCAGGAACTGGCGTACCTTACCCAGGTTGGTGTGCACCGTGTAATACAGACCCCAGTCTTCGCGGATCAGCTTCAGTAGGTAGCCAAAGTCGATCTTCTCCCGGTCTCCTGGGCCCAAGTCATGCTCGGCCAGCAGCACGATCATGTCCTTGATGTCCTTCTCGGTGAGCTGCTGAATCTGCAGCTTGCTGAGCAGCAGGTCGACCAGGCTGATGGTGGGCGAGTCGAGCTCCAGCCGGCCGCGAAAGTCCAGCGTGTGAGCCATGCGCAGCTCGTCCATGAAGATCTCGGCCATCACCCCGTTCTCGTGGTGGTAGATCAGGCGCTTGATGCCGTATTCCTGGCTGAACGCCACCGCCGGGTCGGGCTTGTAGCCCAGAGTCTTGATGAAGAGCTGGTCGGCCTGTTTATGCTGGGAGGAGTATCCCATGAAGTCGATGTCATGGGTGGGGATGCGCTGCATCAATTCGATCAAATCGCGGTGGGTGTGGACGTGCTCCCGCACAGCCAGGTGCCCGAGGATGCGCAGGGTCACGCCGTGCCTGGCGCCTTGTTCCACCAACCCCCGGGCGATTGCCAGAAGTTCCTCGGGGTTCATGTTGACTTCCTCCTTAGATTTCCAAGTTTAGCCGACCTGCCTTGCCCGGGCCACGGCTTGATACCCTGTCACGGCGTTCGGAATCCCACCAGGCGGTGACTGTTGTTGCAGAAAGGCTTGTTGCGCGAGTGGCCGCAGCGGCACAGCGCCAGGCGCGTGGCCTGGCGCACCAGGCGGCCCTGGCGATCGACGATGCGCAGCCGGCCGTGCAGGTAGAGCGGGCCGTTGGGCTGGGGCGCGACCTGGGTCTCCTCCAGGGCCTGCTCCTGGGGGCCGTCATCCAGTCGCTCAAAGCTCAGCGCCCCGCTCGGACAGGTCATCACCACGCCCGCCACCTCCTCAGGCGAGGCGTTATCGACCTCCACCCAGGGACGGCGCAGCACGTCGAAGACCTGCGGCAGCCCGAGCAGGCAATTGGCGACGTGGACGCACAACCGCGGCTCCCAGTAGACGACGATCCGATCATTGCAGTATTCCCGCTCCACGCCGGGGCGCTTGCGTTCCTCTGGCTGCCCGGCGTTGGGGTCATCCATGCGCGTACCCTGCGACCATGCATCCCATTCTATCGAGAGTGCATGGCAGAGTCAAGCCCGACTTCATGGGTAGGGCAATTGAATTCATCTAAATAAATCTCTATAACGAGAACCCGGCTGCCCCGCCTCGACCGGGAGGCCAGTCTCAACCTGGAACAATCCATCCTGTCGGGATTCGGATCCGACGAGCTGGCCGCTCTCCACGCCATCCTTGACTTCACCGGCGTAGACTGCCGTCACCTGAACGCGTACTCCTACGCGCTGGTGGAGCTCAGCGCAGGCTCCAGCACGCTGAGCATCGTCCTGAAGGATGACGCCGGATCGCCCCTGGTCGACCAGCTCAGCCCGGCCGTCACCTGCGCCAGGACCATCGGGCCGTGAGGGCAGGCATCGGCCAGGCCTTTGCACATCTCAGCGCCTGAGGGTGTCGATTCTGCCAGTTGGGAGATCGCTGCGCATTCGATGGCCCGAACATCCTATTACGAATGAATCCATCTTCAAACTGGATTAGACGCATGGGAATATCTGTGATATGATTCTTGTCGACATTAAAATTGTCGACAAATGAATGCTCTTAACTATGGAAACCCAGCCCTTCTCCAGGATCCCACGCAAGCCTTTGACCGCCGAAGTGTACGAGCGCTTGAAGCAGGCCATCCTAAGCGGGGCGATTCCCGCCGGCGAGCGCCTGCTTGAAGCTCACATCGCCCAGGGTATGCAGGTCAGCCGGGCGCCGGTGCGGGAGGCCCTGCGCATGCTGCAAGCAGACCGCCTGGTGGAGTTCCAGGTAGGCCAGGGCGCCCGGGTGCGTTTGCCGGCAGACGACGAGCTTTGGGAGATCTACACCGCCCGCTGCGTCCTGGAGGGCTTCGCCGCCTCGCTGGCTGCCAGGCGCGCCCGGCCTGGCGACCTGGAGCGTCTGCGTGAGGCGCTGGCCGGCGCGCTGGAAGTCGCTGCACAGGGCGACCTGCAGGCCACCCTGGCCGCCGATTTCGCCTTCCACCGCCTGGTGTGGGAGATCTCCGGCCACCGCCTGCTGCGCGAGCTGCTCGACCGGCTGGAGGTGCAGGTGCGCATGTTCATGGCTGTCCAGGCCCCGCTGTTCGGCCATCTGCCCGATTCGGTTCGCAGCCATGCCGAGATCCTGGAGGCCATAACCGCCGGCGACCCGCTGGCCGCCAGCCGGGCTATTCAGCAACACATCATCGAAGCCGGCCTGCTCAGCTTGCGCGCTGGGGCTACCCACGAAGAGCCCGATGCCTCGCTCCTGGAACTGGACCCGCGGCTGCTTGAAAGATGACAAAAAAAGTCGGCGAATAACCGTCAATAATCGCCGATCTCCACTCCCCACTTTCTACTCTCCGTTCTATACTCTCTACTTTCTACTCTCCGTTCTATACTCTCTACTGTTTTCTCCTCACTCTCCATACCCCAAGGAGCCCTTCATATGAAAGATTTCCTCATCCGCTCAGTCCACGCCCGCGAGATCATCGACTGCCGGGGTTACCCCACCCTGGAGGTCGAGGTGCTTTTGGAGGGCGGCGCCCTGGGCAGGGCCAGCGTGCCGGCGGGACGCTCCACCGGCGCCCACGAGGCCTGCGAGCTGCGCGATGGCGAGGCGCGCTATCGCGGCCAGGGGGTGCGCAAGGCAGTCAGCAATGTGAACCAGGTCATCGGCCCGGCGCTGGCCGGCAAGGACGCCAGCCGGCAGCGCGAGTTGGACATGTTGATGGTCCACGAGCTGGACGGCACGCCGGACAAGTTACGCCTGGGGGCCAACGCCATCGTGGGCGTCTCCCTGGCGGTGGCGCGCGCCTCGGCCGCGGCCGCCGGGCTGCCGCTCTATCGCTACCTGAACAGCAACGCCCACCTGCTGCCCGTGCCGCTGTTCAACCTGATCAACGGCGGCAAACACGCCTCCGGCGATCTGGAAGTGCAGGAATTCTGCATATTCCCCATCGGCGCCGAGAACACTTCCCACGCCCTGCAGATCGCCACCGAGGTCGCCTTCGAGCTGGCCGATATGTTGGTAGAGAAGTATGGCAAGTACGCCATCAACGTAGGCGACGAAGGCGGCTTCGTGCCCCCCATGAAGGGCGTGCGCGAGCCGCTAGAGGCCCTGGTGCAGGCAGTCGAGCGCGCCGGCCACCAAGACCGGGTGGCCTACGGCCTGGACTGCGCCGCCACTCACTTCTACAATCCGCAGAGCGGTCTGTACCACCTGGCGGGCGAGAAACTAACCCGCGCCGGCATGATCGACCTGTACCACGAGCTGTGCCGGGATTACCCCCTGGTGAGCATCGAAGACCCGCTGCACGAAGACGACTTCGAAGGATGGGCCATGCTGGCGTCGCAGATCGGCATCCAGTGGGTGGGAGACGACCTGTTCACCACCAACCCGGAGCGGCTGCGCCAGGGCATCCAGGTGGGCGCGGCCAACGCCCTGCTGTGGAAGGTGAACCAGGTGGGCACGCTTAGTGAAGCCCTGGACGCCGCCGAGATGGCCTTCCGGGCGGGATACGGCGTGATGGTCTCCGAGCGCTCGGGAGAGACCGAAGACGACCTGCTGGCCGACCTGGCGGTAGCGCTGAACTGCGGGCAGATCAAGACCGGGGCGCCAGTGCGCGGCGAGCGCACCAGCAAGTACAACCGCCTGCTGCGCATCGAGGAAGAGCTGGGATCCAGCGCCCGTTACGCCGGTTTTATGTTCGAGCGCTGGCTGTAGTGCGGCAGCCAGCGCCGCTTACCGGGCATGGAAATTCAATGCCGGGCGTGGAGACCCGACATGCGGCGCAGGGCGGCATTCTTTGCCGCCGCTTATCGCAGGGTATGGAAACCCGGTCCACATCGTCGGGCGGCATTCTTTGCCGCCATTTGCCGCCGGGTATGGAAATCCGGCCTACCCTTCTTCCGGCGGCACACGGCGCCAGCGCTTGATCTCGGCCCTGCGCCGCTTGGCTTCCAGGCGCTTCCTCCTTGATGCCGCGGAGGGCCGGGTGGGCCGGCGCGGTTTGGGCTTCTCGGCCGCCCGCCGCACCAGACCGATCAATCGCCCAAACGCATCCGCCCGGTTCTGCTCCTGCGTCCGGTAGCGCTGCGCCTCGATGACCAACACACCGTCGTTCGTCATCCGCTGGCCGGCAATCTTCTCCAGGCGCTGGCGCACCTCCTCGGGCAGGGACGGTGAATTGCGGACATCGAAGCGCAATTGGACCCCGCTGCTGACCTTGTTGACGTTCTGGCCGCCTGGACCGGAGGTGCGGATGAAATCCATGCTGATTTCCTGCTCGTCGATCGAGATATGCGGGGTTACTTCGATCATGGTAACGATTATAGTCTAATGATTTAGCCTTCCGGGATAGAGGAGATTCTTCGGGCGTTGCCCGCCCTCTGAAGGACACTTTCAACTGGGAAACGCCCTTGCCTGAGCTGCAGGTGTTGAACAAAGACGCCCTTTTAGACCACGGCGATCCCAGTCTGCGGGGAGACGCCATCGACATCATCGAACATGCCATCCGGGCAGCCGATCCCTACCAGGCGACCCTCGATCTGGTTAGCGTGGACGGGGAGACGCTGCGCATCGGCCCGCTGGAGTACGACCTGCGCACGCGGCGAGGCATCTTCGTGCTCGGGGCCGGGAAGGCTACCCGGCCGATTGCCCAGGCCCTGGAGGAGCGGCTGGGCGAGCGCCTCACGGACGGGGTGGTAGTCTTGAAGTGGGGCGAGGCCAGCCGCCTGAAGCGCATCCGCACGGTCTACGCCGGCCACCCCATCCCAGACCAGGGCAGCCTGCAGGGCGGGCAGGAATTGATGCGCCTGGCGGGCCAGGCCGGCCAGGGCGACCTGGTCATTGCGGCCATCACGGGCGGCAGCTCCGCGCTGGCGGTCCTGCCGCCGGAAGGAATCACCCTGGAAGATAAACGCCGCTTGAATGAGCTGCTGCTCGCCAGCGGAGCCTCGATCTTCGAGATCAACGCCGTGCGCAAGCACGTCTCGCGCCTCAAGGGCGGCCGGCTGGCGCTGCAGGTCTTCCCGGCCGAGCTGGCCAGCCTGACCGTCTCCGACGTGGTGGGAGACCGGCTGGACTACATCACCGACCTGACCGTGCCGGACACCTCCACCTACATCGACGCCTGGAACACCCTGGAGAAGTACCGTCTGTGGGAGCGCCTGCCGGCCTCCATCCGGGCCCACCTGCGCGGCGGGCCTGCCACGGAAAGCCCGAAATCTTTCGCCGGCAAGTACCACACCTTCGTAGTCGTCCCCGGCGACGCCGCCCTGCAGGGAGCCACCAGGCGCAGTGCGGAGTTAGGGTATCGAGTGCAGGTGTTCCCAGGCAAGCTGGAAGGCGAGAGCCGCGCCGAGGCGCTGGCATTGCTGGCGGAGGCGCGGCGCGCCGCCGGCCAGGGAGGGCCGCGCAAGCCATGCGCAATGCTGGCCAGCGGCGAGACCCTGGTCGCCCTGGAAGACCCCCCGGAAAACGATACCCCTGCCAGGGGCGGCCCAAACCAGGAGTTCGCCCTGGGCGCGGCGCTGGCGCTGGAGGGAGAACAGGGAATACTACTAGCCTCCATCGACGTGGACGGCAACGACGGGCCCACCGAGGCCGCCGGCGCTATCGTCGATGGCGGCACTGCCGGGCGCGCCCGCTCCGTCGGGCTGGACCCGGCCGGCGGCCTGCGGCGCCACGCCTCCTACGACATACTGCAGGCCAGCCGCGACCTGGTCTTCACCGGCCCGACCGGCACCAACGTCAATGACCTGATGTTTGTGTTGATGGACCAAACATACCCAGCTTGATAACAAGTAGGGGCGACCCATGGGTCGCCCCTACTTCCGGTCCACCCTTAGGGATTCACACCGCTCGGCCCAACTCTCGCCCCAAGCCCCAATAGCCGCGCGCCCCCTGCCGTAGCTCGTCCAATGTGATGTATTCATCGACGCAGTGGGCCAGCATTCCGGACGAAGGCCCGAAGATCAGGCTGGGCACGGAGGCCGTGCCGGCGCTGTAGGAGCCATTGGTGCAGAACAGCGAGGTGGAGTACCGGACCTCCAGGCCGGCCTCGGCCAGGCCGCGGGCGGCCTTCTGCACCCAGGGCGATTCCCGCGCGATGGCCCAGGCAGGGTGGAAATCGGGCAATTGCAGGCTGTCGCCGGTATAGGTCGACAAGGCAACCTGGCGCAGGCCCAGGTCCCAGCCCTCCAGGCCCTGCAAAGCCTGGCGCAGGGAAACCAGCACGCTTTCGGCGGTCTCGCCGCGCACCAGCCGGCGGTCGTAGTACATGCGAAAGCGCTCCGGGATGGTCGCCAGGCTGGGGTAGGGGCTGGAGACGGCCTCGATCAGCTCCAGCACCCCCTCACCCAGCAGCTCGTCGTGGGGGGCAGGCAGGTCGCGCAGGCGTTGGATCACGCCCGTCGCCTTGTAGACGGCGTTCTCCCCCAGGTGGGGCGCGCTTGAATGGGCCGGCTTGCCGTAAGTCTCGACCCACAGCCCGGCGCGGCCCTTGTTGCCCAGACCCAGGGTAGCCCCGTTCGGCTCGCAGATCACCACGCAGTTGGGCTGCACGGCCTCCATCACGCGGGCGATGGCGGCACCTTCGTGCACCTCCTCGCCGACGCTGGCCGAGAAGGCGATGTGCCCGGCGAACCGCTCGGCGGGCAGGCGCCCCAGGGCGACCAGGGCTGCCGCCAGGGGGCCTTTCATGTCGGAGGCGCCGCGCCCCCACAGCCTGCCGTCGCGCAGCTCGGCGGCGAAAGGCGGGCTACTCCAGGCCTGGGGGTCGCCCGCTTCCACCACGTCCATGTGGGCGTCGAAGAGCACCGTGTGGCCCGGCTGGCTCCCGCTGCGCCAGCCGATCACGTTGCCCAGCTCGTCAATTTGGATCTTTTCGTAACCCAGGGAACGCATCTTGCGCTCCACCGCCTGGGCCACGGCGCCTTCCTGTCCGGGCAGGCTGGGCAGACGGACGATCTCCTGTGCAAAGGAGAGGATTTCGTCTTGGAGGTCTGAGGGAAGCATTGTGGTTGATCCTTTGCGTGGTCTAAGGGGTAGATGGCTATTTCTTTGGCTGAGCCCGATTGTACGGCTGAGCAGCGATTGTGGCAATCCCCTTTGATTGTTATGGCAATCGCCTGGAAATAGTGCCAGCCCATGGCGCCCCCGCTCGCGCTAATCCTGCCATGCTCTGGACGCAGGATGAGCATTTCAAGGATATCGAGGGGGTGAGATACGCCGAGAAAAATGCGTGAATCCATCCCACGCAGAAACAAGGAGGCATGGGTTTGTATGAGGCTCAACCCTATTCAGTATAACAGGAGGGGCACAATTGAACGGAAACTAAATTCCTTGGCTGTTTCCGTGTGGTGATAAAATTCGCACCATCGGTGTGATTCACAATTCATCCATGGAGGGGAAACGATGTCCAGGCAACTGGCCCGTTCAGCAATAACCTTGAGCTTGGCAATCACGCTTCTAACAGACTATCTGCTCCTGCAGCAGGGGCGCTCCCAGGCTGCCCAGGAGCTGAAGGGGTCGACCTCGGATACGCACTACGTCAGCAGCAGCGCCGACGCTGGCCCTGGCAGCCTGCGCCAGGCGCTGCAGGAGGCTGCCAGTGGGGACAGCATCCTGTTCCAGGCGGCTGTTTTTCCTCCAACCAGCCCGGTCACGATCACACTGACCAGCCGCCTGCCGGCGATCACCGAGCCTGATCTAACGATCGATGCCAGCCAGGCCGGGGTTGTGCTGGATGGAAGCGCAGCCGGCGGGGATAAGACTCCCGGGCTGGAGATACAGGCCAACGGAGTGGTGGTGCGCGGCCTGCAGATTGTGAATTTCAGCGGCTGCGGCATCGAGCTGCGCGGCCAGAATAACATCGTCGGCGGCGAGCGGGGGACCGGCTCCGGGCCCCTTGGCCAGGGCAACCTGCTCAGCGGCAACCAGCACAGCGGCGTCTGCCTGTTCGAGGGAGGCAACTACAACACCGTGCGCGGCAACTTCTTCGGCCTCGACGTAAGCGGCCTGAAAGCCTGGGGCAGCCAGGGCGACGGGGTACACATCAACGGCGGACACCACAATTTGATCGAAGGCAATATCATAAGCAGCCAGACCGGCAGCGGCGTCCAGGTGTGCTGTACGCCGCTAAGCAGCTACAACACCCTGCAGAATAACCTGATCGGCGTGGGCCGCGACGGGACGACTGCACTGCCCTGCTTCAACAAAGGGGTCTCGCTATCCGACGGCGCCCAGCACAACACCATTGGCCCTGGGAACGTGATCGCCGATACCGCCGGCTCCAACGGCGTATCCATCGCCGGCGGCCTCTCGCCGGCCAATACCATCCTGGGCAACAGCATCTATGACAACCTGGAAGGCGGCATCTTGCTTTGGAACGAGAACCTGGGCCTGGTGGCTGCGCCGGTGATCACTGCATTCAACCTGGGCGCCGGCGTGGTGACCGGCCTGGCCTGCCCCAACTGCCTGGTGCAGGTCTACTCAGATGAGGCCAACGAAGGGCGGATATTTGAGGGGCAGGCAACGGCCGATGCAAACGGCCATTTTGTGTTTTCGAAGGGTACAGTCCTGAGCGGCCCTCACCTCACCGCCACGGCAACCGACGCCGAGGGCGCAACCAGCATGTTTTCGGTGCCCACCGTCGGTTCGAAGTCCGTCCCGCTGCAGGCTGGCAACTCAAATCCGTTTTCACGCCTGGCAACCCTTTCCTCCAGCCAATCACAGGATTCCCGGATCGGATTTTACGTGCAGGAGCAGGGCTGGGTGGATATGGGCATGGTCGACGCGACCGTGCTCAATCGCCTGGGGGTGAAGATGGCCCGCGGCCAGATGAACGATCCCGACTCTTACCTGGTCAACTTCCAGACCGACGAGCTGCTCATCCACGAGAACTTCGATCAGATGATCTCCCAGTTGGAGGCATACGGCATCGAGATGGCCTACAACCTGCTCTTCTGGGACAAGGAGCACTACCGCCAGACCGGGGGCATCGACGTGCCGCGCTTCCAGAGCGAGGCCGAGGTCCAGCGCTACCTGGATTTCGTGCGGGTCATGGTGCGCGCCTTCGGCGATCGCGTGGACACCTGGGAGATTTGGAACGAGCCATCCTTTGAAGGCTCCTACCAGTGGATTTTGGTGGATGACTACATCGACCTGGCCAGAAGGGCAATCCCGGTCATCCGCGCCGAAGACCCTGGCGCCCGGATCATCGTCGGCAGCCATCACGGCTGGGACGAAGAGCAGACCAAGGATTATTTCTACAAGGTGCTGGAATCCGACCTGATGCCGATCGTGGACGTGATCTCCTGGCATCCCTTCCTCGTCCACCTGGATGATGCGGAGTGCGGCGGGGAGCTCTTCGACCGCTATCCTCAGATCCTGGCGGAGATCAAGTCCATCGCCGCAGCTCATGGATTTACCGGCGAGTTCCGCGCCGACGAACTGCGCTTCTCGACCAGCTCGCCTTCCTTTCCAGGTCCCTGCGCGGTGGATGACCGCACCGCCGGCAAGTACTATGCCCGCGAGATCCTGCGCCACCTGGGCGAGGACGTGGCTTCCGGCGTGATCATGAACGGCGAGACTCAGCTCCAGGTGTACAAGCGCCTGGCCACGCTGATCGCCGGCGCCCAGGCCAGCTCCTTCCCGCTCGAGATCAGCGCGTCAACAAACGTCATCAGCTACACCTACAGTCTGCCCGGAGGTGGGCGTATGGCAGCCGTATGGAAAGATGTGCACATCACGCCGGCCGACTCAGGCAGCAGTGCAACGCTGCGCCTGCCCGGCCTGGCGAATTACCGGGCGTATGGCATTGACGTGCTGGGCGGAGTGGAACAACCGCTGATGGCCTCCGTGGATGAGGATGACCTGGTGATCCAGGGCCTGCTGCTGAGGGATTACCCGCTGCTGGTGCGCCTTGCGCCGCCAGAAGAGCTCTACGTCCCGCTGCTCTATCGCTTCCACCGATAACGGAGGCCGGTGAGTAAGCCCCCAGGCTGAGGGTGGACGGCCAAGGCGTCTCACTCCCCGCGCCGCGCCAAGCTGGCAGGCGCCGGGCTCACCCTGGGCATTTGTCTCTGGTTGACGATCACGATGCCAGCCAGCACCAGGGCTGAACCCACCATCAGGCGCCAATCAGCGCTCTCGTCGAGGAAGACGATGCCCAACAGCAGGCCGATGAGCGGGAACAGATAGGCAACCAGGGTGGCCCGGGTGGCTCCGAAGTTGCGGATCAGGTAGAAGTACAGCAGATAAGCCAGGCAGGACCCCAAAATCCCCAGCCAGGCCAGGGCGATCCAGGTGAGGGGCAGGCGCGGCAGGCGCAGCGGCTCCAGGCTGAGGGTCAGCGGCCACATCAAGGTCTCGGCGAAAAGCACGATCATGATGGCCTGCTCCAGGGGACGCCGGGCTTGCAGATGGCGGCGGGCAAAAGTGGCCGAGAGCGCATAACAAATAGAAGCCAGCAGCACCGCCGCCTGGCCCCAGACGTCGCCCAGCAGCGCGCCAGGACCCAGGTCGCGACTGACCAGCACCACCACCCCCACAAAGCCAACCGCCAGCCCGACGATGCGCGGCAGGCTGATCTTTTCATCGTGCAGCCACAGGTGGGCGATCAGGATGGTGAATAAAGGCACGCTGCCGTCCAGGATGGCAGCCAGGGCCGAGTCGATGCGCGTCTCGCCCCACGAGATCAGGGTGAAAGGCAGGGCGGTGTTGAAGACGCCCATGAACAGGTAAGCCGCCAGAATGCCCGGCTGGCGCGGCAGGGAAGCGCGGCTGGCAACCATCACCACCAGCAGCCCCAGCAGCCCGAATGCCAGCCGGGTGGATACGAGCAGGTATGGGCTGACCTCCTGCACGGCAATTTTGATCCATAGAAATGACGAGCCCCAGATCAACCCCAGGGCTGTGAACGCAGTCCACCCTTTGAGATTCATCTCCGGCACCTGAATTGGAGCAAATTGAGCTAATTATACTATCCAGGAATTATAATTATTTCCAGGAGGAGGCTTGCGACTCGTCAATGGTAGCCGGGTGATGATCGTGGGCGGCGGGCCAGCGGGCAGTTTTTCCGCCCTGCACTTGCTGCGCTTCGCCGGGCAGGCCGGATTGAAGCTGGAAATCAGCATCTTCGAAGCACGCGACTTCAGCCAACCAGGGCCGGGAGGCTGCAACAAGTGCGCCGGCATCCTCTCCTCTACGCTGGTCGAACATCTTGCCAGCCTCGATCTCGCCCTGCCCCACAACGTGGTCCAGGCAGAGCTGGACGCTTACATCCTGCACCTGGAGCAAGGGGAATTATTGATTCGGCGGCCCGATCCGGCCCGCCGCATCGTCAGCGTGTACCGCGGGAGCGGGCCGCGCCTGGGAAGAGCCCCCTATCCCCAATCGTTCGATGGCTGGTTGCTGGAGCAGGCCCAGGCGCGCGGGGTGCGCCTGCGGCGTGAGCGGGTGCGCGCCATTCGAGCGGGTCTCCGCCCGATGGTCGTCACTGCCCGCCATGAGCTGGAGGCGGAGCTGGTGATCGTGGCGACCGGGGTGAACAGCCGCGCCCCGCTCGAACATGCCTGGGGCTATCGCCCACCCCGCACCGAGACCATGGCCCAGGATGAGATCCTGCTCCCCGGCGGCTTGCAGGGCAGCCACGCGCACATCTTCTTCGATCCCCCAGGTGGATTGATCTTCGGCGCCTTGATACCCAAGGGACCCTACGCCAACATCTCCCTGTTGGGGCATCGCCTGCCGCCGGAGGCCGTCGCCGAGTTTATAGAGGGGCACAATTTGTCCACCCTCTCACCCCAGGGCACGCCTGTGCTGTGCGGCTGCACGCCGCGCGTGGCGGTCTCTGCCTCCCGGGGTTATTATCACGACCGCATGGTGGCTGTGGGCGACGCCGCAGTGACCCGCCTTTATAAGGATGGCATTGGCGCGGCCTATCTCACGGCTGAGGCAGCCGCCCGGACCGCCATCCTGCGGGGGATCGGTCGGGCCGATTTTGCACGCAGCTACCGGCCTGCGTGCCGCCGCATCGTCAGGGATAACACCTATGGGCGGCTGCTGTTCCGCCTGTGGGCGCTCAACCGGCGCTCGGCTTTCCTGGTCGACGCCTGGCGGCGGGCAGTCCTGCAGGAAAGCCGCCTGCCGCCGGCGGAGCAAATCCATCGCCGAGTGCTGTGGGGCATGTTCACCGGAGACGATTCCTACCGGCGGATGTTCTGGTTGTCGTGGAGTCGCGCCGCCCTCGCCGGGTTGCTGCAAGGGGCATACGCGGCGCGCACAGCGGGTTGATCGCCGGCTTCGAAGAAATAAAACCTATCTCACCAGCAGCGGCAGATACATGGCCGACCCCTGCTCGAACAAGTAGGCTGCGCCCTTGTTGTCTTCGGCGTAGAGAGACGAGGCGACGACCGTTCCATTACTGACGGCCACTCACGAGTTGGCGGCGGCGTTCGCCCCACAGTCCAGGCCGCTTGGATGGCTCAGCCCGGAGCTTTCGTTCAAACTCCCAGCCCATCCGCTGGGCGGCCTGGCGAAGACGTATGCCTGACGCTTATCTGCAGCGACGACAGTATCGTCCCGGAAGGCGACCGATACACCCAGGTAATCCTTGTACCCGCCCTTCAAGGCGGTCAATCTGGCGGTCTCGGTCATGTTAATCCAGCCACCACCGGGTTCAACGAAGACATAAACCTACCCCTGCTGGCTGGAGCCCCCGTCTTCGGCCCACTCCGCACCCACCGCGATGGCATTCCCGCTGATGGCTGCCGAGTAGCCGAAGTGTTCGTAGACATCGCTGCTGCTGTCCAGCCGGGCCGTCTCGTGCATATCGGCCCAACCCGTGAGCGGCCTGACAAAAACATACGCCGCACCCCTGCGTTGCGCGGTCGCCACGATGGTATTTTCGCTGATGTCGACGTCGATCCCAAACAGATCGTATGCCAGGCCATCGCTGGAGGTCAGCTTTGCCGTTTGGGTCATATCGGTCCAGCCTTGATTCGGCCTGACGAAGACGTAGGCCGCGCCTTTGCTGCCATGGTCGCGATGCGCCCCGACCACCACCGTGTCGTCCTGGATTGTCAACGAGACGCCGAACCAGTCATTGGCCTCTCCGTCGCTGGCGGTCAGTTTTGCCGTCTGGATCGCATACGTCCAGCCGGTGGGCGATCTGACGAATACGTAGGCTGAGCCTTGATCCGTGTTGGCTTCCACATCGGCCGTCGGCGCACCCACCACCACCGTGTCTCCGTCGAATGCTACAGACCAGCTGAAGCGGTCGTAAGCCAGGCCGTCACCGGCCATCAGCTTGGCTTTCTGGAGATAGGGGTAGTCAGAGCCATCCTTTCCCACCTGGTAAATTTCCCACCAATCCCTACTAACCAGTATCGACCAATGTAAAAAAATTGACAACTATTTTACATCCCTTGGTTGAACAACTGTCTATGTGACGCCTGGCCGTAATTTAATAAACCCACACCCTTATCCCTTGTCCCCAATCCCATATCCGCTATCCCCTTTTTTTTCATCCCCCATTCCTGTTTATTCGCGGATTCCCCCTCTATCTCTTGCAGGATTCAGCTTATCGATGTATAAACACAGGCAATGCAAGCCATCTCGGGGCCGATCGACCGGCCGGCTGGGCTGCGGTCCCGAAGGAACAATTTCAACCAGTGAGGAGGACGAATCATGGCCAGGCTGGAGAATGTGGAAGGGATCGGCACGACCTATGCCATGCGGCTGCGCGAGGCGGGTGTCGCCACCGCCAGGTCTTTGTTGAAGAAAGGCGCCACTCCGCAAGGACGCAAGGAACTGGCCGAGAAATCGGGCATCAGCGAAAAGATGATCCTGGAATGGGTCAATCACCTGGACCTGTTCCGCGTGCGCGGGGTCGGCTCAGAATACGCCGACCTGCTGGAGGAGGCCGGGGTCGACACCGTGCCCGAGCTGGCGCAGCGCACCGCCGCTAACCTGTACGCCAGGCTCATGGAGGTGAACCAGGCCAAGAAGCTGGTGCGCCGGCTGCCCACCCAGGCCCAGGTGGAGGGCTGGATCGCCGAGGCCAGGAAGCTGCCGCGCGTGATCATGTATTAGCGCATCCCGCGATAAGAAGAATAAACTAAGTTTTCACCGCAGAGATTGCCAAGATCGCAGAGAAAAGCGAACAGAGAACTCTGCACTCTCTGCGTGCTCAGCGGTGGATTTGTTGTTGAAAATTATTTAACGGCAATATAAATGGAATACTATGGCGGGGTCGAGGCCGGGGGCACCAAGTTCGTCTGCCTGGTGGGCCGCGGGCCGGAAGATATACTTGGGGAAACGCGCTTCCCCACCGGCGATCCGCAGGCTACGCTGGCCCGGGCGGTGGAGTTCTTCGCCGGGCAGCCGCCCGTTCGGGCCGTGGGGGTTGCCTGCTTTGGTCCGCTGGACCTGGACCCGACTTCGCCCACCTACGGCTATATCACCACCACCCCCAAGCCCGGTTGGGCCTTCACCGAAGTCGCCGGGTACCTGCGCCAGGCGCTGGGGCTGCCGGTGGCGTTCGACACCGACGTGAACGGGGCCGCCCTGGGCGAGCAGCGCTGGGGGGCCGCCCGCGGCCTCGACCCGGTGCTCTACCTGACTGTCGGCACGGGCATCGGCGGCGGTGGCATCGTCAACGGGCGACCGCTGCACGGGCTGGTGCACCCCGAGATGGGCCACATGCGCCTGCCCCACGATGCACAGGCCGACCCCTACCCCGGATACTGCAGATTCCACGGCGACTGCTTCGAAGGCCTGGCCAGCGGCCCGGCGCTGCGCGAGCGCTGGGGCCAGCCGGCCGAGGAGCTGCCCACGGAGCACCCCGCCTGGGAGCTGGAGGCGCGCTACATTGCCCTGGCGCTCGCCAACCTGGTATGCAGCCTCTCCCCGCGCCGCATCGTGCTGGGCGGCGGGGTGATGTCCAACCGGGCGCTGTATCCGCGCGTGCGGGCGCAGGTGCAGGAGCTACTCGGCGGCTACGTGCACTCGCCCAGCCTGCTGGAGGAGATCGAGGCCTACATCGTGCCGCCCGCCCTGGGCGCCCGCGCAGGGGCCTTGGGGGCCATCGCCCTGGCCATGCATCTGGCCGGCGATTCAACGAAGTGATTCAAAGCCAATTCGTCGAATTGTGTGAATTTTCGATCAAATCATTCGCGCAATTCGTTCTATTTGCATAATTCGCGTTGAAACGGGCTGCGCACCTATCAGATCACTCACTGCTGAGTGCGCGAATAGTAGGGGCGACCCATGGGTCGCCCCTACTATTCGCCTGCCAGATTGTGCGCCAGCGAACGATTCAACGCAGAGATACAACACGAATGACCTGAATAGGTTTGATTGCGCGAATTGTGATAAACATTCGCGCAATTCGTACAATTCGAGCAATTCGCGTTGAAGTGGGCTGCCTTTCAGTTCTACTGGCTTATTCAGCGTAGGCCCAGCGCAGTCGCCCCATTATCGGATATTCCTTGCATTAATGATCGAAATGGTATATATTAGGCGGAGGAGTCCGGCAGCCAGGTTTAGGACCTGTGGAACATGGCCCAGGCGTCCAAGTCTGATGAGGGAGGACGGTGATGACAAACCCTGCTCTTGTTCAATATATGTATAACCAGATCTTACGCCATTTCATCCGAACTGGTCGGGCGCCGCATTTCACAGAGCTGGCGGCGGCGCTCGGAACCACCCCAGACGAAGCACGCGAGCTGCAGCGCGAGGTGGTGGAAACTGCCCCCATCGCAGGTTCCTGGATGTGCCCGGACACCGACTACATCGAATCGTTCGCGCCTTTTTCTAACGTCCCTACCCATCACCTGATCAACGTGGATGGCGAGCCGGGCTGGTACGGTCAGTGAGGCATGGAATCGCTGGCCGTGCGCTGGCTGTTCCCTGGGAAAGAAATCCGCATCGATTCCCGCTGTCTGGACTGCGGCGAGCCGACCATGGTTCGCATGCGTGACGACCTGATCCTGGAGATTGACCCACCCGAGATGGTAGGATATATGACCTCCCCTTTCTCCAAGTGGCGGGAAGGTTCGGGCGCCTTCAATTGAAGCCGCATGAATCTCTTCCGGTCGGAAGAGCACGTGAAGAGGTGGTCGCTATACTACAGCACTGCCGAAGACTACATCATGCCGGTAAGCGACTGGGCCATGGTCTTCAGCAGCCCCATGTTCCGCCGCCGGCTGGACCCTGATTACCTGGCCAAGTCAGAGGAGTACCTGGCAATCTACCATACGGAACTCAAAGAGCTGGGCAAGGCCAGCCCCTTCTGGCAGTTCCCATTCGTCGCCAGCCTGGGGGTGGTATCGCTGGCGCGCTACCAGGTGGTGGGCAATTATACCCGTTACGAGGAGGCGGTGCTGAACGAGCTGAAGGATGCCCACGTGCGAATTGTGGCGGACATCACGCAACCTGGATCCCGGCGCAATAACCACCTGATCTGGGCCGCGCCGGGAAGCGGCAAGACCTATTTCGTGCAGCAGATCGCTGCATCGCTGGCAGGCGAATGCCTATATCTGGAGCTTAACCTGGCCAAGCTCTCCCGGGAGCAAATGCAGGCCGGATTGGAAACCCTGCCGGGCCAGGCAGCGCCCTGCCTGTGCCTGGTGGACGAGATCGACGCCCGGCAGGAGGAAACCTGGCCCTACGAGCTTCTGCTGCCTTACCTGGATCTGGCAGTGGAAGGCCGCGGCCAGGCGGTGTTCCTGCTGGCAGGCAGCTCCGGCTACAGCCTGGAGGGAATGAAGCAGCGCATCGCTGCCCGGCCAAAAGGCAAAGACCTGCTCAACCGCATCCCAACCGAAAATGAGTTCGTGATCCCGCCCCTCAGCTTCGGCGACCGCATCCTGGTGGTGCTCAGCCAGTTCATTCAGGCAGGGAAAGAGAGCGGGCGCTCCATCCGTTCGGTGGAAAAGCTGGGCCTGTACTACATCGCCTTGAGCTCCAGGCTGGCCAATGCCCGCCAGTTGCACGAGTTCGCCCTGCGGGCGGTGGAACGCATGCCCAGGGGTGACGACCGCGTCAAGTACGACCAACTGTTCGAGCCGGGTGATCCTGAGAACAAGCATTTCTGGTTGGAGGTGGCCTCGGTCGCTAAGGACATGGTGAACCGGTTTGTGATTGTGGAGGATTGAGGAGTATCCAACGCCATTAAGTCGATCTGCGCGCATTCCGTGCTGTTCTGGCACATGGTGCGCCCAAGCTGTTGCGAGAAGGAGCTTGAGGCGCACTTTCCCATTCCATCCTGCGCCGCTTCGCGACGACACGCTTGCATTTGTGACGACCAATCCCCCTGATGAATAAAACAGGGTCGCCTACGGCGGGATCACCCCCTGTGCAAAAAACCGGAGGGTAGAGATCTCATTACTGCATAAAAAAATAAATGAATTTCGTGAAGGTGATCGTTTCGCCCGGGTACAGGATGTCGGCCACCGAGATCCTTTCGATGCCGCTCGGCTGGTAAATATAAGACCAGACCACGTCCTGCACATCCTGGATGGGGAAGGCGGCGTAGCTGCGCAGCCCGGCGGTGACCCAGGCGCCCGAGCCGTGACACGATAGTTGTCAACCCAGATGAAAGTCATCATTCTCTTGATCTCTTAACTTAATCTTACTTGTACATCCCTTAAACCTGGGCTATCCTTGGCCAGCGTTCATCAGTGGTACCGTTTGTGCATCCTTGCCGGTAGGAGCAGCCCGATGAAAAAGCCGTTCCTGGCGATCCTGGCCCTGGTCCTCAGCCTGCCCTCCCCCACTCCCCTGGCCTCCCCTCGCCGCAGCCTGCCCGGCGTCCAGCCGCCTCCGCCCTCCTGCCCGATCCCCACCGGAGAGGCCTTCCGGCCTTACGCGCCGGGGCAGGTCATCGCCCGCCTGAGCCCCGAGCTGGCCACCACGGCCGTCTCGGATCCAGCCCTCCTGGTTGCTCTTTCGGCCAGCGCGGGGGTCGGCGTGCAAGAAATCCGGCCGTTGATGGTCTACCCGGACGAGAGGCCGGCGTCCGCCCCCACCCTGCTGGAGCGCTACTTCGTCCTGCACCTGGACTGCCAGGCCGACATCCCGGCCGTGATCGCCGCCCTGTCGCGCCACCCGCAGGTCGAGCTGGCGGTGCCCAACGGCCTGGCGCTGGCAGACCGCGCCCCGTCAGACGAGTACTTCGCCAACCAGTGGTCCCTGCGCGACGACTACGGCGCCAACCTGCGCTTCGAGCTGGCGTGGAACATCACCACCGGCAGCCCGGGAGTGACGGTGGCGGTGCTGGACTCCGGCCTGGACCTGGCCCATCCCGACCTGGCCGGGCGCTACAGCGCGAACGGCTACGACTTCGCCGACGGCGATCCCCTCCCCGAAGAGAGCCACGGGCACGGCACGGCAGTGGCGGGCGTCATCGGCGCCGCCTCCAACAACACCCTGGGCGTGGCCGGCGTTGCCTGGGGAGTGCAGCTCATGCCGGTCAAGGTGTGCCGCCCGGTGGAACCTGTCCAGCTTCTGGTGTGCGAGGCCGCCGACATCCTGAACGGCATCCGCTGGGCGGCCGACCACGGCGCGGCGGTGCTTAACCTGAGCCTGACCTACCAGGGCTCAGAAGCCGAAAAAGCCATCTGGCAGGAAGCGCTCGACTACGCCTTCAGCCGGGGCGTCAAGGCAGTCGCCACCTCGGCCGGCAACAACCGCGAGCACCTGGACGGCGTCGGGCCTGATCATTACCTGCCCAACGAGCTGGCGGGTGTGCTGGCGGTGGGCGCCACCAATCCCAACGACGAGATCTGCCAGCCTAGCCCCGAGGTGGCTTCCAACTGCCTGTGGCGCACGAAAGGTTCCGGCTTTGGGCCGCTGCTCGACCTGGTGGCCCCGGGCAGCGCCGATATCTGGACCACCTTCCCCGGCGGCTATACGAAGTCCTTCGGCGGCACCTCCGCCGCCGCGCCCTTCGTCGCCGGACTGGCGGCCCTGGTGCTCTCCATCAACCCCAGCCTGACGCCCGCCCAGGTCGAAGCCGCCCTGACCCAGACGGCCCGTGACCTGGGCGCCCCCGGGCGGGACGACCAGTATGGCTGGGGGCGCATCGACGCCTACGCCGCCCTGCTCTCCACCCCCACATCTAGCGGCTACTTCGCCTTCAAATTCCGCCTGCAGGGGGTGGAGCACGCCGCCCCTTCACAACCGCTCAGCCTGACCCTGGCCCAGGGCAGCAGCGTGCGCTATTCATTCCCCGCGCTGCAGGCCAGCTCCGACCCGAACGGCGGCTTCTACGCCGCTGTCGACCAGCTCCAGCCCGGCTATTACACCGCCTTCCTGAAAGGGGCTGCCCACCTGCAGCAGGGCTTCTACTTCTACCAGCCGGCCGGGGTGGTCTACGTGGACTGGAGCAATGCGCCCCTGCCCGCCGGCGACTTGCGCGGCGAGAGCGGTCCCCTACCGGACAACGACCTGACCCTGCAGGACCTGCAGGCGCTGCTGGGCAGCCTGGCCGACCTGAGCGCCCCCGCTGCCCCCGGCGCCCGGGAAGACCTGGACCTGGACGGCTACCTGACGTCACACGACCTGGCCCTGGCCCTGTCCAACTATCACGCCGCCCACAATCCCGGGCAGAGCTGGACCGACCCACTATTCCTCGAGTACAGCGCCCTGCCGAAGCCGGAGCCACCCCCCACGGACACGCTGGACACGGCGGCAGGCCCGCCGACCACCGCCACGGCCTCCTTGCCGGAGGGTGCAGCGCAGGGTGAAGCCCCGGCGGCGGCCCGGGTGAGCGCCTGGCAGTGGCCGGTCAACCGCTCGCGCAACCCGGGCCTGTCCACCTCGCCGGCCCTGGCCTGCGGGTCAGACGGGACGCTGCACCTGGCCTGGACGGACGCCGCCACCGGGAGCTACCAGATCCTGTACGCCTGGCGCTCGCCGTCCGGCGCCTGGGGCGGGCCGCAGGCCGCGCCTGCTTCCGGCGGCGGGCGCGCTCCCAGCCTGGCGGTGGACCTTGAGGGTGGGGTGCACCTGGCCTGGCAGAGTGGCGCCGCCGCAGGCGAGGTGTATTACGCCTACAAACCCCCGGGTGGAGACTTCGCCGCGCCCATCAACCTGAGCAACAACCCGGCCAATTCGTCCTCGCCAACCCTGGCGGTAGATGGCGCCGGTCGGGCCCACCTGGCCTGGGTAGACGCCTCGCCCGGCAACGCCGATATCTTCCAGGCCTCCCAGGATTCGAACGGCGCCTGGAGCAGCCCGGCCAACCTGTCCCAGGACGCGGCCGCCTCCACCAATCCCGACCTGGCGGTTGGGCCAGACAGCAGCCTGCACCTGGTCTGGCAGGAGGCGACGATCATGTATCGCAGCCGTCTCGCCGGCGGCGGATGGGGCGCAACCGATTCCCTGCCCGGCTCGGCCTCCGCCAGCCAGCCCGCCGTCGCCGCCGGCCCCGATGGCCGCCTGCATGCCGTCTGGGCCGGGGCGCAGGTCATGTACGCCTCCCGGCCATCCGGCGGAAGCTGGTCGGCGCCGCAGGCCATCTCTGCCGGGCAGATCGGCAGCCAACCCGACCTGGCGCTGGACCTCTCCGGCCTGCCGCATGCCGCCTGGACGTACTTCTACCAGGTCTATGCCGCCCACATGGACCCATCGACCGGCTGGTCGGCCCCGCAAAACGCCTCCAGCAGCTACGCCGGCGCCCAGCTCCCCGCCCTGTGCCTTGACCGCTGGGGCATCGCCCACCTGGCCTGGAACGACAAGTCGGCCAGCAACGACGAGATCCACTACAGCTACGCCCTGCCGCAGGGCGGCCTGGCCGGCCTGCGCCTCGACCCGCCCCAGGCGGTAGTCAAGGTAGGCCAGGAGATCCCCGTCGACCTGGGATTCGACGCCCATGGCCTGCCAGTGGCCACCCTGGCGATCAGCCTGACCTACCCCTACCAGGGCGCCGCGCCCGGCCTGGCCCTGCCGGACAGCGACCCCGGTCGGGAGGGGGTGCAGATCGGTGTGGATAGTGGCCTGGCGGCAGCCGGGTGGGTGGAGGTGGTCAACCGTGTGGAGGCAGTCGCAGGCCAGGTCTCGCTCCGCCTGCTGCTGGCGAACCTGGAGCCCGGCGGGGCCAGGGCAGACGGCGGCACCCCCCTGGCCCACCTGCCCTTCGTCGCCCGCAGCTCGTTCGTGGACCTGCCGCTGACCTTCGACCAGGGTGGCACTCAGGTGGGCGCCAAGCTCGGCGGGGTAGACGCCTCCCAGGCGCCGGGCGAGGGGCGCTACTCGGCCCTGCAGGAGCCGACCGCCGTGCAGGTGTCCGGGCCGCCTTCCGGCCTGGAGGTTTCGGGGATCACCTTCCTGGCCAGCGCGGCCCCGCTCACCGCCACCCTGCCGCTGCAGTACACCTGGCAGGCCAGCGGCCTTCCCGGCCAGACCCACAGCGGCGGTCTGACCGACAGCGCCACCTTCATCTGGCCGTCGGCGGGCAGCGCAGTGATCACGGTGACGGTCAGCAACCCAGTGGGGTCCGTCTTCTCCATCCGCACCATCGCCATCCTGGAGGGGCAGAAGACCTTCCTGCCGCTGCTATTTAGTAGATAGGCTGGGCGCGTGATGCCCGTCATACGCCCATCCGCAGGGCGATAACACATCTCAACGCGAATTGCACAAATAAGTCGAATTGTGTATCAATCAGATGCATGGTGAATAGCGTCTTTGCGAGGAGGCGCCGGAGATGCTCTTTGTCTCCAGCGGCGACGAAGCAATCCACCCTTTGTCTGCGCACGTGGAGATTTCTTCGGAGGAAATAACTGCAAAGAGCGCAGTTGTCTCCGCCTCGCAAAGACACGCAGGTAGTCGTGATGTGCAATATGCTCCTGACATTAACAAAATTCGCGCTCTTCGCATTGGATCTCTGCGATAAATGGTTCGTCAGGCACAATAATCAAGCGCCTGTCACTCACCCGCCAGGAATGCAGGACTGGCGCTGCTTGAAGATGTAATCCATATATGTCATTCTGGAGCCTGGCGCTCTCTGCCAGGCCGAAGAAACTCACACCAACCGGGATGAGACCCTTTGCCGCCGGGGGCAGAAATAGTAGGGGCAATCCGCCGAGGTGCGCACACTGCACCAGTCGCCCCTATAAGATGGCAGGCGGACGGATAATCACCTCACCAGGCATTCGCGTTGAATCTCAATTTTGAATCATTTGTCGGGCGCTTGAACGCGTTCCCCCGCAACACTTGGTCTTCACCCCCACCGGCAACTATGGTAACCTTGGTCTGTTTGTGTCCGCCGACCAATAATGAACGCTGCCCTGCTCCAGACCAAGCTCTACACCCCCTCGCCCCGCCCCAACCTGGTCGCCCGCCCCCGGCTGGTCGAGCGCCTGTGGGAGGCGCTGCGGTCGGGCCAGCGCCTGATCCTGGTTTCCGCCCCGGCCGGCTCGGGCAAGACTACCCTGTTGAGCGAATGGATCTCCGATTTTAGATTAGAAACCGGGCTCGAAAGCCAGCGTTACCAAAATCTGAAAATAAAAATCGAAAATCTAAAATTCTGCTGGCTGTCTCTCGACGAAGAGGACAACGACCCGGTGCGCTTCTGGACTTACTGGATCGCCGCCTTGCAGACCCGCCTCCCCGGCCTGGCCCAGGGCATGGCGGAGGTCCTGCGCTCCCCGCAGGCGCCGGACATCCAGCCCGTGATCACCTCCCTGCTCAACGAGATCGCCGCCCTGCCCGAGCGGGTGGCGCTGGTGCTGGACGATTATCACGCCATCACGGAGAAGACCATTCATGCCGGGGTGGCTTACTGGCTGGAACATATGCCCCCGCAATGTTGTCTGGCGATCTCCACCCGCGTCGATCCGCCTCTTCCCCTGGTCAGGCTGCGCGCCCGCAGCCAGATGACCGAGGTGCGCATGCGCGACCTGCGCTTCTCGCCCGGCGAGGCGGCCGATTTCTTGAACGAGATCATGGGCCTGGGACTGACGCCCGACGACGTGGCCGCGCTCGAGCAGCGCACAGAGGGCTGGGCCGTGGGGCTGCAGTTGGCCGCCCTGGCCCTGCAGGCCTCCGGCGTGACCCAGGACCGCGCCGGCACGCAGCGTTTCATCCAGGCCTTCAGCGGCACACAGCGCCACATCCTGGATTACCTGGCGGAGGAGGTGATCGAGCGCCAGCCGGAGGGCGTGCAGGAATTCCTGCTGAACACCTCCATCCTGGAGCGCATGTGCGGCCCCTTGTGCGATGCGGTGATGGGAGATGGGGAAACAGGGGATAGGGGGTTGGCGGCGCAGGAAATCCCCTATCCCTTGCCCCCTTCCCCATTCCCCAATGGGCAGGCCATCCTCGAGTACCTGGAGCGCGCCAACCTGTTCCTGGTTCCGCTGGACGACGAGCGCCGCTGGTACCGCTACCACCACCTGTTTTCCGAGCTGCTGCGCGCTCGCCTGAAAAGCCGGCGGCCGGAAAGCGCGCCTGCCCTGCACCTGCGGGCAGCCGAGTGGCACCAGCAGGCCGGCCTGGCGGCCGAGGCGGTCAGCCATACCCTGGCAGCCCGGGAATTCGAACGGGCCGCCGGTCTGATAGAGCGCCACACCACCACCGTGCTGGCGCGCGGCGAGATGTCCACGCTGCGCAGTTGGATCAAGGCGCTGCCCGAGGCAGTGGTGATCAAGCGCCCGCGGCTGTGCGTCGCCCTGGGCTGGATATTGACCTTTGCCGGCGAGCTGCACACCGTTGAGCCCTTGCTACAGCAGGCCGAGCGCACGCTCGGCGTCAGCGCAGCCAGCCACGACCAGGCCAGAGACGTCTTTGCGCCGGACAGCCCGCCTGCAACCCAGATAGAGACAACGGAAACGCGCGACATCCTGGGCAACATCGCCTCCATGCGGGCGTTCATCGCCGGAATCGCCGGAGAAGACGCCCGCGCCATCCAACTGGCTCAGCAGGCTGCCAGGTTGCTGCCCGAAGAAGATTACATCGCCCGCAGCGTCATCCCCTTCACGCAGGGCAGGTCCTACCGCTCGCAGGGCGACCTGGAGCGGGCAGCACAGGCCTTCGTCGAGCTGGTGCAGGTGGCGGAATCTGCCAGCATCTGGACGCTGGCGGTCGCCTGGTTCGAGCTGGCCAGCACCTGCAAAATCCAGGGCCGCCTGCGCCAGGCGGAAGCGATTTACCGGGAAGCATTGCGCAGGATCGAAGAGCAGGGCGCAGCCCGCTATGGCACGGTGGCCAAGGTGGATTCCGGCCTGGCCGACCTGCTGCGGGAGTGGGGCGACCTGGAGAACGCCCGGCGCATGGCCGTAGAAGCGCTCGAGCGCATGAAGACCTGGGGAAACCCACACGACCTGGTCATCGGCTACACCACACTGGCCCGCATCCTGGAATCGTTGGGGGATATCGAAGCCGGCCTGGCCGTCCTGGAGCAGGCCGACCTGGTGCGGCGGCGCTTCCACCTGTTTCCTCCCCTGGCCAGCATGATCGACACAGGCCGCGTGCGGCTGTGGCTGGCCCAGGGCAACCTGGAGCAGGCCGGGCGTTCCCTCCGGGAGAGCAGACCGGGCCAGGCCGGCACCCCGCTCATCCGCGAGCTGGAGCAGATCACCCAGGCGCGCCTGCTACTGGCGCAGGGTGAGGCTGATCAGGCCGCCAACCTGTTGTCTCGCCTGGCGCAGGCGGCCGAAGCCGGCGAGCGCACCGGCCGGCTGATCGAGATGCTGGCCCTGCTGGCCATCGCCCTGAGCGAAATGAAGGAATCGACCCGCGCCCTGCAGGTCCTGGAAAAATGCCTGGCGCTGGCCGAGCCGCAGGGCTACATGCGCATCTTCCTGGACGAGGGGGAGAAAATGAGGGAGATGATTTTAGATTTTAGATTGCAAATCGAAAAGAGAGCGCAAGCCGGACGCCCTGAAGCGACGGGAGCTTTGCTCGCTTATGCCGACAGGCTGCTTGCCGCCTTCCCTGCCCCTGACCAGATCTCTTTACCCCAATCTAAAATCTCCGATCTAAAATCTAAAATACTCGCGCCTCTGAGCGAGCGTGAGCTAGAAGTGCTCAGGCTGGTGGCTGCGGGTTTGACCAACCGCCAGATCGCCCAGCGCATCGTGGTGGCAGAGAGCACCGTCAAGAAGCACATCAACCACATCTACGATAAGCTGGCGGTGCGCAGCCGCACCCAGGCCATCGCCCGCGCCAGGGAGCTGGGCCTGCTGTAGCAGCTTGGAGTGGCTGGAATCACACAGGCGACCTGACTCGTAGCCGGGCCGCCTTTTATTAATTCACCCCCCGAATTCACCTTTCGATTGACGACAATTCACCCCCTATGCCCATATACTGGGGCTGTGAAGAAAAGCGACAACATGGCTGACTCGACCAGGCGAACCGGGCAGATTCGAGCGATGCATTCGGGACAGATGATCTACCTGATAAAAGTACAGGGGCGCCTCCCCGAAAGCTGGCTGGAGATGTACGGCGACGTGCGCCTGCAGGAAGAGGAGTACGGTGGCATAACCTGCACCAGGCTGAGCTGCCGTGTACCGGACGCAGCGGCCTTACACGGCATCCTGCACAGCCTGTATTCCCTGGGCATGCCCCTCCTGCTGGTCGAATGCCTGGGCCAGGAATGAAACAGATGGGGGCTAAAAAGCGGCCCTCCAAAGAAACCAATCCATGAGATGCACGTAAATGATAGAGACAAGGAGAACGATCGATGGAATTTGACAGAAATACCCGCCCCACAGCACTGGTGATCGGCGCCGGGCTGGGCGGGATCGCCGCCTCCGCCCGCCTGGCGCGCGCCGGCTACCAGGTCGCCGTGCTGGAAAAAAACGCCCGGCCTGGAGGGCGCTGCGGCCAACTGGCGCGCGACGGGCACCGTTTCGACATCGGGCCGACCCTGTTCCTGATGCCCGAGATATTTGCAGAGACCTACGCCGCCCTGGGCGAGCGCATGCAAGACCACCTCGACCTGCGCCGCATCGACCCGACCTACCGCATCCACTTCGACGATGGGCTGCAGCTCAGCCTGACCAGCGACCTGAACGCCATGCAGGAGCAACTGGAAGCCGTCGAGCCGGGCAGCTTCGCCGGCCTGCTGCGCTATCTGGCGGAAGGCTACGACCATTATCACCTCTCCCTGCGGCGCTTCGTGGGGCGCAATTTCTACAATCTGCTGGATTATTTCAGCCTGCAGAACCTGCCGCTGCTCTTCCGGCTCAAGGCGTTGGTCCGGCATTACGACCACATCGGGCGTTACTTCAACGATCCCCATCTCAAGGCGGCCTTTACCTTCCAGAACATGTACCTGGGGCTCAGCCCCTACGACGCCCCCGCCACCTACTCCCTGCTGCAATACACCGAGCTGGCCGGAGGCGTGTGGTTCCCCATGGGCGGCCTGTACCGAGTGGTGCAAAGCCTGGAATCTATCGCCCGGGCGCATGGCGTGCGCTTCCGCTACAACACCCCGGTGAAGCGCATCGAAGTGGATGGCGGCGGCAAGCGGGCGTTCGCTCGGGCCAGCGGCGTGCTCCTGGCAGACGGCTCGCGGCTGGCGGCCGACGTGATCGTGGCCAACGCCGACCTGCCCTACGTGTACCGTGAGCTGCTCCCCGATCCAGCCGAGGCCAGGCGCCTGGAGCGCAAGAAGTACACCTGTTCGGCCATCATGTTCTACTGGGGGGTGGACAGGGTCTACCCGCAACTGGGGACGCATAACGTCTTCCTGAGCGGCGATTATCGCCAGAGCTTCGAGCGCATCTTCGCGGATCATTCACTGCCCGAGCGGCCCAGCTTTTACGTGCACGCCCCGGCGCGTGTCGATCCGCTGGCAGCCCCGCCCGGGCAGGACACGCTGTTCGTGCTGGTGCCCGCCGGCCACCTGGATGACCTGGCCCCCCAGGAGTGGAAGGGACTGCGCCAGCAAGCTCGCGCCGCGGTGCTTAGCTCCCTGGCCGACATCGGCGTGACCGACCTGCAGGAACACCTGAAGTTCGAGTACAACTACACGCCCCCCGATTGGCTGCGGGTCTACAACCTGGCGAAGGGGGCGGCCTTCGGGCTGAGCCACGACTTCTGGCAGGTGGGTTACCTGCGGCCGCACAACCGCCATCGCCGCTACCGCAACCTTTTCTTCGTTGGCAGCAGCACCCACCCCGGCGGCGGGCTGCCAATGGCGCTCATCTCGGCCAGGCTGACCACGGAGCGCATCCTCGAAGAGCGGGCCTCCGGGCAGCGCCCCCTTGCCAGACAGCCAGCCGCGCAGGACAGGTCCTCCCGGGAAGCGGCGCTCGGATCGCTGCGGAGCTGAGCCATGGACGCCGCCCGCAACTGGAGATTAAACGCCCAGCGCTACCGGTTGATCGGATTGGCCTGCCCGAGCTGTGGCGCCATGGCCTTCCCTCCCCGGCCGACCTGCCCCTCCTGCGGCCTGCTATTCGACCCGCCTCAGACCTGGCATGCACAGCATCCAGCGCACCTCACTGGCCGGCCGCAGCCCGATCCCTCCACGCCGGTGAACATCCCGATCGCCCTGCCGGTTGGCCTCGGGGAGCCGGCCGTCCTGGCCGCAGACTGCCCGAATCAGCGTCCGGCCGAGCTCAGGTAAAGACCATGAATCTTGCGCTTCAATCCCACCCGTGGGAGCTGCCGCTCCATTCCCTGGCCCACGAGGCCAGGCGCGCCGGCACCGGCCCGGTCCCCCGGCCGCTCGCCGACCGGGACTCGCTCAGGCGGGCTTACGAAGCCTGCGAGGCGATCACCGCCCGGCACAGTCGTTCTTTCACCCTGGCCTCCGGCCTGCTGCCGCCCGACAAGCGCCGCGCCGTGCGCGCCCTCTATGCCTTCTGCCGGGTAAGCGATAACCTGGTGGACCGCCCGCAAGGCGATGCGCGCGCTGCCCTGGCCGCCTGGCGCGCCCGCGCCCTGGCTGCCCAACCCCCCGCCGGAGACCCGGTGACCGCCGCCTGGGCGGACACCCGCCGGCGCTATCGCATTCCGCTGCGCTACGCCGAGCAGCTCCTGGAGGGCGTCGGCCGTGACCTGCGCCCGGTGAAGTACCACACCTTCCCAGAGCTGGCCGGCTATGCCTACGCTGTGGCCTCCACCGTGGGGCTGATGAGCATGCACATCATCGGCTTCAGCGGTCCTGAGGCCATTCCCTACGCTATACGGCTGGGCGTGGCCCTGCAGCTCACCAACGTCTTGCGAGACGTGGGCGAAGACCTGCGTTCCGGGCGCCTGTACCTGCCCCTGGAAGAGCTGGCTGCCTTCGGGCTGCAGGAAGAGGACCTGCGGCAGGAAAAAGACCTGCTTGCCGGGCGGGTGGACGAGCGCTGGCGGGCCTTCATGCGCTTCCAGATCCAGCGCAATCGCCGCCTATACGAAAGAGCCTGGCCGGGCATCGCCCTGCTGGACCGCGATGGGCGCTTCGCTATCGCCGCCGCCGCCGACCTGTACCGGGCCATCCTGGACGACATCGAGGCGCACGATTACGACGTTTTCACACGGCGGGCCAGGGTGAGCGCCTGGGGCAAATTGCGTCGCCTGCCTGCCCTGTGGTTATCCCAGACCCTATGGGCATAACAGTGACGGAAAACCAGGGAAACTTCGATTTCATCATCGCCGGCGGGGGTGCAGCCGGGCTGAGCCTGGCGCACCACCTGATCGACAGCCCCCTGCGGGAGCGCTCCATCCTGATCGTGGAGCGCAACCTGCAAGAGCACAACAACCGCACCTGGGGCTTCTGGACGAACCGCCCAACCCTGTTCGACCGGATCGTCTTCCGTACCTGGGACCGGCTGCGAGTGACATGCCCCGAGTTTTCACGCACCTATGAATTGGGCGACTACCGCTACCACATGATCCGCAGCCTCGATCTTCGCCGCTTTTCCCTGCAGGAGCTGCCCGCCCGCGGGAATGTCGCCTTCCTGCAGGGCAGGGTCGAAGCGATCCACGACCAGGGCGACCGGGTGCAGGTCATCGTCGATGGGCAGGCGATCAGCGGGCGCTGGGCCTTCGACAGCCGGTTCAGACCAGTCGACGTCACTGCGCAGGCAACTCCCTGCCACACGCTGTGGATGCACTTCACCGGGTGGGAGATCGAGACCGATGCCGCAGCCTTCGACCCGCAAACGCCCACCTTCATGGACTTCCGCGCTCCCCAGCGGGCAGGCCTGGGCTTTTTCTACCTGCTGCCCCTGGAAGTACGCCAGGCTCTGGCGGTCTACACCCTGATCGGCGGGGCACGCCCTGGGGCCAGCGCCGGCGAAGCGGCGCTCACCGCTTACCTGGAGTCCACCCTGGGAGTGGGGACACATAAGATCCTGCGCAAGGAGAGCGGGGCGCTGCCCCTGACCGACCGCCCATTCCCACGGCGCCTGGGGAAGAGGGTCATGGCCATCGGCCTGAAGGGCGGTCGCCTGAAGCCCACCACGGGCTACGCCTTCCTGCGCATCCAGCACGATTCGGCCGCCATCGTACGCTCGCTGCTCCAGGCCGGGCGCCCCTTCGATATCCCCCCGGATTCACCCCGCTATCGCTGGTACGACGCGCTGCTGCTAGAGGCGCTTGAGAAGCACGGCGCCGGGGTTCTGCCGGTATTCTCGGCGCTGTTCAAGGGCAACCCCATCCAGCGCGTGCTGCGCTTCCTGGACGAAGCCGGCTCTCCCTGGGAGAACCTGCTGCTCATCGCCAGCCTGCCGCCCGGTCAGTTCTTGCAGGCGCTTCTATCATCTCGATCAAGCGCCCGTCGATCTTTTAATGCCCAATCCATCCGCGCCAGGATCGATAAGCGACGAGCACAGGATCAGGAACGTGCCCATCACTTGCCCACCCGGAAACCAGGATTATCGCGGTAAGGCGTGCTTGGGGCGAGTCTTGGAGTCTATCCCGTACAGGTGGGGAGGTATGATGCAGTTGGGATCATATCTGGGGGTGGTCGGGGTCCATTCGGTGTGCTTTGTATGATCCGTCTGTGCGAATTGCACACCAATTGCGCCCGGCTAATTGCTATTCCTGCATTGCGATCAGGGTAGGCTCTGAGCCACCGGTGGACTAGGTGCAGCTAATGAAGATATTACACGGATTTTGGAGCGGCGACCGGCGAGTCCAATCCATTTTCAGTGTCATCTCGAGGAGCGCTCTTGGCGACGAAGCGATCTCCTACTCGACCTGGGAAGATTGCTTCGACAATAATCGCCTCGCAATGACTCCGTAAGGCTGGCGCATTCCCCTCTTTCGACTGGTGTGATCCCCTGGTGCATACCCTGATGTGAATAAAGCATTGGCTACTCGATCGAAAAACAAATTTGCCAATGGCGCTAACCTGGGTTTCGAGCAAACCCTGTGGCTTGCCGCCGATAAACTGCGCGGGCATCTCGACGCCGCTGAATACAAGAATGTGGTGCTCGGTTTAATCTTCCTGAAATACATCTCAGACGCCTTTGAGAAACTCTATGCCCAATTAGAAACGCTGAGAAACCAGGGCGCTGACCCCGAAGACCGCGATGAATACATCGCCGAGCGCGTGTTTTGGGTGCCCAAAGAGGCGCGTTGGACTCACCTGCGCGCCAACGCCAAGCAGCCCACCATTGGCAACTTGATTGACCAGGCAATGCAGGCGATCGAGCGCGAAAATCCATCCTTACGCGGCGTGCTGCCGGGCAACTACGGGCGCGCCACGCTGGACAAACAGCGCCTGGGCGGGCTGGTAGACCTGATCAGCGGGATCAATTTTGTGGACGAGGAGTCACGCAAGCAAGGCATCCTCGGGCGGGTGTACGAGTACTTCCTGGCGCAGTTTGCCAGCCAGGAGGGCAAGAAGGGCGGCGAGTTCTATACCCCGCGTTCGGTGGTGCGGGTGCTGGTGGAGATGCTGGCGCCCTACAAAGGAAGGGTGTTTGACCCACGCTGCGGCTCGGGCGGAATGTTCGTGCAAAGCGAGAAGTTCGTCGAGGCGCACGGCGGGGCGTAATCAAGATCGTCATGACCGGCTCAGCCAGCGACCCATTGGACTGGCAGAACCACATCCGGAACAAGAAACGCCGCGATGACCTGGCGGAGCGTTTCAAAAACCCCGACGACCCAATGAAGATCGCCATCGTGCGCGATATGTGGCTGACCGGCTCTGATGTGCCGCCGCTGCACACCATGTATGTGGATAAGCCGATGCAAGGGCACGGGCTGATGCAGGCGATAACGCGGGTCAACCGCGTTTATAAGGACAAGCCCGGCGGATTGATCGTGGATTATCTTGGGCTGGCGTATCACCTGCAAAAAGCGCTGGCTGCCTATACCGAGAGCGGACATCCAGCTGAAACTGCCATTGATCAGAACGCAGCGGTTGCACAGATGCTCGAACGTTACGAAATCTGCCTGGGCTTATTCCACGGTTTTGACTGGTCGAAATTCAAAACCGGAACCCCCCAAGAAAAACTAAGCGTGCTGCCGTTAGCGCAGGAGTACATCCTGGCGCAGGAGGATGGCAAGTCGCGCTTACTGAAGGCGGTAAATGAATTATCTTTGGCTTTTGCTTTGTCGGTGCCCGATCCACGCGCCCTGAAGATCAGGGACGACCTGGCTTTCTTCCAGGCGGTGCAGGCTGCGTTGGTCAAGTCAACGGTGGAAGGTGAAAGATATGTAGAAGATATCGATCATGCCATCCGGCAGATCCTGTCGCGGGCGGTGGTCACTGACCGAGTGATCGATATCTTCGCCGCGGCAGGCTTAAAGAAGCCCGAAATATCCATCCTGTCGGATGCTTTTCTGGCGGATGTGAAAGGAATGCCGCAGAAGAACCTGGCGATTGAATTGCTGCGCAAATTGCTAAATGATGAGCTTAAGGTACGCATGCGGAAAAACCTGGTGCAATCGCGTTCTTTTGCCGAGATGCTGGAACGCACCATCCGCGCCTACCAAAACCGCACCCTGGAATCGGCGGAAGTGATCGCTGAGTTGATCAAGCTGGCAGAGGAAATGCGCGAGGCGCAGAAGCGCGGCGATCAGCTCAACCTGACCGAGGATGAAGTTGCTTTTTATGACGCGCTGGAAGTCAATGACAGTGCGGTCAAAGTGCTTGGCGATGATACGCTGAAAACCATCGCTCGGGAACTGGTTGATATGGTGCGCAACAATGTGACGATCGATTGGACGGCGAAAGAGTCTGTACGCGCCAGGCTGCGTGTTATGGTTAAGCGTATCTTGAGAAAATATGGTTACCCCCCAGATAAGCAAGAAAAAGCCACGCAAACTGTTCTGGAACAGGCTGAATTAATCGCGGCGGATTGGGCAGGGTAGAAGAATTATTAATTCTGGTCAGGAAATTTATTGACTTCAGTTGGTTCGGTCGCAATAATTAGGATGAGTAATATCTGTGATAAATACGTTGGCCAGATACCCCCACAGCGTAAGTGTTCCGGCGTTTGTTTTTTAGGAGGTGTGTTGGGCAGAACAATCTAATCTAATCAACGTGAGTACGGGATAAGGGACTTCACCTGGGATAAACTTGTGTTTACCAGAACATAAGTGACTCACCAGGAGAAGTCCCCATGGAAAGTCTACTCGAATTGTTCGTGCAGGTCGATGATTTCTGCCAAGCCTTTCTACCCCAACTGGAACAGCATGTGCTGATCAATGAGATCGTCAAGCGCCGCCGGGCCAGGTCCTTATCCGCGAGCGAAGTGATGACCATTTTGATCCACTTTCATCAGTCGCACTATCGCGACTTCAAAGCATACTATTGTGGACATGTTCTACCGTATCTCCGAAACGAATTCCCTGGCTTGGTCAGCTACACTCGCTTTGTCGATTTCATTCCTTATCCAATTGGTGACCAAAGAGGGGCGCTGTCTTGCCTGCTCGGCTAACCCGTACTCACGTGTTACAATGAAAGTGGTCATATCGACCGGTATCATAGATCCCGAGCGAATATATTTAAGTTTGCGCCCGGCGGGGATAGTTCGTTGATGGCATTCGCCCGGAAAGGAAGGTCGTTATTGGACGGGATTGAAATCCCCACATTATTAAGTGCCAGAAGCCGCAACCTCATGAATCCCATGGTTCTCCACGGCAGGTCGCTTGCTCTCCCGGCAAGCCCACAGTCAACTGTCGATTGTTAGTTGTTAACTACCAAGGAGGTAGTAACATGTTCCGCTGGTTCAAGAAAATCCTCAACCGGAAGTACTTTCAATTGGGCCTGATCGCCCCTCTGGTTCTGCTGGTCACCAACGGCAGTGTAGGCACACCCCCAGGCAAGGCCACACCAGTCGAGTTTCGCATCAGCCTCAGCCAGAAGGCCTACCTGGGCATTACAGACCTCGGCCTGCAGACCCCGGTCAACGGCCGCATCTACGTCATCATCGCCCGCGATGGCAGCGACGAGCCGCGCTTGCAGATCGACGTGCTCGGCCCACCCTTCTGGGGCAAGGATATCTTCGGCTTCACACCCGACAAGTGGGTCAGCCTCAGCGACTACGACGCTGATGTGATCGGCTACCCGTATTCCAAGATCGCCGAACTTCCCCCGGGCGATTACTTCATCCAGGCGTTCCTGAACGTATATACGACCTTCCAGCGCGCCGATGGGCATGTCGTTCTCATGCACCAGGATGCCGGAGATGGTCAATGGCTGTGGGAATCGCCTGGCAACGCCTACAGCCAGGTGATGCCTTTCCACCTGGAGAAGGAATGGCGCGGCAAGATCGATCTTGACCTGACCGAAGTCATCCAACCCGACCAACCGCTCCAGCCAGGCCAGGTGCTGCAGCAAGGCAACTATACCGACACCGATTGGGTCAAGTACATCAAGATCAGGAGCGACGTCCTTTCCGCCTTTTGGGGTCAGGATATGTACATTGGGGCCAACATCCTGCTGCCCAAGGGCTACGCTGAGAACCCCGACACCTTCTACCCAGTTATCTACCTGCAGGGGCATTTCCCCGGCAGCGGCGCGCCGTTCGGTTTCAGGCCGACCAACGCCTTCGGCCAATTCTGGACATCCGACACCGCCCCGCGCTTCATCGCTGTCACCTTCCGAGACGCCAACCCCTACTACGACACCTCTTATTCAGTGGATTCGGCCAATGTCGGGCCTTACGGGCAGTCCATCCAGAACGAGCTGATCCCCTACATTGAAACCAACTTCCGCGTCCTTCGCGAGCCCTATGCTCGCATTCTTGCCGGCGGCTCCACCGGCGGCTGGGAAGCACTGGCGATGAAGGTCTTCAACCCCGACTTCTACGGCGGCACCTGGGCCTGGTGCCCGGATGGCATCGATTTCCATTACTTCCAGCTAGTAAACGTCTACGAGCACGATAACGCCTACTACACCTTCCGCGATTACATCCAGGTTGAGCAACCCTCCGCCCGTAGTGCAGACAACCTAGTTCGCTTCACCATCAAGCAGGAGAACGATTGGGAGCGCGCCATGGGTACCAACGATCGTTCCGGCGGGCAGTGGGATATCTGGGAGGCGGTCTACACCCCCCTCGGCCCGGATGGCTACCCCATGCCGGTCTGGGACCCCGTCACAGGCGACATTGACCACGCTGTGGCCGATTATTGGAAGAATTACGACCTGAACTATATTATACAGCAGCGCTGGGCTGAGTTGGCTCCGAAACTGAGCGGCGCCCTAACCACCACAGTCGGCATGCAAGACACTTACTTTCTGGAAGAGGCCGTTTACCTGTTCGACGAGTTCGTCCAGAAAGCCAATCCCCCGGCCCAGATCGGCTTCGACTACGGCTTCCGCAAGCCGCATTGCTGGCGAGGCGCAAGCCCAACCGACCCCAGCCAGCAGATGACTTACCAGGAGTTCATTGTGATTGCCAGCAACTGGGTGGAGGCGCATAGACCATAACTCCCCTCGGTTCCCCCATCGCTGAAAAGCGACGACCGGGAATAAACAAATCGTAGCAGGGCACGGAGGGATCTTCCCAAAACGCCAGCCTCTCGAATCCCAGCCGTGCCCTCCATGCCTTACCAGCCATTCAAGCAGGAATGGAAGTCCGTTGCGGGCGATTGTATAGGCCTATATTCTCAGGGTGGCACGTGTCACTCGTAAACCGTTCGTGAAATCGGCTCTGAGACACAAGATCCATCTCATCGCCGAGAGCGTAAAAATTCAACGCATTTCAACGCGAAATTCACAAATAAAACGAATTACGCGAATGATATCCTTAATAATTCGCGCAATTCGGCCCATTCGCCTCATTAGCGTTGAATCTCAACGGTGAATCGCTCACTCCCCCGCCTCGAACTCCACCACGTTGCACGCCCACTGCTCGTCGTAGATTTGCGGGTGATCATAAGAGATGTGCGCCGGATAGCCGTGGGTAGGATCAAAGCTGGCCATCAGGTAGCGCGCATCCAGCCGCTCGATCTGCTGGCGCACCTGCTCGAACAGGCCCGGTACAGTATATTCCTCTGCCCGGTAATCGGGAACCTTGCAGTCCGGGGGGCCCAATGGGCCAGGAGCGCACTCCGCCGAGTTCTCCGCCACCCGGCCGGCCTGCACTGCGATCGTGTAGGTCTCGATCCCCCAGGCGCTGCCGCAGCGCACCTGGATGCGGTAAGATGCCGGACCCTGCTTCTCCCAGACCGCTTCCGCCCTGCCCAGCTTGCCCTGCAGAGTCAGGCCGCTCAGCAGCGGCTGGCAGGCGGAAAGCATGAGCGCCGCGCTCAAGATGAATAGCGGGGTCGCCCGCCGCTGCGCCGCGCTCATCGCCCCAGCAGAATCAAGGCCCCGGCAGCGAACGCCAGCACTCCCATCAGCAGGTCGAAGCCGTTGAATGACAGGTCGATCAGGCTTGCCAGGCCGGTGGCCGCCAGCCAGATACCGAGCAGGGTCACACCCAGACTGCGATTTAATCTCATAGCGCTTCTCCTATGGCTTGGGATCGGGCTTGATTATAACCGCTTGCTCCCAGCGTTCCCGCCCGCGGAGCAGCAGCAGGGCGATTCCCAGGATCACGCTCCAGTAGAAGATCTTCTCGACCACGGCAAAGGCCAACACTGCCTCGGGACTGGCCCCTTGCAGCAAGGCCGGCCGCTCCAAGGCCCCCAGGCTGAAGATGGCCCACAGGTGGGAAACCAGGCCTTCCAGGCCTGCCAGCAAGGTGTAGCCTAACACCGGCAAAACGGGAGACCGGGAAGCCAGCCACCACATGGCCAGCGCCAACACACCGTAGAGCAGCCCGAAGCCCGGCGCCAGCAGGCGGGTGGTGGGGGGAAAGATGTAGCGATAAAAGCTATCCCAAAATAGCCATAACACACCGGTCCACAGGACGCTCCAGAAGATGACGGCCGCGCCCGCCAAGGGCCATGCCAGGCGGCGGAAGCGTCGTGCCGGCGCCCGCCAGGCCAGCACCACCACCAGGAAAATGTCCACCAGGGCCAGGGCCAGTGCGGCCAGCCAATAAAGCTCAGTATCGATTGTAAATCCCGTCATGACCGCCCAATTCCCGGGAAAGATTCAGCCGCCTGGGGAGCGCACGATCAACACCGAGCAGTCGGCGTAGTGGATCAGCTTGCGCGAGACGCTGCCCAGCAGCCAGCGCCTTACCGGGCTGAGGCCGCGCGAGCCGCACACGATCAGGCCGGCCTGCTGGGCCCTGGCATAGGCGATCACCTCGCTGGCGGCGTCGCCGTGCAGCAAGGCCGACTTGGCCGCCAGGCCAGTTGCGTTAAGCGCAGCCACCGCGCCGTCGAGCAAGGCCTGGGCCTCGGCCTCCTCGGCCTTCTGCCACTCGCTGCTCTCGGATGGCAGATAGCTGGGCAGCGGCGGGATGATCTCCGGTCCCAGCGGCCAGGCGCGCGCCACCCATTCGGGCGGCGCCATGGGCGGCAGGACGTGCACAGCGACCACCTGGCAGCCCTGCGGCAGCGGGAAATGCGCCAGGAATTCCAAGGCTCGCTGGCTGTGGGGCGAGCCATCGATCACCAGCAGCAGGCGCTGCACCGGGCGCCAGGGCGCCCGCACTACCAGGGTGGGCTGCCCGGCGTATTCGGCCACTTGCTGGGCGACTCCGCCCAGCAAGATGCCCAGGGTAGCGCGCAGGCCCTGGGCGCCCACCACGATCAGGCCGGGGTTTTCCGCCTCGGCTGCCGCCAGGATTTGCTCCGCAGGGTCGCCTCTGCGCAGGCTGGCGGAGGCCGTCGCTCCCCGCTCCTGCAGCCGCCGGCTGGCCTGTTCCATGCCCTGGCCCAGGCGTTCTTCATCGCCTGGCCGCCGCGGGTTGATCACCCCGATCAGGCTGACCACACTGCCGGCCGGCAAGGGCAGCTCGATCAACAGGTCTAGCGCGGCCAGGGAGTGCTCGGAGCCATCATAGGCCAGCAGGATTTTCAAAGGGGAATTCGGGTCAGCGGAGTCCATGGCAGCACCTCAAGGAGTTATGTGGGTATTTCCAGGCGCCGGCCCCTATTTCACGATCAGCGCTGAGCACCCGGCGTAATGCACCAGCTTGCGCGCCAGGCTGCCCAGTCGCCAGTCCCTGGCGGGGGTGAGGCCGCGCGCCCCTGCGATGAGCAGATCAACCTGCCAGTCCCGGATATGCTGGATGATCTCGGTGGCGGCGTCGCCGCGCCGCAGCAGGCCTTGCGCTGTTAACCCAGCAGAGCGCAGGCCGGCCAGGGTGTGATCGATCAATGCCTGGCCCTGGCGCTCATCTGCCTGGCGGCTGGCCTGGGGGATGGCATCCCGCGCGGCGGGGGCTGTCGGCGGTCCTGCGGGACCGCGCGGCCCGCTGGGGATTGCCGGGTAGGCCAGCGGAGGCAGGACGTGCATCACCTGCAGCTCGCTGTCTGCCGGAAGGGGGAACTTCGCCAGGTAGTCCACCGCCCTCTGGCTGTTTAACGAACCATCGATCAACAGCAAGGCCCGCCGCAGGCCACGGTAGGGCGCCCGCACCACCAGGACCGGCCAATCGGAATATTCCACCACCTGCTGCGCCACCCCACCCAGCAGGATGCCGAAGGTGGCGCGCAGGCCGATGGCGCCCATCAGGATCAGGTCTGGCCTGAGCAGCTCGCCGCGCTCGATCACCTTTTCCTCGGGATAGCCGGCGGAGAGCTCGGCCTCCACCTGCAATCCACGCCCTTTCAGGTAGGCCTCGGTCTGCCCCAGCGCATCCCGCAGGGGGGCGTGGTCGGCGGCCAGGCTGGGAGGGAAGATCGCCAGCAGGCTGATGCGGCTATCTGCATGCAGCGGCAGGTCGCACAGCAAGGCCACCGCCGCCAGGGAGTGCTCGGAGCCATCGAACGCCAGCAAGATACTGAGTGGGGGCGCGTTTCGTACGCCAGTCATGGTCTAACTCCGCATCTGGATCCAAAATAATTCCGGGCCGGGCGATGGTTCACCCTTCGCCCTCCTGATCTGCAGCACCAGGCCCTTCGCGGGCTTCCTTATTCGCCGCCCGGCTGAACTCCTGCAGCCTGGCCATCAGGGCATGGTTGAAGCTGCCCTCCGGGTAGCTGCCATCCGGTTGGCGCTCGCCCATCTCCAGGCCGGTGAGCAGCGCCAGGCCTTGCTCCACGGTTTGAATGGGCCAGATGTGGAACTGGCCCTGGTCCACCGCCTGGACCACCTCGGCGCGCAGCATCAGGTTGCGCCGGTTGCTGGCCGGGATGATCACGCCCTGCTCGCCGGTCAACCCCTTGGACGTGCAAACGGCGAAGAAGCCTTCGATCTTCTCGTTCACCCCGCCGATCGCCTGCACCTGCCCGTGCTGGTTCACCGAGCCGGTCACCGCCCGGTCCTGGCGCAGAGGGACGTCCGCCAGGCTGGAGAGCAGCGCGTACAGCTCGGCGGCCGAGGCGCTGTCGCCTTCTACCTCGTCGTAGGACTGCTCGAAGGTCAGGCTGGCCGACAGGTTCAAGGGCGCCTGCTGCCCGTAACGCCCGTGCAGGAAGCCGGAGATGATCAGCACGCCCTTGGTGTGAGTCGGCCCGCCCAGCTTGGCCTGGCGTTCGACGTCGATCACGCCGGCCCGCCCGGGAGCGGTGGACGCCGTCACCCGGCTGGGGCGCCCGAATGCGTAATCGCCCAGCGCCATCACCGACAGGGCGTTGATCTGCCCCACGGCGCGCCCCTCGGTCTGGATCATGAGCGTGCCTTCGGCGATCAACTCCTGGATGCGCTCTTCCAGCAAGTCCTGGCGATAGATGGCCTCGTCGATGGCGCGCTGCACGGCGCCCGCCGAGACCACCGCCTGTCCCTCCTTGCGCGCCCAGTAGGCGGCCTCGCACACCAGGTCGGCGATCTTGCCGAAACGGGTGGAGAGGCGCCCCTGGTCTTCCGCCAGGCGCGAGGAGTGCTCGATCACGCGCGCCACTGCCGCGCGGTCGAAGGGGGGCAGGTGGTTGTCGTCCACCACCGACTTCACAAACAGCCCATATTCCTGCTCAGATTCGGGGGTGCGCTCCATCTGGGTGGCGAACTCCGCCCGCACCTTGAACTGCTTGGCGAAGTCCTCGTCGTAAGCCCGCAACATGTAGTAGAGCAAGGGCGTGCCCACCAACACGACCTTGGCCTCCAGCGGGATGGGCTCCGGCTCCAGGGTGGCGGCGCTCACCAGCCCAAGCTGGCTGCCGATCTCAACGATGCGAATGGCGCCGTCGCGCAGCACACGCTTCAGGCCTTCCCAGGCATACGGGTTGACCAGCACGTCGCGCGCCGGCAGGATCAGGTAGCCCCCATTGGCGCGGTGCATGGCGCCCGGCCGGATCAGGCTGAAATCGGTGCGCGAGGCGCCTAGAACATATTCGTGCTCGATGCGCCCAAGCAGGTTCTGGTATGAGGGGTGGCTCTCCACCACCACCGGGGCGCCCTGCAGGCCGGAGTTATCCACCAGCAGGTTGACATGGTAACGGTTGGACCAACCGGCGGCGGAGGCTATCCCGGCCGGCAGCGCCTGCCCGCCGGGCGAAGGCTGCCCGCCAGAGTCAGCCGGCTGAAACTGGCTGAAGTTCGCCAGGATGTCGGCCTGCACCGTCTCCAGGTAGGCGATGACCTGCTCCAGGCCGGCGTATTTCGCCTTCAGGTCGCCAATGCGCGGGGTGAGCACGAACATCAAGGTGCGGTTGTTCAGCTCGCGCAGCGTCTCGGCGGCAGATTTCTCCATCTCCCGCACCCGCTCCAGGGTCTTTTCTACTTCCTCGCCCAGGCGGGCTTGAATCTGCTCCAGATGGGCGCGCTGCTCCGGCGAGAGCTGCTCCAGCTCTTCCGGCTTGATGGGCTTGCCCTGCACCGCCGGCACCAGCACAAAGCCGAAGGAGGTGCGCACGATGGCGAAGTTCTGCTGCTCCACGGCCTCCTGCAAGCGGGAGAATTCGGCCTCCTGCTTCTTCTTGACGTCCCCGACCAGCCGGTCGCGCTCCCGCACGTACTCCTCGCTCTCGAAGACGCGGGCGATCTCCCGTTCACAATAAGCCACCAGGGCGCGCAGGTCTTCGCGCAGGGTCAGACCCCGTCCGGCAGGCAGGCGCAGGGCCTTTGGCTTGCGCGGGTCGTCGAAGTTATTCACGTAGCACCAGTCATCGGGCACCGCTTCGCCGGCCGCCTTGCGCTGCAGGTATTCCTGGCTGAGGGTGGTGCGGCCCGAGCCGGGGACGCCCAGGACGAAGATGTTGTAACCCGGGCTGGAGACTTCACTGCCCAGCTCCAGGGCGCGCAAGGCGCGCGGCTGGCCGATCACGTCTTGCAGGTCGGGCAGCTCGGCGGTGGTCTCGAATGGCAGGCTGGCGGGATCGCAGGTGCGGTGCAATTCGCCGGGACTAAGCTCCGCAAGCACAGGCTGGTCAGGCATGCTGCCTCCTAAGGCTGAGGGTGGGTGGACGATTTGCCAGAGCGTCCTACGCCAAGTCTAGCATAAGTTATCGAAAACGCAAGCTGACAGCTTGTTTTCACGGCCTCCACCCGTCGCACCAATCGTTGCTCGGGTCGTTGGTCAGGTTGAGCAACCCGCTGCCGTCGAGGTTGATCACGTAGACATCGCCGTTGCCGCTCATCCAGGAGGTGAAAGCCAGTTGAGTGCCATCCGGCGACCAATGCGCCATGCGCTCATCCATCTCCGTGAAGGTCAGGCGGATGGGATTGGCGCCGTCCGCGTCCATGATGTAGATCTCGGCGTTGCCATCCCTTTCGGCCAGGAAGGTGATGCGCCTTCCATCCGGCGACCAGGAGGGGTAGGTATCGTCGGTAGGGTTCTGCGTCAGGTTGGTCAGGCCGCTGCCGTCAGCGTTCATCACGTACACGTCCCAGTCCCACTCGTTCTGCGAGGCGAAAGTGCGCGCCATGAACAGGATGCGGGAGCTATCCGGCGACCAGGTGGGGCGCCACTCCTCCATCTCGTTGTGGGTGAGGCGGGTGACGCCCGAGCCGTCGATGTTCATGGTGTAGATCTCGAAGTTGCCGTGGTCGCGGGCGGAAGTGAAGACGATGCGCCTGCCATCCGGCGACCAGTCGGGGTAGCTGTCGCTGGCCGGGTGGGCGGTCAGGTTGGTCTGCTGGGAGCCATCGCGGCGCATCACGAAGATGTCCGACCTGCCGGTGCGGGTGGAGACGAAGGCCATCTGGCTGCTGTCGGGCGACCAGCTCACCAGCTCGTCGTTGCCGGGGCTGTCCGTCAGTCGAACGGATTCTGTCGGGCGCCCATCATCCCGCACCCCCACCAGGTAGATCTCCGAGTAGCGCTCGTGGACGACGGTGTAGGCCAGGAACTTCCCATCCGGGGACCAGACGCCACCACAGCCCCCGGGCGGATGGAAGGTGACCTGCCGGCGGTCCGTGCCGTCGGAATCGATGAGGAAGGTCTCTAGCTTGAAGATCGGCCCACTGCACACGACAATTTGACCCACGCGCGGCGGGGGCAGGGTGGGGGTCGGGCTGGGCAGGGGGGTGATGGTAGGGGTTTGCGTCGGGGTGGGTGTGCTGGTGGGAGTGGGTGTAGCCGATGCCAGCAGGGCATTGATCAGTGGGATGCTCTCCCAACCATACACCAACCCGACGCCGAAGCTAAAAGGGACCAACAGGCAAATTACGACCACGGCGATGGCGGCGATTGCCAGCGCCCACCACATGGATCGCGTGCGAGTGGACATTACTCCCTCCCGTGTGCTCGCAAGTTCCGAGGTTGGGGCGCCAGCACTCCCTGGCGCCCATAGACTGCCTGGGGAGGGATTCTATCACCGATTGACAGCGAGATCAGAGAGTAGAGGGGGGAGAACAGTGAGTCGTGAGGATAGAATGGAGAGAGAAGGATAGATAATGTTGAAAGCCGCCAGCGTCACGTAACTGGCGGCTGATCGCGGATCGCTAATTGCTATTCGCTATCTGCTGCTCTCTGCTCTCTGCCCTTCTAATGCCCACTCTCGCCGCCGGGCTGACCGGAGAAGAACTCCGGGTTCTCCTGCCCTTCGACAACCAGGCAGCCGGCCAGGCTGCGCTCCAGGCGCGAGAGCGGGTGATGATCCGCTGCCCACAGGCGGTGAACGTCTTCAATCGCCGGCGCATGCTGTGCGTGGGCTGCGGGCTGGCCCCCTTCGACAGCCTGGCAGAGGCCGCCCGTTCATGGCGGCTGCCAGGGCTTCGGCCGCCCCCGCGTAGATGCCGATGGCCTCGTTCAAGCGCGTCAGTTCGAAGATTTGCTGGTAATGGTCGCTCAGGCCGTAGGCCAGCAGGCGTTGGTCATGGCGGTTGGCGCGGATCAGTAAGGTCGCCAGCAGGCCGATCCCCGAGCTGTTCATATAGTCCAGGCGGCTGAAGAACAGCCAGGCCAGATTCAACCCGGCCCAGATGACAGCCAGCACTCGAGTCCAGCGCGGGACGAAACTGCCGTCGGGAAAGAGATAGCAAAACAGCAATCCCAGCACGTACGCCAGGTAACGCAGGAAATTAACCAGGTAATACTGGAGCGGCGGCAGCGCTGCCAGGGCGTCGGTTGGACGGGTGACCGCCAACCCAAAGATCACCAACATCAGCGAGACAAGCCAGGGCAACCGGTCTGCGGAGCTTCGTATGAAGATGACCAGGGCAATGGCGAAGACAGACATGAACACGATGCTGTCCAGGTATTGGACGTAGCCGACCAGGAAATCTGGGCTGGCGCCCAGGCTTTCCATCTCGGCCTGGCTCTCGGCGGCGATCTGTCCGATCTGTTGGCGGCGGGCCGGGATGGAGGCCATGAAGGCGCCCATTGTCGACACGGCCAGCACCAGTCAGCCTGCCCGGAAAAGCCCCAGCCTCAACCGGGGATTACCCTGGATTTACCCATTGGTATGATGAAGCTCATTCCCTGACACCTCTGCAACCTGCGCCAGATCGCCATCCACGACCACGCGATAGGTTTTGAGCGGCTGCGCGGCGTGGCCCAACAGCACTCGGCCATCGGTCACGTCGAAGACCGAGCCGTGCAACGGGCAGGCCACCTCCCGCCCATCCAGCTCGCCAGTGCTCAACGAGGCGCCGGCGTGGGTACAGGCGTCCTGGGTGGCGTAGAACTTACCGGCGATATTGTACACTGCCACTGCTTCCTCATCCACCTGCAACCGCTTCCCGGCGCCCACTTCCAGGCCCCCGGCCAGGTCATCGCCATGGCAGGCCTTGCACACCTGGGCACGATGCTCGCCATACTCGCCGGAGAAAAGTTGATTGGGGAGACTTCCGGAGCCAGTGGCTCACCGCTGCCCCAGGCAAGCCTCCGGAAGTCTGCCCCAAACCTGGCCCAGGCCCCTAGACCCCGGGCGGCGCAGGTTGCGAGGACTGCAGGTACCGGAAGATGGCGCCCGGGTCATGATCGATTGTGCGAAAATGCTGCGGCCAGGGCATCTCCTCCATTTTCACCTAATTAGTCGTATTATAAGCCAATTGGTCGCGTTTGAAGAGCAGGGTAATTTCAGAAATCAGAGAACAGTGATCAGAAATCAGCGATCAGCTATTTGCGGTCAGCAGGCAGCAGTCAGTGATCGGCGTAATCAAACACGATGCTATCCCGACCTTGCTTGAAGAATAAGCCATGCAAATCCGCTCAGGCGCAGGAGTCTTTGACTGCCAGTATTACCAGGACGCCGAAGCCGATCAGCCCCACATGCATGATCCATTTAATTGAACCGCATCCCAGAGCCGTCGCCTCAGCACATCTGCCGTCACTCCATAAGAACGCAAGAAAAAAAATGATATGACGCCGCCAGAGGAGGCAAAAGTGTGGCCAAGCCTTGTCAAGGACGACAAGCCGGCGTCCGGGAGCAAGGGCTTCAGCGGCGTCGGTAGACCATGCGCTACACAGGCATCATCTTCGACTTCAACGGATTGCTGTGATGGGATACCCCCCGGCAGGAGCCGGCTAGGCGGGAATAATCGGTCTGGCTGAAATAGCCTTCGGCGCGGCAACGAACACGAGCGCGAATCCCGGAATGGTTGCTGGGAATACCTTGTCTCTGACAATATTTTCCTGTATAGTAATATCAGGTTAGTTGGCATGCGTGCCGGTGGGATGCAGAATGGACGGTGGGCCGCAACCCGGCTTTGTTCGTAAGATCGGGGCGCTTCGCGCCAGGCTGAGGAGCCTTCGCCTTCGGGTCATTGTCCTGCTCATTCTGGCGCTTGTACCCGCCTTTGCCCTTATGGTGTTCACTGCCTCCGAATCCCGCAGCCAGGCCATCGAAGAGACGCAGCTCAATGCACTGCGGCTGACCGAGCTGGCAGCCGCCAACCAACGCCAGTTGATCGATGGCGCCCGCGACATCCTCATAACGCTTGCCCAAATCCCCGCTATCCAGAGCCAGGATCGGGCTGCCTGCCTGTTCTTCCTGTCCAACACGCTCATGCAACATCCGCTGTATGCAAATTTCGGTGCTGCCGATAGCGCGGGCAATGTCTTCTGCATGACCTTGCCACAACGGCTGCCCTTTAGTATCGCTCATCAGGGCTATTTCCAGCAGGCAATGACACAAAATGATTTTTCCATCAGCGAATACCAGGTCTCTGAGACGAATTCGCAAGCCATGATTACCCTTGCATACCCGGTCCTTGACACGGATAACGAACCACAGGGCATCGTATTCGCCAACCTTGACCTGCGCTGGCTTGGACCATTCGTGAACGCCGCGCCCTTGCCGGAAAATTCCACATTGCGAGTAATAGACCGGGACGGCATCATCCTTGCTTCCTATCCAGATGGCGAGTTCGAAATCGGCCAGCGCATGCCCGAGAGCGCCACACTGCATCTTATCTTGAGTGAGAGAGCAGGCCTTACACAGGGGCGCGATGCGAACGGCATGGCGCGCCTGTATGCCTATACCCCACTACAAGCAGGGGCCGACTCAAATGTTACCATGATCGTCAGCATCCCGACCGAAGCTGCATTCGCCGAATCCAACCGCATCCTCAAGCGCAATCTCGTGGCCCTGGTAATTGGCGCCGTTATGGCGTTGAGCATTGCCTGGGCAGGCACCCAGTTCTTCTTTCTGCGCCAGGTCAATTCCCTGGTCAGCGTGACACAGCGACTGAGCGCCGGTGATCTGAGCGCCCGCACACACTGGGCGCCAGGGCAGGGCGAGCTGGGCCAGTTAGCATCCGCTTTCGACGAGATGGCTGCCACCCTTCAGCGCCGCGAGCAGGAACAGTTGTGGGCGCAAGCACAGATTCAACAGCAGCGAGAGCGCGCCGAGGCGCTGTCTCGTATCGCCGCTCGCCTCAACGCCAAGCTCGAGTTGGACAGCGTCCTGCAGGCAGTTTGCGATGAGACCAGCCGCGCCTTGAAAGTTCCCGCTGCTGGGGTGGTCGTCTATCAACAGGCTGAAGAAGATCTCTTTCACCTCAGCGGCCCAAACCTGGAGGGCGCCATTCAATCTCAGGCACGCCCGCCTTCACGCCTCCAGCTCCAGGCGGCAGCCACCCGGTTGGACCAACTCACCCTGAAGGTGGATCTGACAAGCCACCCGGGCCTGATCCCGGCCAAGATTCGCCGATCACTGGATGCGCGCTATCTAATATGCGCCGACCTGGTCCACGAAGACAATACGATCGGGCGTTTAGATTTGTACGTAAGCAAGGGCGCGCCCATCAGCGAGGGTGAGCTAACCCTCTTGAAGGGCATTGCCAATGGAGCAGCGTTGGCTATCACCAATGCTCGCCTGTACACAGCGCTGCGCATCCAGGAGCAAGTCCGGGCAGACCTGTTGCATCAGGTGATTGCTGCACAGGAGGAGGAGCGCATGCGCATCTCGCGCGAGCTTCACGACGAGACCAGCCAGAGCCTCACGGCGCTGATGCTCGGCCTGGATACGATAAACATTGCTGCACGGAGCAATATCAGGCATATCAAAGGGCACATCCATAATCTCAAGTCTATCACTGCTGATCTGCTGAGCAACATTCATCGCCTGATTGCCGACCTGCGACCCTCCTTATTGGATGACCTTGGTCTGGTAGCAGCCATCGAATGGTATGGGGAACAACGTCTAAGACAGTTCGGGGTGTCCTTCTGCCTGAATCACACACTGGTGGAGCGGCTCCCCCGCCCAGTCGAGACCGTCCTTTTCCGAATTGTCCAGGAAGGGCTGACCAACATCGTGCGGCATGCCCACGCCAGCTCGGTTGTTGTTCGCCTTTTCCAGGACCACGGGCTGGTCACGCTGGAGATCTGCGACGATGGTGTGGGATTCGACCCTCAGCAGCATTTTTCATTGGAACCGGGCGGTCGTGGCCTGGGTCTGCGCGGGATGCAAGAGAGGGCAGCCATCCTGGGCGGAACCCTGGAGATGGAAACGGCTATCGGGACAGGGACAACAATCCGCATTCGCTTGCGCACCTATCATGATGAAGGAACAGGCACCTATGATCCGGATACTGCTCGTCGATGACCATGCCATCCTGCGAGACGGCCTGCGCGCCCTGCTCAGTTATTATCCCGATGTCAAAGTGGTGGGAGAAGCCGAGGATGGCCTTCAGGCCATCGAATGCGTGGAACGCCTGTCCCCTGACATCGTCCTGATGGATATTGCCATGCCCGTCATGAATGGGCTGGAAGCCACCCGCCGTATTCGACAAAAATATCCTAATACACGTGTCCTGATCCTGACCCAGTATGAAGATCGGCCCTATGTACTTTCGCTGCTGCGAGCGGGAGTATCGGGGTACGTGTTAAAACGCGCCTTGGGCACCGATCTTATCAACGCTGTGCGCGCCGTCGCCCGCGGCGAGAGCTTCCTGTACCCATCTGTGACCACCACCGTCCTGGAGCAATTGCGTCAGCCCGAGAAATGGGGCTTGTCGGACGATAAGGCGCTCACTCAGCGGGAACAAGAAATCTTGCGCCGGGTGGCATCTGGCGAGACCAGCCGTCAGATCGCACTGGCTTTGAACATCAGCGTGAAGACCGTCGAATGGCACCGCGGCAATTTGATGAATAAGCTGGGAGCTCGCTCGGTCGCGGAGCTGGTCCGCCTAGCCATTGAGCACGGCCTCGCCGATTGAAACTCGGTCGATCCTTGGCCTTGTGTATGATCCTTGCCTGTAGAATTGGGGGGTTTTTACCGGTGTTTTTCCCAAGTGAAACCCATGTTTTCCCCTGTACAAAACGGGTGGGCTGGATTGCTATACTGTTTAATGACCTGGAAGTGATCACCGGTTTGTCCACAATCGATCGTCTCAAACGTCCGGTTTCTAATAAAACGCCAGGTTGAAAGGAAGGCGTCAGGGCACCAGCTCTCACTCGCTCTAATTTCTGTAAACAGTCCCGATCATAATGTTGTTTAGGAAAGGAGAGAAGGCAATGAGAATTAAAGCCTTCATGCTATCCCTGTTGCTCATAGTGAGCATGCTCTCGACTGCCTGTGCAGCCGGGAGAGAAGAGCCGAAAGAACCGATATTGATCGGCGGCGCTTTGGCGCTTACCGGCATCAATGCGTACGTGGATGAGCCTGCCATGCGCGGCATCCAGTTGGCAGTCGATGAGCTCAATGCCAAAGGGGGCATCCTGGGTCGAAAAGTAGAATTTGTCAACCTCGACAGCAAGAGCGATCCGGTGACCTCCGCCAACGTCGGAGTCCAGTTAGTCGAACGCGGCGCGCATGCCATCATCCCTGCGGCTGACTTCGACATGGGCGGCCCGGCCTGCCGCGAGGCTCAGAAAGCCGGGATCGTCTGCATCTCCACCACGGCATCCTCGCCACTGTTCGGTTCAGAAGCCCTGGGCGATAAGGTCTTCACGCTTTCCATGTGGAACACAACCATGGGCGCCGCAACTGCCGAGTACGCCTTCAAAGAGAAGGGTTGGACCAAGGTATGGGTGGTGACCGACACATTCATCGATTACACAAAGTCCTTGAGCCGCTACTTCATCGAACAGTTCAATACCCTGGGAGGCGAAGTGCTCTTCGAAGATACCTACACCCAGGGCACCCAGGACTTTTCGGCCCAACTGGCCCGCATTCAAGCCTCGGCAGAACAGCCGGACTTCATCTACATCTCTTCGTATATGCCTGACCTTGGCACGATCATCCGCACCATACGCGAAGCCGGCATTGATCTGCCGATCGTGGGCGGCGATACCTACGACGATCCTGGTCTTTTCGAAGCCGTTGGACCCGAATATGGCAACGAAGTCTATTTTGATACCCATGGATTCCTGAGCCCCGATTCCAACCCACGCGTGGCAGATTTCATGAAAGCCTATAAGGATAAGTTCGGCAAAGATCCGGAAGCGGTTTGGATCATGCCTGGCTACGATGTTGTCTATGTGCTGGCTAAGGCCATGGAGAAGGCCGGCACGACGGATGGCGCAGCAGTTGCCAAGGCGATGGAAGAAATGGAATTCGACAACCTGACAGGCCATCTGGATTGGTCCGATGCAGCCAGTGGCCACATGCCCACCAAGGCAGCCGCAATGGTGAAGCTGGAAGCCGGCGTCCCCATATTCCTGGGCTGGGTGACCCCGGCAACATTGCCCCCGCCATAACCAGAACTGAGAAGTGAGGCCAAGAATGGACAAGGGCTGCGCATTGGTCTGCGAGACGCGCAAACCTGCACCCTGCGCAGCCCTTAACAGTCCACCTCGGCCTGGCTTTCAGGGGAATATCGCATGTCGGACGAACTGCGCGTTGAACATGTGAGTAAAAGTTTCGACGGACTGCGCGCATTAGATGATGTGAGTCTCACCCTATTGCAGGGTGAGATCTTAGGATTGATCGGACCTAATGGATCGGGCAAGACCACCTTGATCAATGTGATCTCGGGGCTGATGCCTGTGACTTCGGGCAAGGTTGAGCTCCGGGGGGTGGATATCACCAACCTGCCCGCCTATCAGATTGCGCGCAGCGGGGTTGCGCGCACCTTTCAAACTATCCGACTGTTTCGCCAGCTTACCGTGAAGGAGAACGTCGAAGTCGCGGCGGTCGGCGTGGGCGCCTCGCGAAGCGAAGCCCGCCAGAGGGCAGCCGAGATCCTGGTAGAGATGGGATTGCAGCATTATTCTGATGTGCAGGCCGCCACCCTGCCATATGGCCTCGAACGGCGGCTTGAAGTGGCACGCGCTCTGGCGATGAATCCAACATTCGTTTTATTGGACGAGCCAGGCGCCGGATTGAACGAAGAAGAGGTTGATGATCTCCTCAACGTGTTTACCAGCATCCGCAAACGCCACATTCTGGGCATGCTGGTGGTGGAGCATGACATGCGCCTGATTATGCGATTGTGCGACCGGCTGCATGTGCTCCATTCTGGGAAAACTATTGGAGAAGGGACACCGACAGAGGTACGCAAGAATCCAGCGGTCATAGCAGCTTATCTCGGTAGCTCAGGCGGGGGTGTCTGAACATGTTACGCGTGGACCATCTCCAGGTACGCTATGGCGCAATCGCCGCCCTGCATGATGTCTCACTCAACGTTGAGACCGGGGAGCTGGTAGCTTTGATCGGTCTCAATGGTGCGGGGAAATCCACAACGTTGTCGACCATCGCCGGAAATATCAGGCCCGAGAGAGGGTCGATCATGTTCAACGAGCAGTCCCTGATCGGAAAATCGCCCGAAGCGATCTTGAGATTGGGTATCGCCGTCGTGCCCGAAGGACGGGATATATTCCCCAGCCTGACCGTGGAAGAAAACCTGCGCCTGGGCGCTTTCTGCCGACATAATCGAAGGGAGTATCGCCACGATCTGGAAGAAATCTTCGAATTGTTCCCGATCCTGCAGGAGCGTCTTCACCAGCTAGGTGGAACGCTCTCAGGCGGAGAACAGCAGCAACTGGCAATCGCCCGATCGCTGATGGCTCATCCGAAATTGTTGATGTTGGATGAGCCTTCACTTGGCCTGGCACCGGCGCTGGTCGATCACATCTTCTCGCTGATTGTCACCCTGCGCTCGCGGGGGGTTACTCTCCTGCTGGTCGAACAAAACGTAGACCGCACGCTGGAGATAGCCGACCGGGTCTACTTGCTCAACACCGGTCGGATCGAGCTCGAAGGCAGCCCTGAACAGTTCAAGTCCCGCACGACCATCCGGGACGTCTTTCTGGGCAAAGGGGAATGAGAGAGGTGGGCCTTGGTTGCGTTTGAATTCCTCATTAATGCAATCAGCCTGGGAAGTTTGTATGCGCTGATCGCGCTGGGGCTGGTGATCATCTTCGGCATCCTCAAGATGGTCAATTTCGCCTACGGTGAATTGATCATGTTCGGCGGGTACGTGCTTTATCTGGTCGGTTCGAATTTCAGGCTTCCCTGGCTGTTTGTTGCGCTCTTCGCCGTCCTGGGGGCAATGATCGTCAGCTACCTGACCGAGCTGGTGGCTTTCCGGCGAGTGCGGGAGAAGTCGCTCACCGCCCTGCTGATAACCTCCTTTGCCGTGAGCACTTTGCTGCAAAACGGCGCGTTATTGATCATCTCTCCACGGGCGAAAGCAGTGGTCTTGCCGAACATTTTTTCCCAAAGCATCACCTGGTTCGGTATCACCATACCGATGCGCAACATCCTGACCATCTCTATATCGATCCTTATGCTGGTCGGGCTGACTTTGCTCTTCCGTTACACGATCCTGGGCATTGCTCTGCGGGCTGCCGCCGACAACTTTCGGATGACCCGCATGTTGGGCGTACCGGCGAACCTGGTCATCTCTTCGGCATTCGTATTGAGCGGGATGATTGCTGGGGTAGTTTCGCTGTTTTGGATCGGACGGACCGCGTCTGTGACCCCAAATATCGGCCTGGGCCCGCTGCTGATCGCCTTCGTCGCAACAGTAATAGGCGGAATGCAAAGTCTTATGGGGGCAGTCTTGGGAGGGTTTGTTTACGGAATGATCTTCTCCTTCATCGGTGTGTTGCTTCCTCAGACCCTTTTGGATTACCGGGAAGCCTTCATGTTTTTAATCGTGATCCTGATCCTGCTTTGGCGGCCGGAAGGCTTGGTTCGGACCAGGTACGTCCAGGAGCGGGTTGGATGAAACGTTCTCGGCTGGCAGGATGGCTGTCTCCCTACTCCACGATCTTTTTCCTTGCCCTGCCGATGGTGGCGCTGACGACCATTGTCGACCTGTTCGCGACCTCATTGGTGATCCGAATCGTGACTGTGATGTTTGTCAGCATGATCATCGTGCTTGGCATGCAAGTCTTCATGGGCAATTCTGGCATCCTGGCATGGGCGCACGTTGGTTTTATGGGCGTGGGCGCGTATGTCTCAGCGCTGTGTTCAATGACGCCACAGATGAAGGAAATCGCCGTGCCTCAGGTCTATCCGTTCTTGCTCAACCTCCACCTCCCCTTCTGGCCATCGATCCTGATCGGAGCGCTTGTCGCCGCATTGTTAGCGCTGATCATCAGCTATCCCCTTATGCGCCTCTCCGATGCCGCCGCCGCTATCACCTCGTTTGCCCTGCTGATCATTATCCACACTGTGCTGGTGCACTGGGACCGGGTCACCAATGGTCCCCGAACATTGTTCGGGGTCGAAGAATATACCACCCTGTGGACCAGCGCGTTGTGCGCCATCCTGGTGCTCGTCCTGGCGTATCTGTTCAAGGAATCTTCCCTGGGTCTGCGATTAAGGGCCTCGCGTGAAGATGCGTACGCCGCTTCAGCCGCGGGCATCAACATTACCCAGGTTCGATATTTTTCATTTATACTAAGCGCCGGCATTGCTGGTTTCGGCGGCGGGTTATGGGCCCACTATATCACCTCCTTCACACCCGACGCTTTCTACATGATCGAGACCTTCAATGTGCTGGCAATGCTGGTAGTGGGCGGCCCGCTGGGCATCTCCGGGGCCGTGATCGGGACTGCGCTGGTCACCATAGCACGAGAAGGAGTCCGGGCGGTTGAGAATATGATCAACCTGAACCAGCTATTGCCGTTCGAAGTGGTCGGGTTGACAGAGGTCTTCCTGGCGACGGTATTGATTGTGTGCCTGATTCTCAGGCCCCAGGGAATCATGGGTGGTCGAGAACTACGTTGGAAGCCAAAAAATGCAATGCAGATGGGCAACCAACAGGCCAGCCAGAAATAACCTATCGTGGAGGTACAAACATGGCAACACGGGTCAGTCGTGATCGGGTGTTCTATGCATTCGAAGCCGGCCTGACGCCTGCTGTGAGGGTACAACCTGGGGAAGAGGTCATTTTCGAGACCCATGACTGTTTTCAAGGCCAGATCCGCTCGGAACAGGATCTGGTAACCGGCCTCGACTGGAACCGGACAAACCCGGCCACTGGTCCGGTCTATATTGAAGGCGCCAGAGCAAACACAATCCTGCGCATCGAGATCCTGGATATTGAGGTCGAGGCCAGCTCCGTGATGGTCGCCATTCCCGGCGAAGGCGCGCTGGGCGACCGCATCCGCGACATGGAAACGACCATCCTCAGGCGCGATGGCAATGAGCTGGTCTTCAAGGATAGGGTGCGAATTCCACTGGCGCCCATGATCGGGGTGATAGGCATTGCACCCGCGCAAGGCAAGGTCAGCAACGGCGTCCCCGGCGCCCACGGCGGCAACCTGGACTGCTCTCTGATCGGCAAGGGTAGCCGGTTATACCTGACTGTGCAAGTTGAAGGTGCACTGCTGGGAGTGGGAGACTTGCACGCCAGCATGGGAGATGGCGAGATTGTCGTGGTCGGCGCCGAGGCGGCAGGGGTCGTGCGGCTGAAGACCGAATTCGTCGAACTGGCCAACCTGCCCACTCCGTTCCTGGAGAATGATGAACTGGTAGCCACCATTTACTCCGACCCGGATCTGGATGCGGCAGCAGATGGCGCAGTTCACAACATGTGCGAGTTCCTCGCCAATTTCGCCGGGCTATCACTGAACGATGCCAGCATGCTGATGAGCGCGGTTGGTTCCCTCAAGATTTGCCAGGTGGTCGATCCGGCCAAGACCGCCCGTTTTGAGTTTCCCAAGTCGGTCCTGGATCAAATCGGCTACCGTCTGCCAGGATGAGATGTGCATGCAGATATGAGATAAAATATATTTATCGGGGGAGAATGCGACCGACCTGCAAAATCGCATTGCATCATGGCGCAATAATTCAATCGTCGATCCGCTTGTAGGTAGAGTGTGGAGGGGAAAATGAATACTGATCGTTTGGGATTCCCATATATTGCGATTTTGGGCGCTTTAGCATTGAAGTGCGCATGGATGCTGCTGCCCGATGTTCAAGGAATTCAAGTCGCCGCAAAGACGATATAATCACCGGGTTTTACTTTGCGCAGGGTTGGTCACCGGATGGCACGGGAATAACGAACCTGACCAATAACACGGCGAAGGGCCATTCCCCGGCCTGGCAGCCCTAGGCTGGCACGCTGCGCTAGACCATGCGCCGTATGACGCATGGATGCCCATGTTACAAGAGTCAACGCCAGGCTACACTGTGCGCTTCAAAGGCATCGTCTTCGACTTCAACGGGGTGCTGTGGTGGGACACCCCCCTGCAGGAGCAGGCCTGGCAGGAATACTCGGCCCGGCTGCGCGGCGCCCCGCTCAGCAGGGAAGAGCTGGCCCTGCACACCTACGGGCGGCCAAACCGCCACACCCTGGAGTACCTGCTGGGTCAGCCGCTCTCCGATTCACAGGTTTGGCAGATGGTCCAGGAGAAGGAAGGCCTGTACCGCGCCCTGTGCCTGGAGCTGGGGGAGGGCTTCCGCCTCTCGCCGGGAGCCGCTGAGCTGCTGGACTATCTGGCGCAGCGCGCCATCCCCCGCACCATCGCCACCGCCTCCGAGAAGACCAACCTGGACTTCTTCTTCCAACACCTGGACCTGGGACGCTGGTTCAGCCTGGAGCTGGTGGTCTACGACGACGGGCTGCTGCCCGGCAAGCCCGCCCCCGACATCTACCTGCAGGCAGCCGCCCGCCTCGGCCTGCGCCCCACCGAGTGCGTGGTGGTAGAAGACTCGCTCTCCGGCTTGCAGGCCGCTCGCGCCGCCGGGGCGGGCTACCTGATCGCCCTCAATCCCACCCAGGCTCACCTGCCGGTGGCGGTGGATGAGATACTGGATAGCCTGGCCGATTTTCCCAGGGAGAGGCTGTTCTGAGCAGGCAGAAAATACCTACCGCTGTGCCCGTCCTGCTGGTTCGCCCCTACAATTGGGCGAACTCGGCGGTGAATTAGTCTGCGGACAGGGGCGCGCTCTTCGCTGAAGGATGGAAAAGGGGGAATCTAAGTGGGCAGCCGGTGGCCATACCCGGCAATCAAGTTCTTACAACTGATCACCTCACTATCCTCAATTGCAGTGACCTGATGTTCGACGTTCGGGGGAGCCCTGAAGGCCTGCCCTGGACCGAGTTCAGCGCTCTCTTCCCCAAAGCGCACAAGCAATTTACCGTTGATAACATACATGATTTGCTCCTGAGGATGAGCGTGCGGAACGGCTCCTTCGCCCGCCTTGAATTGCAACAAGCCTACTTCGATATGCTCCCCGGAGATCAAACCGCCAAATGCAGAGGAGTATTTCGCAGTCACATGCTCCTGGGGCAAGTCTTTGAAGTTGTAGAAGTACATTTAGCAGCCTCCTGGATAGGATACATTAAGGACTAACGTAGTTGGTCAAGGGATTACCGAAAATATGGGTGTTGGATGGGCGTCGCCCGCCCGACACCCAGATTTTCGGTCTTTATCAGGCTCGACCTAGAAGACGTAAAGCATTCCCGCCCAATATCTTCTCACGCTCAACCTGGCTGAGGTCAGGCAGTTGATTCACGACCTGTACCGGGTCGTTGTAGCCCATGTCGTAAGGATAATCCGAACCGAGCAAGACTTGGTCCGCTCCCACCAGGTTCACCAGGTAACGCAACGCCAGGCGATGGTGCGTGATGATGTCGAAATAGAACATGCTCAGGTATTCGCTGGGTGGTCGTGGGATGCGCCGCTTGGGTTCAGGCCGGACGTGGTATCCGTGATCCATGCGACCAAGCAGATAGGGGAGCACACCCCCGCCGTGGGCAAGGACGATCTTCAACCGGGGATATGCCTCCAGGATGCCAGAAAAAATCAAGTGAGCGCCGAATTGCGCCGTCTCCATCGGGTTGCCCAACAAGTTACGCAGGTAGAAATCCGTCATTCGTTTCATCCCGATCTGTTCAAAATAAGCCGGGTGGACGAATACCACTGCTCCTAAACCCTCGACCGCCTCCCAAAAGGGTCGATAACGATCGTGCCCCAGGTCTTCACCGTTCACATTCGAGGCAATTTCAATCCCAGATAACCTTAAGTCCGTCATCAGGCGGTTTAATTCTTTCACCGCACTAGTTATGTCTTGCAAAGGTACAGTGCCAAGCCCGGCGAGGTGCTGGGGATATTCGGCTACAGCCCGCGCCAGGCCATCATTTTGGATGGCACTGGCATACTCGCCATCTCGTGGTGGCAGATCATAGTAAAAGGCGTAGGGCGGGGTAGAGAGCACCGCCAGATCCACTCCGACCGCCTGCATGGCCTCAACGATCTTGCCAGGCCCGATCAGTGGCTTGATGGTAGGACCGTTGGTAAAAAGCTTGTTCCTCACCATAAGTCCGCCATTGGGCTGCTGCACTGTATCCAGCCGCCAGACCTCATTACCATGGTCAGCCAGGATTTCAGAGACCAGAATGTGAGCGTGGATGTCAATAATCATCATTTATTCCTTCTTCTCAAACCTTTCATTACGGCTCTCTAGGAAGTGCCGCGCTAGCACCACGGATTTGGGGGTGTGAGCGTGCGTGCGCACGCACCCACTCCTTAATCCAGACACTTCCACGGGGAATCCCAGAGAGCCTCTCATTACTCGAATATAGTGGGAGCCGGCGGCATGGCTCGAGTTTGGCGGGCAGATATTCCCCTGGGAATGGCAAACACGGTGAAGACAGCCGCCAGCGCTACCGGCGCCAGGCCCGAAATGGCGGTCCCCAGGCCGAATTGATCGGCGATGATCCCGGTCAGCGTTACGCCGGCCGCACCGATAGCGAAGCTGATGCCCAGTACCAAACCGGAGGCCAGTCCCGTGCCCCCAGGGATCAATGACTGTCCTACGACGATGGTCGCGGCCAGCGGGATGCCTACCAGGAAGCCGGCCAGCACCACCAATGGGCCTATGGAATAGACATTCGCAAACCCGGCAACCAGCAGCACCGGAGCCAGGGAGGCCAACCCGCCCACCACTACCACCCGATGCCCATAGCGATCGGCCAGCGGTCCGCCAATCAGCACACCTACTATGTTCACCGCCAACATCGCCGAGAGCCACAGGGTGGCCTGCGGCCTGGCTATCCCCATGCTGGTCAGTTGTTGCGGCACAAAATTCGCCAGGCTCTGGTATAGCCAGTGGCGAGTCCCGGTGACGATCAGCAAGGCGGCCAAGGCGCCAAGCAAGGTCGAGGAGACCAGCTTCCGCCCGGGACGGTGAACGTGGGCCACAGGCGCGGGTCTGGCGGCTGTGGCAGGCCATCGGGTCCACATCCCCACGCTCAGGGTGATCGCCAGCGCCAGGCTGGCGCCGCCAATCCAGGCCGTGCCGCGCAAGCCGGTGATCTCGAAGACGGTGGTGGCGATCAATGGGCCCAAAGCGTACCCGGCGCTTCCACCCACCAGGAAAATCGACATGCCGGAACCAGGCCGGCTGGACACTAACTGGCTGGCGCCGGCCGCGCCCGACGGATGAAAGGCCGCCGAGCCAAGCGCAGCCAGGGCGGCCAGTACCAGCATCACGGAGAAGGTCGGCGAATAACCCAGGGAGGCGCTCATCAGCGACAGCCAGATTAAACCCCCAAAGGCAGAGCCGCGCCCCCCTCTGCGGTCTGCCAGATGCCCAAATAGCGGCTGGGCGAGCGAGATCAAGAAGTGGTAGACACCCGCAGCGATACCCACCTGGGTCAATGAAAGTCCTAACTCCTGGCGCTGGTATAACAAGATGACCGGCAGCATGCCCGAATGGACATCAACCAGCAGGTGAAGCAGTGTCAGGATACCCAGGCTGGTTCGCAGGGGGGTAGGGCGAATCTCGACCGGCTTCGTCAAGGAGGTTGTGGGCCCCATGGGAGCTGGATTCATTTCTCCACGAATTCGATGAGCACCCCATGCGTCGAGCCTGGGTGGAGGAAGGCGATCCGCCCAGAAGCTCCCTGGCGGGGTTGAGCCTCTCTGAGCTGTATGCCGCGGGATTTCACGGCCGCCAACGCTGCCTGGATGTCCTCCACTTCGATGCAGATGTGGTGGATCCCCTCCCCGTGTTCTTCCAGGAATTGTGCCAGGTCGCCATCGGATGTCAGCGGCTGGAGAAGCTCGACGTCGCTATCGCCCAGCGGCAGGAATGCCGCCTTCACCGGCCGGTCCGGCACCTCCTGGATGCGTTCCACGTTCATGCCGAGAGCCTCGAAGGACCGGCGCGCCGCCTCAAGATCCTGGACAACGATCCCGATGTGGTCTATTCTTTTCAGCACTTAGCCCATCCCCTCCTGTGAGAATCCTCGGTTGAATCATGGCTTTCAGGAATTACCGTGGTGGGCACCTCCACGGGAAATCGCCTAGCGCCTGAAACCTTACCGGCCCAGGAAAGCATTATACTCGCATCATCCGATGCGCCACATCCTGCGAGCGACTCGTCTTCCCAGCTTGAGAAGCAACCCCAGTGGGTAAAACCTGATTACAGCAGCATCCAAGCAATGTTCAGACAGCCGCCGCGTCGAGCACGCTGGCTACGATCCCGCGGAACTCGTCTTCGCTCAGCAGGCGCTTGTGCTGCAAAGAGAGGGCCTTGACCCTGACCAGAATCTCCATGACTTCCTCTTCACTGGCCCCGTCGATTCCCAGCTTATCCAGCCAGAATTTCACCGAGTCTACGCCGCTACCTTTACCCAACACAGGCTGCACCGGCCGCTGGCCGACCAGCTCCCAGCGAAACGGGAAGACTTCGGTGATGTCGGCGTGGCCGCAATTCCTTACCCAACTGGTGATGATACCCGATTCGACGTTATACAGCATTTCACCGACCACCGGCCGGTTGCTCGGCACGTATGACCCTGACAAGTCGCGCACCAGCCGCGCCAGGTCGGTCAGTACGTTCAGGTTGAGCCCCAGGTCGCAGTCGTACATGGTGCGCAGCGCCAGGACGGTCTCTTCCATGGGGGTGTTCCCGGCACGCTCGCCGATCCCCAGCACGGTGGAGTGGATGACTTCGATGCCGGAAGCGACGCCCAGGATGGTGTTGGCGACCCCCATCCCATAGTCCATGTGGAAGTGGGCTTCGAGCGGCTGCTTGATGCGGGCGCGAATCTTCTTGACGAGATACGGGATGGCGTGGGGTGAAAGCACCCCAAAGGTATCCACCACTGCCAGGGCATCCATGTGCCCTTCAGTCGCCACCCGGGTGATCAGGTCGAGGAACCAATCGATCTCGGCGCGCGAGGAATCGATCGGGAAGAAAACCACGTACAATCCCTGCTCGTGTGCGTAGCGGGTCGAAGTGATTGAGAGCTCGATGGCCTTCTCCAGCTCCCAACGATAGGCCTTCTGGACGATGTGCTGGCTGGAGGGGACCTCCATCACCACGCCTTGCACGCCGCAATCTACGGCTCGCTTCACATCGTCGATCATGCAGCGGGAAAAGGCGAAGATCTCGGGACCCAGGTTGCGTTTGACGATCTCTTTGATGGCGGCCGCATCGGATGGCGAGACGATCGGCATCCCGGCTTCGATGCGCTGCACTCCCAGCTCGGCCAGCTTTTCCGCGATGCGCAGCTTGTCATCCATATTGAAGACAATGCCGGCCTGCTGCTCGCCATCCCGCAGGGTGATATCGTGGATGCGCACCTTGGGGGGGAGGTGAATATCCGCCAGCACTTCAGGGGCAAAATTCCAGGGCGAGGTAAACCAATCAGTGGTATGCCAGGGGGTTTGAGACATGGGGCTGTGTCCTTTCGTGGGTGAGGTTATGGCTTTAGCCATTTTAGGCGAGGCAGCACCTCGGGGTTGACCGGCGAGCGCGGCGAACGCCCGGTGAGGGCGCGCGCCACCTCGTCGGCAGCCTTGGACTGCAGTTCGGTGACCGCTTCAACCGACGACCAGGCTGAGTGGGGGGTCAGGATGACGTTCTCCAGTTCCAGCAGGGGCGAGTTCGCGGGCGGTGGTTCAACCGGCAGCACATCCAGGGCGGCGCCGCCCAGCCGGCCCCGTTTCAATGCCTCCGCCAGGTCCGGAATGTTCACCAGCGCGCCGCGGGCGGTGTTGATGAGCAGGGCACCCGGCTTCATCCTGGCAATGGTGGCGGCATTGATCAGCTCGCGGGTTTCAGCGGTGAGCGGGGCATGCAGTGAGAGGACGTCGCTCTGCGAGATCAACTCTTCCAGGCTGACCAGGCGCACCCCGAGCGACGCAGCCTGCTCGGGCGGCAGGTATGGATCGCAGGCTATCACTCGCAGGCCAAAAGCCTGGGCTTTGGGCACGACGGCGCGCGGAATCTTCCCCAGGCCCAGCAGGCCGAGCGTCAGTCCATTCAGGCGGTGTATCGGCGCCAGGTCCGGCACGCTCCACGTACCGGCGCGCACCCGCCGGTCGGCCAACGCCACCTTGCGGGCCAGTGCCAGGAGCAGGGCCATCGTGTGATCAGATACTTCGTCGACGCAGTAGTCCGGCACATTGGTGACCAGGATACCGGCGGCGGTGGCAGCAGCCAGGTCCACGTTGTCTACCCCAATGCCATAGCGGGCGATGATCCGGCAGCCTCTAAGCGCCTCGATGACCCTGGCCGTGACCGGCGCGTAGCACACCAGCAGCGCGTCTGCCCCCTGGACGTGCTCGTAGACTTCGTCCACAGTCTTGCACTGCGCAGGTCGCAATTCAACGCCCAGGGGTGAGAGGATCGTCGCCTCCGGCTCGAGGGTGGGGAAGACGTAATCGGTGATGGGAACTACGTAGGAGCTGCTCATGGTTGCATCAGGAAGTCTGGGGCGTGTTCAACCAGGGTGAAGATACGGTTGCCGTCCTCCGTGACCAGGACGTCCTCCTCCAGGCGGACGGTCTGCTCGAGCAGCGGATGCCCGGCGAAGGTCTCGATCGCGAAATACATGTTGGGCTTGATCTCGGCCGGATAATCCATGGCGTAGGAACGCGAGATCCACATGCCTTCGTACAGGGTCAGTCCAATGCTGTGGGCAAACTGCTGCAGGGTCACCGTGCCATACTTGTCATCATCATACACCGGAAAAGCACGCGCCACGTCGGCCGTGGTCTTGCCTGGCTTGAGCTGCTCGATGCCGGCGTACAGGGAGTCGTAACATTCCTTGTAGAGATCGAGCTCCTGCCGCGTGGGCTTGGCCGCGACCTTGAAGCAGCGCACAAAGTCGACGAAGTACCCCGAGGGCCCGATGGCGTTGATGTCGATGATCACCAAATCCCCTTGCCGGATGATTTTATCGGTCGCCCATCGGCGGTAGGGGCTGGTATTTCCCCCGGAGGCGACGATGATGTCGTAGATCACCTCGCAACCTTGGGAGATCATGAACTCGTGGACCTTGGCCTCTACGTCGCGCTCGCGCACTCCGGGCCTGACCCACTCATGCATGGCGCGCCACATGGCCGCATCCCCGATGGCGCTGGCTTGCTTGAGCAGCTCGATTTCATCCGGGGTCTTGACGACCCGCGCCGCCGACATGGCCTGCCAGCCGTTGACCACCTTGAGCCCTTTTTCGACAAAGGCGCCGTAGGCAGGCATGTCCAGGTTGTCGATCCCGATCCGCTCCTTCTCTACCTTGTGCTGCTTGAGCACCTCGATGACCGTATCTGCCATGCGGCCTACCATCATCGGCTGTGCGCCTTCGGTCCACTGCCAGGTGATGGCGGGAAAGATGCGGCCTTCCATCCAGGGCATGTCGATCTTGGCGCACTCCAGGTCGGAGCCAGCCGTCTCGAACAGCACCGGCTCGCCGCCCCGCGGCAGGATGCAATAACGAATGTTGATGTTGTACTTCCAATTGCCCTGGTACGAGCCGGTGACGTAACGAATGTTAGCGCCGGCGAAGAGCACCAGTGCGCCCAGGTCGAATTTCTCCAATTGCTCCTTGGCGCGCGCCAAGCGCTGCTTGCGCAGCCGCTCAGGGTCGACCCGCGCCTGCCAATCGGCGATGGTGGTGCTGTACACTCGGCGGGGGAGGGTGTGGTGCGGTTTGCCAATAAAACTGATATCCATCGGAATCTCCTTTCGGTCAATCATAGATGGCAACGATCATTTCCAGTTGCACGCTATATCCACGTGCAGTCTGTCGTAAACCGACCGCGGTGCGGGCGTGGCGGCCGCGCTCACCGAAGATCTGCACCAAGAGGTCCGAGGCGCCGTTGAGCACCTCGGGCTGTTGGGTGAATCCGTCGGCGCTGTGGACATAGCCGGTAACTTTAAGGATCTGCCGTACACGGGCCAGAGGGACGAGCGCATTGAGTGCCGCCAGGCAATTGAGCGCAGCCAGTTGAGCGGCATGACGACCCTCTGCTACACTCAGCACTTCGCCCACGCGTTCGAAAAAGCCCTGGCCTCCTGGCCTCGCCGAGCCATGCCCGGAGACATACACCAGGTCGCCGTGCCGGATGGCTGGCAAATAGTTGGCTAAAGGCGCAGGGGGCGGCGGCAATTCGAGACCCAACGCCCGCAGGCGCGCCAGCGGTTTTTCTACTTCACCCATGGTTTTTCAATAAAGGTCGTGCCGGAGGCCTCTTTGTTGGGTACGTTGCCGTAGGCGAAGACGAGAGTGGCAGCCTCGGTTTTGCTCGGGTTTTCGAGGCCGTGAATTTCACCTTTAGGCACGAATACAAACGTCCCCGGCTTGACAGTCGTCATGGTGCGGTTTTCGCCGATGTAAACTTTCAATTCACCGCTGAGGATAAAAAAGCCGGCCTCTGCATTGGGATGAAAATGGGCCGGATTGCGTACACCCGGTGGGACAATGGTGTAGCCCATGGTAAGTTCCGACGACCCACAGGAGGCATCGTTGATGCCAATGCGGATATCGAGACCCTTCTCATACTCCAGGTCTGGGATGATCTCTTCCTGTTTTATGATAGTGGCCATTTGTTATCCCTTCGAAATTGGAAAATATTATGCATCTATGTCGGGATCGGTATCTATCCAATCCGCCAGGATGCCTTCCAGGACATGGCGGGTATGTTCGATGCACAAGCGCTCGGCAGCCTCGGCGTCATGTCGTGACAGTGCCTCAAAAATGGCCGAGTGATCCTTATGGACGATTTCCACCCGGCCGACCGGGTCAAGATATTTTCGCGTCACCGTTTCAATCGTGTTGCGCAGCTTTTTTACCAGGGCGGCGGTATGTGGGCGGTGAGCAGCGTCCAGGATGGAAGCGTGGAAGGCATAATTCAACTGGAAATAGCGCTCCGGGGTGTCACGCGCGGCATTCAGGTCTTCGAGTGACCTACGTATACATTCCAATTCTTCAGGAGTGACTCTCTCGGCTGCCGCTCGCACGGCCATCCCTTCCAGCACTGCCCGGATCGACAGGATCTCCTCCACGTCTGCGCGCCTCAATTCGGTCACGATCGCCCCGCGCCGCTGGTGAAAGGTAACCAGTCCCTCGGCAGCGAGCGTACGGAAGGCTTCCCGCACAGGGATGCGGCTGACGCCATATCGGGCGGCGATATCATCTTGTAACAACCGTTCTCCCGGCTTCAACCTGCCATCCAGAATCGCCTGCCGGAGGGTTTCCACAACAACTTCTTGAACGGTTGGAATTTGATTTTCGAACATTTAACGAGGACCTCATACATCATAGATCGGTGTACCGATTGTTTTTACCAGTTCCAGGTAGTCCTGTTGAATCTGGCGCGTGGTTGGCCCGGCTTCGCCATCCCCAATCTTACGCCCATCGATCTGACCAACGGCGACGATCTCACTGGCTGTGCCAGTAAGGAACACCTCATCGGCAGTGTACAAGTCAGCCAGGGTGACAGGACACTCCACCACCGCATCGAACCAGCGCACGGCGCGCTCGATGATCACCTGACGGGTTATGCCTGGTAAGGCAGCCGTCAGGTCTGGGGTGGCCAATCTCCCGTCTTTCACCAAGAATATATTGCTCGCAGTGGCTTCCACTACATACCCGGCCGGATCCAATAAGATTGCATCATCTGCGCCATAGGCGTTAGCCTGGAGCTTGGCCAGGATATTATCCAGATAGTTTAAGGACTTGATTCTTCCATCTACTGACAACGGCGATTTACGGCGTATCGCCGCAGTCAGAAGATGGATTGGCGCATCGGCAAAAGTGGGTGGAGCTTTGGAGGCCAGCACCACCACGGTTGGGCGGGCCGTGCGCCGTGGGTCGAGGCCGGGTTTTCCCGGGCCGCGCGTTACCACCGGGCGTACATGCGCATCGCGCAATTCGTTCGCCCGCAGCGTAGCGATGATCGCTCCGGCGAATTGAGCCGGGGTGAGAGGGATCTCCAGTCGAATGGCATGCGCCGAATCATACAGACGCGCTAGATGCTGCTCGAGCTTAAACAGACGTCCATTGTACGCCCGAATGCCTTCGAACACGCCGTCGCCGTACAACAAGCCATGATCCCACACCGACACGCGCGCCTCGTCGCCTTTTACTAACCTCCCATCCAGAAACACCCACAAGCTGTGTTGTTCTTGGAGGGTTTCCGAGAGGTCAGGAAGAATCGGCCAACTCATCTCCGGTATGATCGGTTCATTCATCATCCTGTTCATCTCACCAGGTGGCGATACGTGCAAATATCAAACAATTCCTGAAGATCCGGCTCATTTTCCATGTTCAGGATGATATCTTTGGTGCGCTCGATTTGATCATCCGAGAGGATTCCCTGGCAGTACTTGCGGTAAATAGCCACCATCTGGTCCATTGAGAGAGGATACTTCGGACCCCCGTAAGGCTGGTCCATGGCTCCCATTAGTGTCCTGCCGTCCCTAAGCTTTAGATCAACACGCCCTTCACCGGCAAAATATCTTTTGGGATATTCCGGGTGATATACAACCTTGAACTTCTCCCGCGCCTCAGCCAGAAGGGGATCTTTAACCGCAGTCTCGGTGCAAGTACCCAACCCACACTCCCCGTAGATCATCTGGTATGCCAGGATATGTTGCGTGCTGAAACGGCTGTCTTCGGCGTTCTTCGGGTCTGGGCGGTCTACCACTTTTCGTAATTCATCGAAATGCAATACACATTCCTCGATGTCCTCATAAGTTAGGTTATGTTCGCGCATTAAATCCGCCAGGACATCCACATAGTTATGTGTGAAAAAGCAGAAACCCCACTTTTTAATCCAGGTGTTATTGGTGTAATAAGGGGCCTGTCCTAGGCCAAGCGTCATTTTCTCGAATTCGATTTTATTCTCGCTGCCTGTCAGCATATCCAGGCATTTCTCGATTACAGGGTTGCTGGTAGCCCCGCTCTTTGCCATGATGACATTTAATACGGCATTCCGGCAAACCGTAGCCGATTCCCAAAAATGGGCATCGGTCCCCCAGGTGTGGATATAACCCAGGCCCTGGACCATCGCCAGGCCAAAGGCAGCCATAGTTTCCGGCTCGGTCAATTCGTACGCCCTGGCGCAACTGGCGGTGGCGCCGTAGATTCCGATAAAGGGCAGATTGCAGATTCCGATGGGATCGGTGCCCACAGAGGCCCAATATGCAATCCGGTTTTGCATTTCCTGGCCGACATAGAGCGCCACGATCACCTCTTGCCCGGAGAGCTTACACTTCTCGGCGGCGGTCAGCAGAGCTGGCCAGGTAGTAACGTCGCTGATGCCGCCCCCGGGGAACTGGTCGTCCTCCATTTCGGAGGCATGGCCGAAGAAACCATTGATGAGGGCTGCCTGGGCAACATCGGCTCTAAATCCGCAGCCGTAAACCCCGCATTCCGGCCTCCCCGGGTTCTCTTTGATGTAACGGATCACTTTCTTGCAGGTTGGGGCAGTAGAACCCACCAGCATCCCCATCACCTGCTTCAAGGTCAATTTCTTGATATGTTCAATGACGGATGCATCCACATCCATAAACTCTGTGTGCGCAACAAATTTTGCAAACTTTTCGGCTAATTCCATTTACCTGCCCTCCGTGTTGATATTTATGGATTCTGATGAATCATCGGTCGCTTCGACAGTAGGCGAGAGCAGCCTCGTCCAACTCGACGCCGAGGCCGGGTGCTTCAGGAGGCGAGTAAGCGCCCTCCACGGGTAGCAACCGGTCGGCTACTACATCCTGTTGGGAAGAGTGCGGATAGATGCCCGAATCCCAGCTCAATTCTGGCAATGTTACAGCCAGGTGGAGCTCGGCTGCGGCGCAGATGCTCGTTTCGCCCGGCATGCCGCCCAGGTGCAGCGCCAGGTTGGCCGCCTGCACGACGGCAGCCAGCTTCTGGGCATTGGCGATTCCACCCGTCTTAATCAATTTCATCACAACGCCATCGGCTGCACCCGCTCGAAGATAGCGCAATGCATCGGTTGCGCCAAATAAGCCCTCATCGGGGGCGACCGGCGTATCGACTGCCCGGGCCACTTCGGCCATGCCGGCAATGTCGTCCCGATTGACTGGCTGCTCGATAAACTGCAAGTCGTATACCGCAGCCGCTTTGAGGAACTTAATCGCGGCTGACGGAGTCCAGGCCTGATTGGCGTCTGCTCGCAGGTGTACCTCTTCTCCAACCGCCTTGCGGATCGCCTCCAGCCTTTGCAGGTCGATCGCTGGTGGCTGGGCGCCAACCTTTACCTTGATCGCCCGGAAGCCGCTCTCCACTCCATGGCGTGCTTCATCGGCGGCTTGCTCTGCATCTGTTGCTGATACAGCCCATGTAGAATTCACCTGCTCGCGAACCTTGCCGCCCAATATCTTGTATAGCGGAACATTTAGCCCCTTAGCGATCAGGTCGTGCAGCGCAATGTCGATAGCGGCCTTTGTGGAGGGATTGCCGGTCATGATCCGGTCCATACGTTGCGTGATGGCGTGCAGATCGAAGGCATCCATGCCGACCAGCGCCGGCGCGAGCAGTTGCTCTATGGCGTACTTCGACCCAAACTGGTTCTCGCCGGTGAAATAAGGGGCCAACACCGCTTCGCCCAACCCCATCAGGCCTTCGGCGGTGCGTATCCGCACCAGGACCGAATCGCGTTGGTGGACCGTCGCCATGGCCATCTTAAGCGGCCGAACCAATGGGATTGCGATGGGAATCGCCTCGATAGCGATAATTTTTGCAATCACTATGGCCTCTCGCCGCCAGCCTATTTCACCGGGGTAACCTGTAATTCCTCTGCGCGTTCGGCTTGCATGCGGAGGAGCGAGCGCATGACATTGGCGTAGATATCCATGAACGCCGGATCTGTAAAGCTGCGGGGGCGAGGCAACGGTATCTGAATGTCGTCAAAGATATGACCATGATAGTCCAACATAATGAGGCGGTCGCCCAATTCTATCGCCTCCTGGATGTCGTGGGTGACGAACAGGATGGTGCGGCGTGTTTCTTGCCAGATGCGCAGCATCTCTTCTCGCATCCCCGCGGCTGTGATCTCATCCAGGTGGCTGAATGGCTCGTCCATCAACAGCACGGCTGGTTCGATGCACAGGGCACGGGCCAAACCTGCGCGCTGCTGCATACCGCCGGAAAGTTGATAAGGGAATTTGTGTTCCACACCTTTGAGACCCACCATTTCGAGATAATGCAGCGACCGTTGGCGATGGGTGACCTCGTCTACATCGTCCGGCCTTATGAACATCAGGTTTTGCTCAATGGTCAGCCAGGGCAGCAGGCGAGGGGTTTGAAAGACATAGCCCAAGCGGGCTGTACGGTCTTTCCCACTGCCGACCTCTGCGCTGCCGGAAGTGAGCGGCTCGATTCCAGCCAGCACGTTCAGTAAGGTAGTCTTACCGCAACCGGAGAATCCGACAATGGTAGTCAGGCTGGATTGGTCGACATCAAAGCTTATGCAATCAAATACGCGCAAATCTCCAAAATATTTGACCAACTCGCGTACGGAGACGGCAGGAGTATTCATCAGATCACCTGTTTCACTTTAGGGCGCCAGCGAGCGAAATAGCGTTCGGCTGGCAGCAGGATGCCATACTCGATCAGCAACATCACCCCGCCGAAGAGCAGAGACCAGGCGAGGATGCCGCGCACGGCGAATAGTTGAAAGCTAATGCGGATCATGTACCCTACGCCGCTCGACGCACCAAATACCTCGGTGAGCACCGAAGCTTTCCAGGCAATGGTGAAGCCAATGCGGATGGCGGCCAGAATAAACGGCAGCAGAGCCGGCAGAATCACCTGGCGCACAACCCGCCAACGGCCCACTTTATAGGCGCGGGTCATGTCGAGCAGATCCTTGTCAAGCGCTCTCACACCTTCACGTATATTCACGGCAATAAAGGGGTAGGAAGCTAACAGGATCGCCATAACCGGGGCAATAAGCTTGACCCCAAAGATCACAACAGAAAGCAGGGCGTATATCAAGCCAGGCAGCGACAGCCCCAGGATGACGAGATCCTTGAAGAATTCATCCCAGAAGGGGCGGCTGCCCATCAACACACCCACGATAACACCCAATAACATGGCCAGTAAGAATCCCGCCAGCAGCCGAACCATGCTATCCGCCAGATGCTCGAAAAACAGGCCATTGGCCAGGACTTCCCAGATCGTGGAAATCGTCTTCTGCGGAGAGGGGACCAGGCCGACGCCCGCCATGCGCAGAGAGAATGCTTGCCAGACGGCCAAAAACAACACGAAGGCCAACCAGCGGCGGTTGAAAACAAGGTCCTTCAGATTTTGAGCGATCCTTTGGTTCCAAGGCGGGCGTGCCGGCATGGCTGGAGTGTCTAATGCTAGGCTCATGATCCCGTGTTTCCTCCGTTGTCAGATCACCTGTTTTACTTTAGGACGCCAGCGCCCAAAATAGCGTTCGGCGGGAACCATGCATCCGTATTCGATCGCCAGCATCACGCCGCCGAACAGCAACGCCCATGCCAAGATGCCATGTACGGAATACGAATCAAAGCTGGCTCGGATCATGTATCCCACCCCGCGGATTGCGCCAAAGACCTCGACAAGCGTGCACACTTTCCAAGCAATGGCAAAACCGTTTCGGATAGCCGCCAGAATAAACGGAAGTAGAGAGGGCAGGATCACCTGGCGCACCACCCTCCACCGCCCTACCCGGTAGGCATGGCTCATGTCGAGCAGGTCCTTGTCCAGAGCCTTAACGCCTTCGCTGATGTTGACGGCCACAAAGGGATAGGAGGTAAACAGGATTGCCACTAGCGGAGCCAGGAGGCTGATCCCGAAGAACATCACCGAGAGCAGAGCGTAGATCAGCCCGGGCAGCGCTAAACCCAGGATGACGAAATCCTTGAAGAATTCATCCCACGAACGGCGACTGCCCATTAGCACCCCAACAGCCGTACCCACCAACATCGCCAGGGCAAAGCCCAGCAGGATCCTCACCAGGCTGGCAGCCAGATGTTCGAAGAACAGGCCGCTGGCGAGGACATCCCAGGTCGTGATGGCTACCTTCAACGGAGTGGGGACCAAGCGCGAGACCCTGATTGTGGCATACACCTGCCAGGCGACCAGGATGATCAGTATGGCGAGCCAGCGAGGGCTTAGCAGGCTGGTCTTCAGGCTTTGGAGAACCCGTGCAGCCCATGGGGCTCGAAGATCTACCGAAACGCTGCCAACGTTTGAGGTCATTGTCTCAGACGCTCCTCATGGTTCAGTTGACTAGCCAGGCTCGAGGGCTGTCGGGCATTGGCCTGCGAGCCCTCGAGCCTAGAAACAAGGCGTGCTAGACATGCATTCCAGTTCACCAATCTCGGTCTATCAATCCTTAGGTTTTACAGCCATAAATATCGGGTTGGGCATATCCTGAGGCATGAAGCCAGTCTCTCTCATCAAGTCGAACAACGGCATCTCTTTTTCAATCCAGGTTTCATCCAGATAGACGGTGTCAACGAACCAATCGTGGTCGGTCAAATACTTCGTCATCACAGCCACGTCCTGCTCGAAGGTCTCTGAGTTCGGATCGATGCCCCAGTCTTCCGGATACAGGCGGATGATGTCCTCACGGTGCTCCTTCCAGGCCTTGATGCCAGCTTCCCACATCGCCAGGAAGAACTGGACGGCTTCGGGATTGGCATCAAACCACGATTTGCGGGCCAGGAAGATATTTCCAGGCACCCCTTTGTGTTTCTTCTCTGGATCGAAATTGTCGCGATAATACTCATAGGTGCCACCGGCGCCGTACAACAAGCGGTAGGTGCCATCCCGGATTTCCGGCAGAACGGCTTCGGGGATGATCACGCCAGCTTCGATCTCGCCGTTTCGCATCATCTCACCGAGGGTCATGTGCTCATTTACGATCAGGTCAAACTCCTCGGTGCCCACGCGGAAATCCACCCCTTCGGTCTTTTTCAGCATCACGCCCCAGATCATCGTGGATGAGAGCGGGCCAGGAACGCCGATTTTCTTACCCCTCAGGTCCTTGATGCTCTGGTAGGGCGAATCGGCCCTGACCCAAATTGGCACGCGCCCCAGGTTGTAGATGCCGAAGACGACGAATTCCTCGTTGCTTTCTTTCATCAAGGCCGGCACTTCGTAATCGCCTGTTGAGGCGATATCGGCATGTCCGCCACCGAAGAAGGCGGCCTCGTCCCAGGTGGAGATCATCTGCAGCCGCATATTATATTTCTCTTCGTATTCGGTCACGATGCCGGTATCCGTCATGTACTTCACTACCGGATCGGGAGCGAAGACGAAGCGCACGACCTGAGCAGGGGGGCGGGTGGCAGGAGCTTGTTGCGCGCAGGCGGTAAAAATAAATGTCAGCGCGAGCGCCAAGCTCACAATAATGAATAGACGTGAACGGGACAACATCTTATCCTCCTGACTTACCTGACGTAGGTAATCGCAAATGCATCATTTTATTATGGGGTGAGAAATCGGTCGGTGGAAGCTGCGTGGTCGGTAGTTACCCTCCTTAGATTTTCCGAGAAGGTAGTTGGATGGCAGATGGAGAAATCAGTCTACATTTTGCTCAATCGTCCACCTCCTTGCTCAACCACTCCTGCGCACTCTGGAACCGTGCTGGCTGCTGCTAGTTTCCAGGTCGAGATGTTGGTTACCCCCTCACCGATGTATTAATTTATATTGTATATTGTATACATTTATTCTGGATTGTCAAGACGATTTCTATCAGATACGCGACTTGACGAGCAGAGGATTCACCGCAAAGCACACGGAGGAGATCAGTAGGGGCGACCCGGCAGGGCGGGCGCCTTCAACAGGATTTACGACCCACGCCTGGGCTAGTGCCCGTCATTTATTAAGGCAGCGATAAGGTGGTGTTCTGAGCAGGCAATTGACGGGCACAAAGAACGTGCTTGCACAACGCCATATGTCGGCATTGAATGGCCCGTGATGCAGTCTCCTGGGCAAGAATCACAAAACAGTAGAGATATTTTTCCCCATATTGGCTGTGTGTAAATACGATTCCAGCTCTCCCACGTGAGCATAGAGTTATAATGGCAAGGATTGCCTCCTACTGCATTATCCATCAAGGAATGTGGCACCAAGTGAACAAATGAAAACGCAACCAGACCTGCTGTCGTTGTACGCGCAGATGCTGAAGAGCCGCCTGTTCGAAGAGGCTGTCCGTCAGCTTTGGCAAGATGGGTTGATCTCGGGGGAGATGCACCTGGGAGTCGGCGAGGAAGCGATCATCGCCGGGGTGGTGGACCACCTGCAGGAGGGCGACGCCATGGCGCTCGATCACCGCGGCACGGCGGCGCTGCTGATGCGCGGCAGCGAGCCGGTGGCGCTGCTGCGCGAGCTGCTCGGTCACCCAGACGGGCTGTGCTCCGGCATGGGCGGCCACATGCACCTCTTCGATCCACAGCTCCTGGCGGCTTCCTCCGGTATCGTCGGCGCCTCCGGCCCGGCGGCAGTCGGCTTCGCCCTTGCAGGCACCTACCTGCGGCCGGGCAGCCTGGCGGCATCGTTTTCCGGCGAGGGAGCCATGAACCAGGGCACAATGCTGGAGGCGTTGAACCTGGCGGCAGCCTGGAAGCTGCCGGTCCTGTTCGTGTGCAAGGACAACGCCATGGCCATCACCACCCCCTCTCCAACGGTGACCGGTGGGCGGCTGGTCGAGCGCGCCCGGGGCTTCGGCATGCCGGCCTGCGAAGTGGATGGCAGCGACGTGGAGGCCGTCTGGTGGGCAGCTCGGGAGGCCGTGGAACGGGCGCGCCAGGCGGGCGGCCCCACCTTTATAGATGCGCGCTGCGCCCACCTGGAAGGCCATTTCCTGGGGGACGCCCTGCTGCGCATGGCGCGCCATCCCTTGACTGAGATGGCGCCCCGCGTAGGAGGCCTGGCGCGCGCCATGGCCAGCCGCAGGGGCGCTCCGCTGCGCCGGCGGGCGGAAAGCCTGCGCTCCATCCTGGGTCTCACCAGCCTGTTCGATGACCGGCAACTGGGGCGGGATGACCCGCTTCCCAAGGCCCGCGTGAAGCTGGCCGAAGACCAGCCCCGGCTGGAGGAGATCGAAGAGTCCATCGTCGCCGAAATCCAGCAGGCGCTGGAAGCCGCCTTGCAATCCGCCAGGGAGGAGCTGGAGTCATGAGGAATATGCGCTTTGCAGATGCCATCGAAGACGCTCTGGCCCAGGCCATGGTGGAAGACTCCCGCATCGTGGTCCTTGGGGAGGACGTCCACGCCATGCGCCTGAACCTCTATGTGCGCTTCGGGAAGGAACGGGTGCGCTCAACCCCGATCAGCGAGAGCGCCTTTCTGGGCGCGGCAGTGGCTGCGGCCATGGCCGGCCTGCGCCCGGTGGTGGAGATCATGCTGGTCGATTTCATCGGCGTGGCCATGGACGCCCTGCTGAATCACGCCGCCAAGGTCGAAACCTTTTCAGGAGGGAAATGGCGCGTGCCGCTGGTGGTGCGCTCTGCCTGCGGCGGGGGCTACGGCGACGCTGGACAGCACGAGCAGAGCCTGTGGGGCTGGCTGGCGCACATCCCCGGCCTGGCGGTGGCGGCGCCCTCCAATCCGGCAGACGCTGGCGGGTTGATGCTGGCCGCGCTGCAGCACGGCAGTCCGGTGATCTACCTGGAACACAAGCTGCTGGCGGATTACTGGCTGGAAGCGCTGGGATCGGGCGGGCGTAAAACGGTGACCTTCGATGTGCCCCCGGCCGGCGTCAGCGGCCTGGTCCCAGATCGCTGGGAGCCGGTGCAGATCGGCAAAGCCCGGCTCGTGCGGGAGGGAGACGACCTGACCATGGTCAGCGTGGGGGTGGGGGTGCACCGGGCGCTGGAGGCGGCTGCCACCCTGGAGCAGCAGGGGGTATCGGCAGGGGTGATCGACCTGCGTAGCGTCTGCCCATTGGACAAGATTACAGTCTGCGAGGCGGTCGCCCGCAGCGGACGCCTGCTGGCGGTGGATGAGGACTACCAGGGCTTCGGCCTCTCCGGCGAGCTGGCGGCAGTGCTCCTGGAGGCCGGCATTGCCTTCAAGTATGGGCGGGTGTGCGCTGCCGGGACCATCCCCTACGCCCGCGCCCTGGAAGAGCAGGTTCTGCCAAACGCCCGCCGGATCGTAGAAGCGGGGTTGAAGTTGATGGAGACGGAGAGATAGAGGCAGATCGTTCGCACGCGCCCGCCACTTTTTCAGGCAGCGACCCGGCGGATTTCCGAAGATGTAAGTAACGGGCACAGAATTCACGCTCAAACGGCCCGCTTACTTCACCGCCGAGATCACGCAGAGCGCAGAGTTTTTCAATAAAAATCTCAGCGTCCACTGCGAGCTCAGCGGTGAATCTATATCATTACACCGGGTTCTACGAACGACTGAGGGTTGCCGGTTAGAGCTGCTTGTTGACTTCCGCCAGGATGGCGTTGGCCTTTTCCCTGGTAATTCGAAGCTGCGCCGCCTGCGGCATGGACAGGATCATGTTCAGCGACATGCCTTTCGCCATCGCTGCCAGCGGGTTGCTGGCGATCCCGGGCAGATGTTGCTCGAGCACGGCTTTGGCGCGTGGATCGTCCAGGAGCTCGCCGAGGGTGGTATCGAGTGTGAACGCCATAGAGTGCCTCCTATATAGAGCATGGTGGGTGGATGGTGGAATTTCCGAGATTCTGGCAAGGATATTGTCTTGAACATCATCCTCGGGCATGGGCAGCCTGTCTGGTGGACGGCGCCTAGGCTTCGCTGCCTTCCATACGGTCTGCCGTGCCTTGTATCAGCTCCCAGCCCTGGCTGAGGATCACCACCTGGGCAGCCAGCAGCCACAAGAAGAACAGGCTGAACACGATCGCCGCTCCGTTCAATATGGTGGCCAGGTTTTCCCGAAGGCTGTTCAGGACCGATCTCAGGCTTTCCATGGAAGATTGCGATTGATTGATCATGGCTTTGTACTCGCCCAGGCTTTTCGAGATCAGCCCAACGCTTTTCGACATGGTGGCCAGGTCATTCTGGATGTTCACCAGATTGTCGTCGGCTTTATCCAGGCTGGTCGACATCTCAGTAAAAGTAGCCGGCAGAGTTTCCAGGTCAGTGGCCAACTCACCCAATGATTCGGCCAGGGGCACCTCTGGATTGTAGGCCTGTTCGGGCTGTTCCACCATGGCCCCGAGCAGCGGAGTTGCGCTCAGCACAACCCGGAAGTTATCCAACGACTGGATGGCGCTTTCCAGCACCACGGCCGCCTCCTGGGCAGTCTTGAGCGAAGCGCTGGCCGATTCCAGAGCGGAAGGGACCGTCTCTCCCATCATGAGGTTGAGCTGGTCGAGCACGGGCATGCTGTCTTCGACCGAATTTGCCGTAGTGCTCAACATGGCGGAAAGCGCGTCTACACTGTCCACCGTGGCTCCCAAGGCCTGCCCGGTGACCTCCATTGCCTTCTGGCTGGTCTGGAGGCTGGCGTCGATTGTTTTGACGATTCTATTGACTTTACGGGCCACAATGGGTCTGGCGACCCATATTGAAATCAATCCGGCCAGGCTGAGTATCAGGCCAAGGATTCCCGCAATCATGACTAACCCACCAAGAATGCGACGGAAAAATTTCATGGCTCCTCCATGAGTCCCACCCGAAGTGATGATGCCAGGAGATCCCATTCCACCCCCGAAGGCCTGGCCAGATCTCATATCGATGAGCGACGTATCAAACCCATTATAGCAATTTGTAAAACATAATGCAAGCAAAAGGTTACCGCGCTCATTCTCATGTTACAAGGAGAGCGCTTGATGGTTAGACAATGTGGGGCGACCCGGCAAGGCGCGCAAGTCGCGCCAGTCGCCACTACGGTCAACTCGCTGTCCTCAGCGGTAGATCATAATATGGTGGATTGTAATTTTGGTGATGAAAGATATATAATATTCAAAGCGCGATCCGTGGGTGAAAGACAACAACATCGATATCGCATCTTGAATGGTCAATCGTCCAGGAGGCGGGGATGAAGAACAGCGTGAAACTCTTGCTCGTGCTCTCACTCGGAGTGGGGATGGCTGCCCTGTGGCTGGCGGCGGCGCGGCCGCCTGGCGTCGCAGCCGCCGGCGCAACCCGGCAGCCTGCCTTGCCAGACCAACAGCCAGCCAGCCTGCTCCCCGCTCAGCAGGGCGGCAATTTCCGCTATCCCATGCTCGAACCGGATTCCATGGACCCAGCAGTAAGCGACTGGAGCCATACTCCGGTCATCGGGCAGGTCTTCGAAGGGCTGCTGCGCTGGGACAGCGACTTCACGCCCATCCCGGGACTGGCCTACTCCTGGTCCAGCCCCGACGCCCGCCATTGGACCTTCCGCCTGCGGCCCGGCGCCCGCTTCCACAACGGGCGCCTGATCACCGCCCGCGACGTGGTCTACTCCTGGGACCGCCTGGCGGCGCTCGATTCCTACATGTATTTGTACTACCTGAAATCCCTGGTGCGGGACTACCAGGCAGTGGGCGACGATCTGTTCACCGTCACGCTCAGCCGCACCTTCGCCACCTTCCCCTCGATCCTGGCAGCCCCGTCGCTGTCGGTGGTGCCTTCCGAGACGGCGGCGACCCTCGCCACCCAGCCGGTGGGCAGCGGACCTTTCCGGTTCGAGAGCTGGACGGCGGGCGAGAGCCTGGTGGTCAGCCGCTTCGACGACTACTACGCCGGGCCGGCCTACCTGGATTCAATCACCTACCGCTTCTTCGACGACGAAGACCAGATGTACCAGGCCTTCAAACAAGACGAGCTGGACTTCTCTCCCGTCCCGGAGCAGCACCTCGGTGAAGTGCAGGACGATCCCAACCTGATCGAGATCGCCTCCCTGCGCACGCACTATTACGGCATGAAGGTGGACGTTGCGCCCTTCGACAAACCCATTGTGCGCCAGGCGCTGAACTACGCCCTGACGAAGCCGTACATCGTGCAACACTTCGCCCCCGGTTTCAATAAGATCGCCGATGGCCCCGTGCCGCCGGGCATGCTGGGCTACGATCCGGCTGTAGAGTCCTATGCCTACGACCCCACCAGGGCTCTGGAGCTGCTCGACTCGGCCGGCTGGAGCGACACGGATGGCGATTGGCTGCTGGACGATGGCGCCGGGCATGACCTGACCATCGACCTGTGGTACAACACCCGCCACTCCAGCCCCGAGGTGGCCAACGCCATAGCAGCCGACTGGCGCGACATCGGCGGCAGCGGCCTGGGCGCTAGGGTGATCACCCACACCGCGGGATGGCCGGAGTACCTGGATAACATCGACCAGTACCCCCTGTTCAGCCTGGGATGGGGCGCCGACTATCCCGATCCGTACAACTTCCTGCAGCCCTGGTTCTCTGTACAGGGTGAGGCCCACCATACCCACTATGACAACCCTCAGGTCGAGGCCTGGTTGGAGCAGTCCACCGCCGAGCTGGACCCGCTGGCCCGCCTGGACCTGTATACCCGGGTCGAGAACCAGGTCCAGATAGACGCTCCGTTTATCAACATTGCCTACCCGGCGGGAGCTTTCATCAAAAAGGACAACGTGGTGGGGTTGGCGATGTCGGCGGCCTACTGGAGATCGGTGTCTGATCTGCAGATGGAGAGAGTACGCCTGGCGCAATGGGCGCACGACCTGGTCCTGGAAGCCATCCTGAATCCCAAGACCAGCCTGGTGCACGGGGAAGCTGCCCCAACCGTGGCAGCGCTGGTCAACGCCGGCCTCAACCGGGAAGAGAGCGCACGCCTGCGCTGCCGCCTCATGCAGGGCAGCAGCGAGCTGAGCAGCCGCACGCAGCAGCTCGGCCCGCTGGAAGCCGGCGAGCGCCTGGTCGCGGCATTGGATATGGACCTGGAGAGGCTGCCCACCGGCTTCTACAGCCTGGACTGCAGCCTGCTGGCCGGCGGAGACCAGGACCTCTCCAACAATACCCTGGCCCAGGCCTTCGTCGTGGGAGAAACGGCGGTTGCGGATGGCTACATTGGCGATAACCCGGCAGACGACGGCGGGCTGCCCACTACAGACCCGTGGAACAGCCCGGACATCCTGGTGCGCAACCAGGACGATGGCATCTACCGCCACCAGGACCCGCTGCCCGGGGTCACCAACACGCTCTACGTTCAGGTGCACAACCGCGGCCAGGCGGCGATCGACGGCTGGCTGGAGCTGTTCTGGCACCTGCCGGCCAGCGGCGTGTTGTGCCAAGACTGGTGGCCGGTCGCCCCGGCTCCTATCCCGGTGGTCGGTCTGGCGCCCGGCGAGAGCCGCTGGTTCAAGGCTCCCTGGGTGCCTCCCGTCGCCGGGCAGGTCAGTCTGCTGGCTCGCCTGGAAGCCAGCGGCGACCCGGCGGCCCCCGGCTGCGAGGTGGCCTGGGATAACAACCTGGCCCAGCGCAGCATCCTGGCAGCGCCGCTCGGCGTCGATGCAGGGCCCTCCTCCGCCGAAAAAGAGGGCCAGGCCTCTTTCTACTTCCGCAACCTGAGCGCCTCCCCAGCTTCGCTAGACCTGGTTGTGGAGCGGGGCAGCTTTCCGCTCACCGGCAGCCTGGTGCTGGAGCTGGGCACGGGCGCGTGGGACCGCTGGTGGGATGCCGGCCACCCGATGAGCGGCTGGAGTGTGGTCGTCGGCCAGCCCCGCCTGAGCCTGGTCGATCCAATCTCCGGCACGTTGCAAGACATTCCGCTCGGCCCGTACGAAAACCAGCTCGCCCGGCTGTATTTCTACGCCACCGCCGGCACGCAGTTCAGCGTGCAGGTGCGCCAGGTGCAGGGCCAGTCCACGGTGGGCGGGATCACGATCATCACCCCGCCGCCCTGGCAGGTCTTCCTGCCGGTGGAGCTGCGGGAATATGCGCTGCAGTAGGGGAAGAGAGAAATAAGACCCGCCGCGGCCCGGCATGTCGCACACGCAGATTCGTAGGGGCGAGCCATGGGGCGGGCACCTTGCGCCCGTAGCCCCCTACCACCCAGGCGCGCATACCTGTAGGGGCGAGCCATGGGGCGGGCACCTTGCGCCCGTAGCCCCCTACCACCCAGGCGCGCATACCT